>Ga0187771_10002192_pt1 | contig 13410 bp, 14 predicted proteins | sample 0116_SJ02_MP15_1_FD_133139 | JGI IMG/M metagenome (GOLD analysis project Ga0187771, IMG submission 133139) | Tropical peat soil microbial communities from peatlands in Department of Meta, Colombia - 0116_SJ02_MP15_10_MG | ecosystem: Environmental > Terrestrial > Soil > Wetlands > Peat | place... | reverse complement strand
CGTTGGTGCCGGACGCGATGTAAAGGTGGTTGGGGAAGCTCGGCCCCATAAGGGACGAGAAGAAATAATCGTCTAGGACGTAATTGTCCGCGTAGGCCCAATAGTTCGGTATATCGCTCCTGTCGTAATATCCCATGGTGAGGTCAGACCCTTCCGCTTTCACGAAACCGTCCATCTTGCCGTGGTCGTATGCTTCATGGGCGACGGTCCAAGCGTGGCTGAGGTCTCGACCGATGCTCTCGTTGAGGAGAAGGAAGGGAGAGACTGCGGTGGAGTTGGAACTGAGCAGAGAAGCGTTCAACTCGTCAGGGTCAGCGACCCCGGGAGGGAGTTCGTCCCCAACTATCAAAATCGGCTGGGAGACGTTCAGATGGAAGGGAGTGACGGTCTGGGAGTCGGTCGCGTTCGGGTCAAGGGGGACCGCCGTGTCGGGTGGGTAGCCTATGACCCCAGGGTAGGTCCCAAAGTAGTTGTCGAAAGAGTGGTTCTCTTGGACGATGAACACCAGGTGCTTTATGGGGGTTGATCCTGCAGCGATGGAGACTTGGAAGGCAGGAACAATGGAAAGTAGAAACAGCAGTGACACGAGCAGACCGAGCAGTGCTCGTCTCATAGAAGCGGGGAAGCTACAGAGACCTAAAAAGAGGATGGATTTTCAGTTCATGCGACATTGACGTCGTGCGCCATTTTAAAGCGCCAAACAATGTGAAAGTGACAAATCATTCTAGTAGGGACTCGTAATACCCCGATATCGGCACCCCCCGCACCGCTTTAGGTTCAGTTTCTTGGTCCATCTGTTTCTAGGAAGGGCGGAGGCAGCGAAGGAGATTCCCGCCGTCGATTTCAACGCGTCGAACGGACGGCCTCCAATGTGAATTTGACGCCTCCATCAGTCAGATTATTGTGTATGAGCTGGGATTTCGAGTCCTCCAATCGGACGGCACCTAGCATGGATTCTCCGAGCGGGCAGCTTGACCCCCCTGAGGACAATCGAGGGTGCACACGTTCTGCGTAGGGACACTTCACTTCGAGCATCGTCAGGTCCCCGACCTCCTTCAATGATACGATCATCCCCCAGGAGGTCAGTCTCCGGACCGCACCTTCGATTGGGCTTGATGCGTATCTGCCTGTTTTTACCGTCCGGACGAGCCGGTCGGCGCACTAGCTGAAGACCGCTGCTGCCTGACTCTCGCCAAGGATTTCTCTGAGTCGGACTTGGTTCTCAGAAAACGCATCGTGCAGGAACGCTAGGTAGTCCTCGCTCATGGAGATGGTTCTAGCCTCGTTTGTTTCGAGGTGTTCGGCTTGTGTTACCTCTTGTTGGTCAGGCATCCACGACCGTCACCATGAATGGAGACGGGCCAGCGCTCCACAAGATGACACCTACGGGAGCGATGACACACCATAGCCTCCGACCCAAGACCATCACTGGAACTTGTTTGCCCCCCATCTCCTACTCAGGTGGTCCTCTAGGAGAACGAAAGCCAAGAGACTAACGAGAGTTGCGAGGCCAAGAACGGGGACAACGCCTAGAGAAAAGGCATCGGCAGCCACGACGAACGCCGCGAACAAGACCGTCTCCAAGGTACTTAGCTTACTCATCTCACCACCCCTCGTCGAACCTAATGGCCGTCCCCTTCGTGCCTACGATATTCGATTCTGACCCCGAGGTGCCGCTCAGATTCCGTCTGTTCGCCGTAGTATCCCTTGACCTTGAAGACCGCGTCTTCCATGCTCATCGCCACGATTCCGGTCTCCTTCCGGATCTCCTCTAGCATTACCCGTTGAAGCACCTCGCATCCTGCGTCGAGTATGTCCTTCATGGCACTCATGTATGCACCCGGATTGTAGGCTATGTCTTCCTTGTGCAACCCGTATCGCCCGATCAGGACCGTGTCGACCACTTCCGACCCGCTCCTTCCTACGACTTTGAGCGCCTCGTCAAGAGCTCGAATCAACCCTACGACGTAGGGGGGCTGGTGAGAGACTGTTTGAATGACAGTCTGTTTCCTCGCCTCATCAGCGGATTCTATCCTTTCAGCGAGCTCCTGCAGAAGCCATGAGTCTGTCAAAAGTGGCCCCCCGTCCCTTCGCTTGCAGGATTCGTTTCCATGGCATCGGGTTGAGGAATCCAGCTAATATCCGGGTCGTGTACTAGACGCAGAATCTTTGTTGGCCGGATTCCCTGACAGCAGGCGACGGTGTCCAATACTTTTTCAATTCTGACGCTGGGGGGAACTGATTCCCCACCAAACCGGCGGCTGCCTCCATGTGTACGTCCTCCGTATTTCGCCTGAATGCGCACCTGCGGACTCGTGACTGACTACTTAGGAATGGGCGCGGATTTTGCTCTCGTAGCTACAGCCTTCGTCGGCACGTATTACGCCTTCGTGTCCAGCAGGCTCTTCAGAGGGGACTTGATAATGGAGAGGGTATGGCGGCTCGCGACCGCCGCATTCCTGGTCGTCGCCTTCTTCTCGGTCCTCGACTTCGCATTCACCGCCGAGAACAATTCCCTAATGCAACTTCACCTAGTTCGTTTCGCGGCGCTTTTTGCCATCATTATCTTCGTCGTTGCCGCGATGTCGCTCGTAAGGTGGGGGAGATCGACTACGGAAGCGGGAAATCAACAGTCACGACAGTATCGCCCTGGCTTATTGTCGGCTGGGCGTGGAAGGACTTCCTAACCAACTCATCGAAGGCGGCCTGTAGCACGACGCTCCAGTTAGGGCCCAGGTCGTGGTGGGTGACAATCGTGCATTTGCGCCCCTCCTTCCTCACCTCCGTCTGCACATACGGGAGATGCCTGCTCCTCATGGACAAGAGATCAAGTATCCTTTCTTCGGACGAGTCGTGATACCAGAAGGAAGCCATTTCTCTCCACATTGGAGCGAGTATTATCCTCCCCATCCGGTCGAGGGACTCATCATCCGACGCTCGGAGGAGCGACTCAAGAACTGGCTTGTAAGCAGGAATGTACCCGAATTTCGCCGCCTTCGAGTCCCATTCCTCATGCTTCGTAAGAATCAACGAGACGAGCGCGTTGAGGGTCATGCCCTGTTCCTGGGCTTCTGTCTCAAGCGCGTTTGCTAGTTCCTCAGGGAACCTGAAGGTCCTGAGTGTCGTCTTTCGTTGGCGGGCCCTATCGTCAGGCGCGGGTGATGTGCTTTTCATTTGGTCATGCGTCTCCTCATATGAACGTGGCCCGGCTTAGAAATCGCATCAGGGTTCGGCCGCGAGTTCGGGAAAAGTCTGCTATATATAAAGGGCTGATTCACGCCGGGTCCGACTCGTAAAACCAGCGTTCCGTTTGAACTCGGCCTCTTTGAATTTCCTCGTCGATTTGTCATGATGCCTTCAGGGCGTCTCAGGGGACACTGTCGATTCTCACGAGAAATACTCTAGGTTTGCAAATGATGGCGATAGAACACAAGCGAACACATGAAGGGCACCGCTCCTCCGAGGTTAACCTGCGCCTGAGAATCTAACCCTGACCCTAGGGATCTACCGGGACTTCGACAGGACTTTTGTTTGCCTTCAGATTGGTTATCTGGCAATGAGAGGCGAGTGCATCTCTGGCCAGTTATGCCTCAACTGGTAGAAGCGTCTGGTTTCCACATTGTCGAGATGATGCTTCTGTCTCTCAGCTAGCCACATCAGCTCGTCGTAGTCGCTAGCAAATCTAGGCTCGTTGTCCAACTGGTTTTCCTCCGTGGCGAAGATGCCTCTGGTCGCGTAGCCTATGATGAACACGGCTCCCACACCGCTAGTGAGTGTCAGTTGGAGTGTGGTTAGAAGCAGATAATTTGCGTCCATTTGATGCGGAATGCGGGGATATCAGCGACTAATATTGATTCAGAGTTCCAGATTCAGCCGAATAGATTCAGGCTCCACGTACACATTTGTGCACGAACGTCGCGTCCCTTTCACAGCTAGGGTGTTTTCTCTCACTCATTCCAATGGTGTCTTGTTACCCGCCATTACGAAGGCGTTTCTGGCATGGCGATTGTCAGCACTCTTCAAACCAATGGTGTGGAACCGATGACTCACACATGTATAATGCATCCCAGACGATACAGGCGCAATGGCGGATGAGGCGCGTCAGCTCGCGATTCGGTTCGACAGGGACGACATGAAGAAGTTAGAGAAGATTCGCGCCCGCTATAACGTGAAGTCCTTTGCCGACGCGGTCAGGCTGGCGATTAACGAGACTGTTCGCCAAATAGAGGCAGAGAAGGTCTGAACCACAAACCTATCGAAGGGCGAAGTTATCCAACGGCGGAGTCACAGATCAGGCCATTCGGTCCGAGATTCCGGCGATGCGACAGGCACGGCAATTGGTATACGTCCTCGAAATACGGTGGAGAGTTCAATGGCGTGGACATCTGGCTCGACAGCTGCCCAATCTGCAAGAAGGAAGGAGTAAAGCAGCCTCTTGAATGAGCTTCGAGTGGCCTCAGCTCACTGAGCCAGACTAGACGGTCGATCTCGCCGTTCTTCATTTACCAAATGTAGATTCTGAACCATAGCTTGCGGTCCATTAATCTCCTTTGAATGACCAGGCTTGTCTACGCCAGGCGTTCAAAACTGTAGGATTAACCTACGAACAAAATTACCCACCCCCGAACATGTCATTAACGGCACGAAGCATCAAGTACGGCATTGCAGGTTTAGTCCTGTCGATAGCCATAATCGCGGCCGCTTCACTCCTCGCAGGCGCTTCACCCGCTAGCAGTCCTGCGACCACTCCGTCCCAACCCGCAATCGGTCCTGCGACTACCCTGTCCCAATCCTCGCAGGCGTCGGCTCAAGAGGGTTCCACTTCACTTTTGGTAGTCCAGCTGACTGACCCACCTTCAGTCCCGGCGGGGACCGTGTGGCTCAACCTCACCTACTCTTCTTTGGGCCTCCTTGTTGGGGAGCCAACGGGGAGCGCGGGGCAGCTGAACCCGCAGACACTGACGGTGACTCCCAAGGGCGGGTCGGCCACCCTGGACCTGCTCGGCCTTCAGAACGTAACTGAGACGATTGCCTCAGCCAACGTCCCTGACGGTTCTGCCATCTATTCAGTCACTTTCACTGTCTCGAGCATATCCATCAACGTTGATGGTACAATCTCATCTGTCTCCTTGGCAACAAATGGGAACACATTCACAGTCACCATGGCCAACGTCCCAATGCTGCACGGGACAAACGTGGCCCTTCTACAGCTGAACCCAGTCGTCGTCAACAGCCCTGACGGCTACACCCTTGTTCCGTCCTCGGTCGGTGTCCTAAGGCAGTCCGAGGGGCAGGGAGAGAGCAACATAGGGTGGAAACAGCAGCTGTCCGGTGACGACGACAATTACTTGAAGCAAGCGAAAGGGAGCCTGAGCGCCAACTTGCTGAGCCTTTCGGTCTCAGGGTCAATCACCACGCTGACTATCCAGGTCGCGAACACGGGTTCGACACCGGTCAACCTCATCGCCATCGGTATGACCGGCCAGTTCGGCGCCCAGGGTGGGTGCCAGAGTGGGGTCACGACCACTACAACTACCACTGAGACTTTCACCCTCTGGAACCAGCCCTGGACCAACCAGGGAGGGAACTGGCAGAAGTTCGCCTGTTTCATGGCCAACCATTGGAACATCCTCGCATTCGTCCCGGTTCTCCCGGCAAGCACATCAACGACAACAACTGCATCCACGACCAGCACGTCCTCCTGTGGGAGCGGTCAGCTTAGCCTGCTGAGCCGGAGCTTCGGAGGCAGGTTCGGTGGCCTTGCCCTAAGTCCAGGGCAGTGCGTCGACCTGACATACACCGGGACAATTACGTTCGGTGACTCAGGCATAACGATTGTCCCGACGACCACGGCGGGGACCGTGTATCACGTCTACGTCATGGCGACAAACGGGGCGAATCTGGGCCTCATGTGCACCCTCGGGACGCCCATAAGCTGCACGCCTCAAGGGATGGAAGCGCTGCAAAGGTAGTCTGCGGTCTTTCGCAGGCTACTCCCTATTTCTGTCGCCTCGCTCCTCTTGCCACGCCCTTGCCGATCCTTGTTGCAATGGGCACCCGCTGTCCCAGAGCGGCTGAATTGGGGCGGCAGGTGGGCCCGAAGTCGCGCTAGTCGCTAGCGGATGGCACTTGAAAAGGGCGGAAAATGTGTGATTACCTGAACTCCTTCATCAGATCTTTCACCCCGTCAAGCCGTTCCTTCGAGGCTGGGGTGTTCAGGGCTGACATCTTGTCAGCCTGGTATGTCAGATAAGCCGCCCAAGCTCCCCTAAGCTCCTTCGGGACTTTCTTGTATTGGAGCCCTGTGGATTGCATCCTCATCGCGTCGTGGTTCTTGCAGTAGAACAGCACGGTGGGGATTCGCTTTTCGTGAACGAGGGACTGGCTCCGGAGCGGGGAGTCCCTGGTCCCCCTGACGCCGCACACCACGCACCTGTCACACTCCGGACAGATCCATGCGGCCTGAGGCGGGGTGCCTATGTTGACGAATTGTGATGGGCTATCCCGAAATGACTTCCACCACTCGTTCTCGACCCAGTACAGCCCGTCGTGGGAGACGGGGCGCCTCATACAGTTGTAGCAGACTCTCTGGGGGAGGGTGAATCCGGTCGGAATCAATATGGGAGCGATGTACCCTACGGCGAATCCTCTGGGGCCAGTGTGAGAAGCCCAGACGCTCTGATCGTCGGCGAAGTAGTCGTACTGCTTGGGGTTCTCCCTTCCCTCTCCTGGTATCCTGTCGATGGGGGTCAGCGGTCCAAAGACCCCACTTTCCTCAAGCATCTTCCCTAGTCTGGTTGCGTATTCGCGAGCTTCCGCCTCGTTCTTCGATCCGTCTATTTCTACGAATCCTGTCATGAGCATCTTGCCGTCCCTGTCGTCCCCACGGATCATCTGGGCCATGCCGGTGGTCCCGTCAAGAATGCTGGGGACCTTGCAGTAGCCGAAGTGCGTGCTGTTCTTTGCAGTCAGTGGGTTGAGTCCCATCCCTTTCGAGGCCTCATTGACCGCCTTCAGGACCTCGTCTCGGGACGTAAGCTGAAGGACCGTGCCGCCCTTGTTGTAGGTGCCCTGCAGGAAGTCTCCGGTCCTGTGGACGTAGAGCGAGTCGCGGACGTGCTGGGGCATGGCCTGAATGTCTATGCCACGCTTGAAGAACACGATAGCGAGAACCGAGTTGATAGAGATCCGGAGCGCGGGGGGAGAAGGGATCCTTCTTTCGTCTAGCTCCCCCACCGCCTTCTGAACGACTGACCTTGCTTCGTCTTCCGAATACGCTCCCACGCATACTATCTTGCCACTCTTCAACACGCCGACGCCGAAGTCGTCCTTCGTGCGGTAGTTTACGAAGTTCGGGTTTGTCTTTGGGTTGTAGGCGGCGCCAGGGGATGATCTTGTCAATTTCTCGAGATCGATCTCCTGGCCGACGTAGGTGGAGGCGGTGACGCTGACGATCCTGAATACTGGTGAGGGAAACTGCTGTGGGATCTCTTTGGGCGGTCCTGGCTGGGTAGGCTGCGGTTGAGACGCCTGGGCTGCCTGAGGGGGGTTGGGAGGCTGGGACTGGACGGGCCTGCCGCAACTTGAACAGAAGACCGAATCTTCCGATATCTGGGTACCGCAGAATCTGCAGTACAACGGCACCCGATGTCGCCATGAGCATATTTACGGTTCACCTTGAAGTCGTGGGCATGCAGTATGGTAGCATGCAAGAACAAGAGCGGGCCAAGGTAGCAGTTCTGGCTGAAGCTATGGGGCCGGTTGCACTTGCCGTCAACACAAACTGCGGTTCAAGTCTCCTGCGTAGCTACCCGACGCGTGCAACGGGACTGAATCTGGCATCTCGCTCACGCCTTTCATCCCTACCGTTTGGTTAACCCGTCATATCAGAATCGCGGAACAGAAGTGAGACTTGGCCTACTGCTGTCAGGAAACGGCTATTATCATCACGCTCCGTGCTCAGATGCATGCCACTACAAGAAAGCGAAGTCGAGCCGACCGAGGAAATACACCCCATCCTCGAGAATATGGAGCACAAGAAGTACTATAGGCTCACAGAGTTGTACGAGATGACCTACAGCAGGGAGTTCTACGTCGATTTTCAACGGAACGAAGAGAACGAGACTCTGTGGCTCTTCGTGACCAAGGTCCTGAACCTGCAGACGTATCTGGAGGTCCTTGTAATCTTGGACAAGCTCAAGACGGGGAGAAAGAAGGGAGAGGTTGAAGAGGAGGTCAACGTTGAGGGTCACAAGATTCTGGGCGGCCCAGTCGTCTACTATGCCAGGAAGTAGATGACAAATCTGACGGTGGAATGCGACTAGGGTATCCGACGTTTGGCAGAGCGATAGGGTCGGCCGGGGCTCAGCCTGCGACCTTGGCTTGGATTGGCTCTGGTCTCCTCCTTCGGAGGAAGAGCGTGCCGACAAGTAGAACAGCAACCGCTGCAGCCGCGACCAGACCCAGCTCGAGATACGTCCAGTTCTGAGAGGCTCCACCTCCTGGGGCCCCGGATGTCGTCGGAGAGGTCCCGAAAGAGCCGAAGAATGTAGGGCTTACAACCGAGAGAGACAGCGGCTCCACGTAACTTGTACCCCCGATGCTCTCCTGAATAGCGAAGGTGTAGTTGCTTGGTGCCTGGGCCGGGCTCTGGGGGATGCTGTTGTTCTCATCGACGAAGAAATAGAACACCTGGTCGGGGGAAAGGACGAAGCTAGGTTGGGGGAAGGTGACCTGGATGCCAGAAGGGAGGGACCCGACAGCGCCGTTGCTCCACGTGCCGGCCACTCCTAGAGTAACTTGGATGGGCTGGGCTCCTGCCCCGGCAGCGGGAGCATACGCGATCCCGTAGGCGTACTGTATTCCATTGCTAGCCGAGGCGATCATCGTCCCTGGGAACAGGATCGGGCCCGAGGTTTGAAGCACGTGGATGCCGTTGAACCCCTCGCCCCCAGTGAACTCAATGGGCAATCCTGCCTCGGCTTGGACGCCACCCACGGAGCGGGCGACTATCGGTAGGCTGACGTTAGCGATGTCGTTGGGCACGAAAGGCATCACCGCCCCGGTTAGGGTGAGGTTGCTGTGCGCAGTTCCTAGAGCGTCTGTCGTCAAGTTCACCGGATTGAACCCTGTCCAGATGGTGTTGTTGTTTATCCCCATCTGGATTTGTTCCGGAGAGGGTGAGGCATGTCCGGTACTGAGGGTAACCGCGGTCCCTGGGGCCGCATACACCGTTACAGGGAAAATCTCGTAGGCGACGAACGACACGCCGGCGTGCCCGTATGAGGCGCAGACCTGCAACCAGGATGGTTCTCCCACCGCGATTTTCATTCGAGTTCCCCCGGGGGAACTGGCCACTACATGGCTGCTGTTCTGAGGCGAATGAAAGCCGCATGTGATGATGGGATTAGGATTGGGCGAAGGGATCGTTGAATTTTGTGTGTTGGCCCCCGTTGTGCTACTGAAATTGGACGATACGGCTAGATATCCGTGCGCTCCTACGTTCTGAATGGGACTGGTTCCAGACGGACTGGGAAGCGCCGTTGAAAGTACAGGAAAGAATACCGAACCAGCGATCAGGAGGCTCAGGACACCGGCCTTTGCTATCCAGGTGACCGTTTGCGGGCCACTCACGTATTTCGCTTCCAAGGTCCCATGAATATGCTCTGTGACACTATAAAGTTCTACCAGTGAGAACAAGCGCGGAACACACCTTCGCCCGTATGCTCAGATAAGAAACCGGGGAAGCGCTTGCTCGTTACTTCAGGAGTTTGATTGTTTATTCTCTTGGAACCGGGGTGAGTGTCTCTGCTGCTATTTCTGTTGCATGTTCATTGGGCTCTGCATGACGTGCTCGACCTCGCCTATGAGCTGAAGGCTGTCTTCTCTGGTCAGCTGGAAGTCCGACCATATTTCATGCTCGATGATGCTCAGGGCGGCCTGATCGTGCGCTTCCCTCAGAGCTTTCCGGTATCCATCCTTCTTCACGTCTGAGATTTCTTCCTTCAGGTCCTCATTGAAGACTTGGACAGCCTTTGCCCGTTGCATTCAGTTATCCCCTCTCTGCCTTCTGAAGTCCAACTCCACCCGGATTCATCGATAGGCTGTCGGCGCAATGCCTGCACGCCCGCCTTCGAGAGCCATCGATCTCCAAGACCACTCTGTTCCCGTCAATGTTCTCACCATCCTTGCCCTGCACCACGAGTCTTTTGCCGCAATACTCACACCTGGCCATCGCCTCAATTGCTCTTGTTGCCAACGCGAGTTACACCATCGAACTTCGGAGCCAATCGAATATGAGAATCGCAGCGGACAAAGCGAGGACCCAACTTGAAGTTGCAAGGGGCGAAGTGCTTAGGTCCGTCAAGAAGAATCTGAAGGATGCTCCCCAAGTCAAGTTCTTCGCTTCATTCTTGCTAGATTGATTATCGAAAAAGGAGGGGGGCCGAGTCATGCAGTTTCAGCTCTGAACGGTGCCTACCAGAGCAACCGCATACTCGGTTGATCCTGCTTGGAAGTCCAGGTGTAGGAGTCCAGTGGTTCCTGCAAAGCTTCCCCTTGCGAGGCCCTGAAGCAGGAACTGGCCGGTTGGCGTAGTTGTGCCCTGCCCCGATATTGCGTCGGCTAGGGGCCCCGTCTGTGCTGAGCCTGATGAGATGGTGTATGTCGTCCCCCCAACGACAATGCTGCCGCTAGTGATGGACAGAGTGTATCCTTGCGAGAGCTTTGAGGTCACTGTGAAGGTGACACTTCCTGATGCTGTTCCGTTGTTGCTGGGGGTTCCCACGACATAGTACGAGCCCTGGGAACTTGTTACTGTGATTGTCTGTCCGACCGTTAGGCTGACCGTGCTCCGAAGGCCGGACTCACGACTAGGAAACCCTGACCAGGTTGAGGTCGCCGGTCCCGATCCAAGACCTCTTCCCTGGGGGCAAGGGAGATACGATTGACTGTTTGTCGCGCTGGATGTCCCTGTTGAGCTTGTCGACATAGTGGAAGTAGGAGTGGTCGTCGCGGCCGCTAGGACTAAGGGAGATGCGAGAATAGCTGCTGCTATGGCGATGGCTGCTATGGCTGCCAGTTGTGCTGTTCTTGTTTTCATTTTCCGTCGAGGGTCAGACCCCCTCCCCGGTATTTACTGGATTTCCGAGATTATTCCCTAATCTCTAAGGATTCGCTCCAAGAAGGCACCACAATGGAGAATGCCCTCGAGAACCGAAGACCCATGGTTCCCTATTCGCGGTGTGTTTGGGGCCACGCCAAGCCTTACATCCCAACCCGTTAGGGTTCACAGCAGTTGCCAAAGTGGGAGCTTCGGGGGGACTACTTTGAGGCGTGCAACTGTGAAGTCGGCTGTCCCTGTGTGTTCTTGAGCCCACCAACAACAGGTGAGTGCACTGTGCTTTTTGCATACCACGTTGACAAAGGGAAGTTTGGTGACACGAAATTGGACGGGCTGAATGCTACTCTGGCCGTGCACTCTCCGGGCCACATGATGAAGGTGAAATGGAGAGCGGCACTGTACTTGGACTCGGCGGCCAGCAAAGCCCAGGCCGATACGCTGGGGCAGATTTTCGGAGGGAAATCGGGGGGACCGCCTGCAGGATTTGCCCCCTTTATAGGCGAGATGCTTGGGGTCAGAACCCTGCCAATCACATACGAGACAGCCGGGAAGAAGCGCAGTATGAAGATATCAAATGTGGCAGAGATGGAAGTTGAAGGGATGGAAGGTGCGGGCGGAAAGAAGATTTCGATTGAGAACAGTCCGCTTACCGAGCCTCTGGTATACTTCGCAAAATCAAAGAAGCTAACCTACACAGATTATGGCATGAACTGGGAAATCTCCGACAAGAACAGCTTCTACACCCCAATCTCCTGGAAAGGGGCTTAGCCAGAAGCGAATCCCGCAAAGACCTCACACTCACGAACCCAAGGGATTCTGCGTCTGTTGGAGTCTGGTAGGGCGCTTACTTGGCTCTACCAAAGGTGTAGTTTCTGACGAACAAGCTCATGACGGCCACCGCCACCACCAGCACGATTCCAATAGAGAATATGGAGTTGAAAGCATAGGAACTCGGGAGCTGTGCCACAACGACGGATACGCCAGCAATCTTCATTGTCAGAGGGGAAGTGTAGGTCGTCATTATGGTCGTGGCAACCACCGGCCCGATTGCACCACCAACGTTCCTAAGCATCGTGTTCATTCCGAGTCCTACGGCCACGTTCTCTCTTGGGAGAGAAACTGAGATCATGTTCACGATGGGAATGATTATGGCAACGACACCTATGAATGTCACGGCGCTGTCCAGGGGAAGTTCGGTGGTTGTCGCACGGTAGAAGATGAACAGGAGCATCCCAAGGGCCGAGACTACGCCTCCAAGGAAGAGCACCGGTTTAGGTCCGAACATGCTGGTCATCCTCCCCAGGAGTGGCCCTACAACGAGCATCACAAGGGTCGCTGGGGCGAGGACAAGACCGGCGGATACGATGTCCAAGTTGAGGCCGAAGGGGATGGGGAGCTCCGCGTAGTAAATCACTCCGAAGAACAGAAGGAACATCGCCGTCCCCGAGAGGAGACCGACAAGATTGGAAATCAGGATGTTAGGGATCTTAAGCAAATCCATGCGTATCAGTGGGTTCTTCGTCCGTGTCTCGTAGTAGAAGAAAAAGGCCGTAAGAAACAGGCCGGGGATGAGCATGGCCAGATTATCGTAGGAGAGCCATCCGAGGGTCGGCCCTTCGGTCAGGTATAACAGGGACAGCGTGACACCTGCCATCAGGAACACAGCGCCGACGTAGTCGAGCCGCTTTCCCTCCCTGGTTATGTCCGTCTTGATCACCCTCATCACCACCAAGAACAGGGCCACGCTGAGGATGAAGGCCGTGTGGAAGGCCCACTGCCAACCAAGGTCTTGAACGACGTATGAGCCGACTATCAGTCCAGCCGCCGCTCCTATGGCGAAGGTCCCGCTGATCACCCCCTGGGCGGTGGCGACACGCTCCCTGGGAAAGACGTCTGTGATGATGGCAATGGCAAGAGGCATTATCGCGAATCCGACTCCCTGAATGGCTCTTGCCAAGATGAGGAAGGAAATCGTGGGGGCGAAGCCAGCAATCCCGACCCCTGCGATGTAGAAACCCATTGCCACCAAGAACATCTTCTTCTTCCCATACGTGTCCCCAAGCTTTCCGAAGAGTGGCGCGACGGCGCTCCCGACTATCAGGAGAGCCGAGGTTATCCACGACGTCACATCAGCGGTGGTGCCGAAGTCCTTCTGGATGGTCGGAATGCCCGGAATGACCATTGTCTCAACGTAGGTGATGATCAGGGCGACACTGGTGAGCGTGAGGAGGACTCTCGTTGCATGGGTCCTCTCCTCCAACACGGCTTGGTTAACGGAGAGCGTAGCG
>Ga0187771_10002191_pt1 | contig 13412 bp, 16 predicted proteins | sample 0116_SJ02_MP15_1_FD_133139 | JGI IMG/M metagenome (GOLD analysis project Ga0187771, IMG submission 133139) | Tropical peat soil microbial communities from peatlands in Department of Meta, Colombia - 0116_SJ02_MP15_10_MG | ecosystem: Environmental > Terrestrial > Soil > Wetlands > Peat | place... | reverse complement strand
GCGCACAGCGGAGACTTGGCGTCTGCCGCTCCCCTTCCGTAGACCCGCCCCTGCTTGCGGCTGACCGGGAGCTTCCCCGGGACGGTGTCCATGTGGCCGCAGAACAGGAGCCTGGCCTTCCCGCTCCCGATGTCGCCCAGAGCGTTTCCTGCCTTGTCGATGCGCACGTTAGAGTAACCGAGCCGGCGCATCCTGTCGGCGAGGAAAGAGGCCAGCTCCCCCTCCTGGGTGGTAGGGGAGTAGATCTTCAGAGAGTCGAGCAGCAGCTTGACAGAGCTCCCCGCTGCGGTCATCTCTTTTCCACGGAGATCAGATAGTCAATAACCATTCCGGGGATGTCTACGCCTGTGGCCTCGACGGTGTTTTTGAACTCTGCCGTGTTGTTCATTTCGTCAACTAGCAACCAGAGCGGTATGCGTCCGTGCGGGAAGGGTCGTGATAGATGGCGAGCGGGGCGCTGCGTTAAACCACATAGATTGGCTTACGATCGTCTTCAGGATAGGGCTCTCCTGTCTGCGTCGAGAGGCCAGGGTACCTCTTCACCTGACCGCATCTCAGGCAGCGGCAGAGCATCGGTGTGTCGCCGTAGTCTAGTAGGTAGTGCTCGGTCCTCAGCCTGCACCTGTCGCAGTCCATCTTCACGATTTGCTCCGTGAGCAAATAGTGTATTCACCTGTCGGAATTGGATGTTGAACCCAGATAAAACCGCTTCGCCAGACAGGAGCCGAGCGAGCGAATCAAGGCGTTACCGACCTAGCCCAGATTCCGCTCACACGAATGTTTAAACTGCCGCAGCGTCTCGAACTGGTTCCAGAACTGGCATGAACGAGCATAGCGTGAACACACGCGACGGAAGAATGCTCCACGTCCAGGAAGATGGAGATAGGAGAGGGAAGCCCGTTTTCGCGCTTCATGGCACCCCCGGGTCCGCCATGCTTTACGGTGCCCATGTGAACGACGCCGCAAAGCGCGGTATCAGGCTCATCAGCTACGACCGCTCGGGATACGGAGAGTCTTCCCGTCACCGGGGCCGGAAAGTGGCTGACGCCGCAAAGGACGTCGAAGTGATAGCCGACTCCCTCGGTCTCGAGCGTTTCGCAGTGTGGGGGATCTCCGGAGGCGGGCCCCACACGCTTGCCTGCGCCGCCCTGCTCCCAAAGAGGGTCGTAGCAGCCGCATCGCTGGCATCCCCGGCTCCATACGGCGCCCCCGGACTGGACTGGCTGAACGGACAGGGAGAGGACAACGTGAACGAGTTCAATGCGGCGCTCGTGGGCTCTGACAAGCTCGCCAGGTTCCTCGAACCCCAGCGGGAGATGGTCATGAAGGCAACCCCCCAGGAGATGGTAGAGGGGTGGGAGAGCCTCATCCCTCCGGTGGACAGGGAGGCGATGTTGGGTAAGCTCGGGCCCTTCCTGGTGTCTAACATGAAGGCGGGCCTGCGGTCAGGCTATGACGGGTGGCAAGACGACGACCTCGCCTTCGTATCAGATTGGGGTTTCGAGCTCTCGGACATTTCGGTCCCTCTCGTCCTCTGGCAGGGCAGGCATGACAAGATGGTCCCCTACTCCCATGGTGAGTGGCTGGCCGGGCACATCAACAGGGTTGAGGCCCATCTCACGCCGGAAGACGGGCACCTGACGCTGTTCGACCGACGAGTCCCCGAGGCTCACGCCTGGCTGATGAAGCACTTCTAGGTTATCGGTCCCTGCAGCCTCCTCGCTTCTTCCTCCCCGATCACCTGCTCCAGCACTTCAAGACCCCTGGATATCTGTCCCTCTTCCATGACCAGCGCCGGAAGGAAGCGGAACGTGTCCCGTCCGGAATAGGCGAAGATGACACCCTTGGATTCCGCGGAGAGGAGCTGTGAGAGTATGTCCACACGAGTCTGCAAGGCTAGCATCAGCCCAAGTCCTCGGACCTCTTTGACGAGCTTGTGCTCGGAGGCGATCTTCGACAGGCCGACCTTCATCTTCTCGCCCTTCTCTCTCGCCTGCCGTGGGAGGTCGTTCTGGACAATGAAATCAAGAGTCGCCGAACCGGCGGCGCAGGAAAGCGGGTTCCCGGCGAAGGTGCTGGTGTGCTCCCCTCCCTTCAGGCTCGCCATCACCTCGTCGGTGGCGAGCGCTGCTCCAATCGGCAGGCCTCCCCCGAGGCCCTTGGATACCGTCATGATGTCGGGGGCCACTCCCCAGTGCTCGGAGGCCCACATCCTACCCGTCCTCCCCAAACCACTCTGAATCTCGTCTAGGATGAGGAGCGCGCCCCTCCTGTCGCAAATCTCGCGGACCTGGCTGAAGTAGTCGGGCGGCGGGACGATTACTCCGGTCTCCCCCTGCACAGGCTCGGCCAGCACAGCTGCGGTGTCGTCATCGACGAGTTGGGCGAGAGAAGCAGGGTCGCCGTACTCCGCGAACTCGAACCCTTCGAGCAGGGGCCCGAAGGGGTCCCTGTACTTCTTGTTCCACGTCGCTGAAAGCGAGCCGTATGTCTTACCGTGGAAAGCCCCCTTCATCGACACGATTTTCTTCTTGGACGTGTATCTCCTTGCAAGCTTGATGGCGGCTTCGACGGACTCGGTACCGCTGTTTGCCAGGAGCGCCTTGCCCAGGCCCTTCGGGGAGGCCTTCACGAGCCTCTCCATGAAGCCCGCCCTGGCGTCGTTGTAGAAGGTCCCGTGGCAGGTGATCAGCTTCGCGGCTTGCTCGTTTATCGCCTTCACCACCGCTTCGTTGGAGTGACCGACTAGGGCGACGCCGATCCCAGTCATGAAGTCTAGGTATTCCCTTCCGTCGGCATCCCAGACCACTGACCCCTTCCCTTTCACAATCGTCAAAGGCAGCTTCTTGAAAGCCGCCGCCCCGAATTCATTTTCGGTGCTCTTGATGGTGCTCACTGCGCGCTTATCACCGTGCAGGTGTCGTGTGCGAGCGCCCTCGTGAGCGGGTTGGCCCGGGTCCCCGAACAGATGAGCGCTTCCTTGACTCCGGCCTCCACAGACTCGGCGGCCGCCATGACCTTCTTCTGCATCCCGAAGCCGATTTTCGGGAGTTTGGTGGAGGCTTCCGCCGGAGTCAGATGATCGATCAGGTCGCCGTCCAGCTTGAGTCCGTCCACGTCGGTGAAGAACACGACCGCATCGGCCCCTGCCCTGGAGGCGATCGCCGACGCCGCCCGGTCCCCGTCGACGTTGAGGGGCTCGCCTTCCTCCCCCATGGCCACCGGTGATACAACTGGAAGGTAACCCTGCGATAGCAGAGTGTTCAGGAGAGGTGCGTTGACGTTCACAACCTTTCCGGTGTAGCCACCGTCTACGGCGACCCTCCTGCCCCTGTCGTCCAGGATGACGAGCTTCGCCTTCCGCTTGCCCTGTATCAGCTGACCGTCGGTGCCAGCGAGTGAGACGCTCTTCTGACCAGCCTTCCCAAGGGCGAGCACGAGCCTCTTTGCGAGCAGACCACTCATAACCATCTGGTAGATTTCGGCGGTCTCCCTGTCTGTGTATCTGCTCCTGATCCCCTCAGGGGACACCACGAAGCGCTGCTCCTTCCCCAGGCGAGCGGCGTACTGGGTGACAACGTCTCCGCCCCCGTGTACGATGACGAGCTGGTGAGAAGCCGCGAGAGCCACGACGTCATCCATCAATGCCTGCGGGACGCCCTCTTTCATGAGGCTCCCCCCTATCTTGACGACGATTCTCATTCGCTTACACCGGGTGGAGGGGCGCCATGGCGATGCCTGTCTTCTCGTCCAGGCCCAACATGAGGTTCATCGACTGGATGGCGTTCCCTGCCGCACCTTTGATTAGGTTGTCAGTGGCTGATAGGGCTACCAGGCGGCCGGTCCGCTCCTCTATTTCGAACCCCACGTCGCAGAAGTTCGAGCCGACCACGAGCTTCGGATCAGGGAGTCTGAAGGGCCCCTGTTTGTCCCTCACCATCCGGACGAAATAGCTTCCCGAGTACATCGAACGATAGGCCTTCCAGACGTCGATGGGCTTGACCGGACCGGAGGTGAATATGTGAGAGGTGACCAAGATGCCTCTAACCATGTTGACCGCATGCGCCGACATGGATACCTTGACCCTGTCTCCGGACATCACAGCCAGGACCTGCTCGACCTCCGCGGAATGCCTGTGGCCCGCCGGCTTGTACGGTCTGACGACGCTGAATCTTTCCGAGAAGTGGGTCGAGAGCGACGGCTTCCCTCCGGCCCCCGACGAACCCACTTTCGCGTCTACGACGATGTGGTCCTTGTCGACGCCGAGGGCCTTCTCTTTCAGCAGGGGAGCGAGGGCAAGAATCGCCGTGATTGCCATGCAACCGGGGGATGAAACGAGGGTGGCTCCCCTGACCCGCTCCCTGTTGATCTCGGGGATGGAGAAGATGAACTTCTCCAGAAGATCAGGGCGGGGGTGGTCGTAACCATACCAACTTGGGTACTGGCCCTTGTCCCTGAGGCGGAAATCGGCGCTCAGGTCGATGATTTTGAGACCTGCGTCCGCAAGCTGTGGGACGATCTTCAACGACTCCCCATGAGGCAGGGCGGCGAAGACAACGTCGCAGGAGCCCGTGAGCTTCGAAGCGTCGAGCTGAGAGAATTGCAGCTCGGTCACTCCGCGGAGGTTTGGGTGGACTCTGAAGACATACTCGCCAGCGTATCTCCGAGCCGTCGCGGCCGTTATCTCGGCCTCGGGGTGCTGGAGCAGGAGGCGCAGCAGCTCCCCTCCGATGTAGCCGGAAGCTCCGAGGACGCCTACTCGGACCATTCTATTTCCTCGCCACCTGGGCAACGTACCTGATCAGCTGTGCGGGGATGTCGGTCTCAACCGCCGACTGAGCACCCCTGAACTCCACCGTGTTGTTCACCTCATGGACCATGTACCCCGACTCGGGCTCCATGGCGTCCACTCCGAGGATGCCTCCGCCAACGGCCTCTGCCGCCTTCAGTATGAGCTCCTTGAGGTCGCTGTCAGGTTTGAACGCCTTCGAGACTGCACCGCGGGCCACGTTGGTCCTCCACTCCCCTGGGGGGGCGATCCTGTAGACGCAGGCGATGATGCTCTCGCCCGCCACTATGGCCCTGATGTCGCGCGGTGGCCGCCTGACGTATTCTTGCAGGTAGAACATGTGCTGCTCCTGCGGATTGGCGAGTTCCTCCTTGTACTCGATGAGCGACTGCAGGGTCCCCCTATCCCGGACCACGGTTACCATCCTCCCCCAGCTTCCCGTGAACGGTTTCATGACGAGGGGGTAGCCCAGCTTCTCTGCTGCTTCTTCGGCAGCCTCGGACGTCAGGGCGAGGAACGTGCGCGGGGTAGGGACCTTTGCTTTCGCCAATGCGATGCTAGTGGCGAGCTTGTTGCTGCATGTCTCGGCTACGGCGTAGGTGTTGATGACCCTGGTGCCCGTGCCTTCGAGCATTAGAGTCAGAGTCGACGATCTGTAGTGACTGATGCAGCGCTGTAGCACGACCTCCCCGAGGTCGGGGCGCTTCTTCGGGATTTCGAAGATGAGGCCCTTGGAGTCGACCAGGGACGCCTCCAGCCCTGCCGCTTCGGCAGCTCCGCTGAGCGCCTTCTCTTCCCACCTTAGCCTGTCGAATGTGATGCTTACCCTCACTTACTCTCCCCAGTCCTCTCCGACCTGCTCGGATGGCTTCAGGAGCACGTTCCCGTTGGAGATCTCCGCCACCTCGTACTCCGTTGAGCAGTCCTTGCAGGAGACCAGCTCCCCCACGATTGCGTCGTTGGGGACAGCCAGTGACGCTCCGCACTCTGTGCAGCTAGTGTTCAATCTAAGATTTCACCTCCCGGGCCAAGCCCGACGCCGTCGCGTTGAGTTTCCGCTCCGACGCCCTCAGAGACGCGGTCATCTCGGAGAGATGCGAGCCTGTTAGCGCGAGTTCCTCCTCCCTTGTTTTCAGCCCCCCGGCCACGAACTTCGGGTTGCTTCCCCCTTCGGTCGCGATGGCCGAAAGGAAGTTCTCCGGGTCGAGCAGCTCCCTCGCAAACGCCGGCGACATGGATATCCGCTTGCCGAACTTCGCCGACACGGCCGCTATCTGAGTCGGAACAACTTCCTGGAGGGGCTTTCCGGTCTCCACTGAAGTTCTGACCAGCTGGCCGACTATTGCGTGGGCCTGCCTGAAGGAAATGCCGTGCTTCTTGACAAGGTGGTTGGCAAGGGCGACGGCAGTCGAGTTGTCGTTGGCGAAGGCGCTGAGCAGCCTGTCGGGTTTGATTGCAGCGGACGAAACCATCCCCGCCAGGACGGTGACCGAATCTATGGTGTCGTCCAGGGCGCGCCAGAGCTGCGGAGTGACCTCCTGCAGGTCCAAGTTGTACGCGAAGGGGAGCGCCTTGAGAATCGCGCAGGCGGCCACGAGGCCCCCCATCACCGAGCCTGCCTTCGCCCTTACCATCTCGGCGACGACGGCGTTCTTCTTCTGGGGCATTATGCTGCTGGAAGCGGCGTAGGCGTCGTCGAGCTCGACGAAGCCGAACTCGGACGAGCTCCAGAGGATGAGCTCCTCGGCAAGCCTGCTGGCATCGATCATCGTCATGGTGGCGCACGACAGGGCCTCGACGGCGACGTCCCTCGAGGAGACGGCGTCCATGGCGTTTCTCATGACTCCGGCGAAGCCCAGGGACTCGGCGACCGCCAACCTGTCGAGCTTGACGGCGGTCCCTGCCATAGCCGCTCCGCCCATGGGGGAAACGTTGACCCTGCCGTAGAGCTGGCTCACCCTCTCGGCATCGCGCTGGAACGCGTCAAAGTGGGCGAAGAGGTGATGGGCGAAGGTGACCGGCTGGGCCCTCTGAAGGTGGGTGTAACCAGGGACGATAATCCTCCCGTGTCTGCTTGCCTGCCCGAGCAGGGCCCTTTGAAGGTCCACGACTGCGCCTAGCAGGGAACCGAGCTGAACTCTGAGCTCCATCCTGATGGCGGTGGCCACCTGGTCGTTCCTGCTCTTGCCGTAGTTCAGGTACCCGGCCGTCTCGATGCCCAGGGCGTCCACAGCCTCCTGCTCAAGCTGCTGGTGGAAGTCTTCGGCCTTGGTCTCGGGAGTGGGCTCGGATGAAGCGCCCATGAGGAATTTGAGGCACTTGGCCCCGGCCGCCCTGTCTACCTCGCCTGCTTTCACGAGTGCAGCCATGTGGGCCATGTTCACCGCGACGACGTGGCGGGCGATTCGCCCGTCGGCTGCCGTCGATGAAGTGAACGCGAGGGCCCTTTCACTCGGCTTCCTTAGCCTTGGTCCTCGAATGTCCATTCTCCTTTTTTCCCTCAAGAGGGTTCAGGTTGGCAGCGACTCTTGACTGGAGCCCCCAGAGCTCAATGAAGCCGACCGCGCTCCTCTGGTCGAACTTCGAGCCCCGGCCGTAGGTCGCAAGCCCGACGTCGTAGATTGAATATTCGGACGACCTGCCAACGACCCTGGCGGAGCCCTTGTAGAGTTTCATCCTCACGGTACCGGTGACTCTGTGCTGGGTGGCCGAGATGAACCGGTCAAGGTCCAGCCTCAGGGGCTCAAGCCAGAGGCCCGTGTAAACGAGCCAGGCCCACTCCCTTTCGACCTGGGCTTTGAAGGCGAGCTCGTGTCGCGTCAGAACGAGCTTCTCGAGGTCCTTGTGCGCGTCGATTATCACCGAAGCCGCCGGGCATTCGTAGACTTCTCGCGATTTGATGCCGACGAGTCTGTCCTCGATGTGGTCCATTCTGCCGACCCCGTGGGAGCCGGCGAACTGGTTCACGTAGCTCACGAGCCTCAGCGGGTCCATGGACCGGCCGTTCACGCGGGTCGGGACGCCCTCCTGGAAGACGATGTCGAGATATCCTGGTTCGTCGGGAGCGTCCTCGGGCGCGACAGTCCACTCGAATGCGTCGGCTGGAGGCTCGTTGGCCGGGTTCTCCATGGGCCCGCTCTCTATGGAGCGACCCCAGATGTTCTGGTCGATGCTGTAGATCGAATTCGATGGTTTGATCGGGATGCCTCGCTTTTGGGCATAGATGATCTCCTCGTCCCTGCTCATGTTCCACTCGCGGACTGGGGCTATGACCTCCAGTGCCGGGTTCATGGCCCTCACCGAGACGTCCATCCTGACCTGGTCGTTCCCCTTCCCCGTGCAGCCGTGGGCGACGGCGTCAGCACCCTCTTTCTCCGCAACCTCCACAAGCTTCTTCCCGATGAGAGGTCTGCCGAGGGCGGTGCTCAGCGGGTAGGTCCCTTCATAGAGGGCGTTGGCCTTTACTCCGGGCCAGACGTAGTCGCGGAGAAACTCCTCCTTGCTGTCGATCGTATAGTGGTTTTTTGCCCCGATGACCCTGGCCTGCTTCTCGATGCGCGCCATGTCCTCTCTCTGGCCGAGGTCGAGGGTAACGGTCACCACGTCTGCGTCGTACTTCTCCTGAAGCCACTTCACGCAGACTGACGTGTCCAGCCCGCCGGAAAACGCGAGAACAACGGTCCGGTGCAAATTCGGAACCCCTCCGACCGAATAATACTTTTATAGCTTGTGGACAGGAAACTTGCAAATTGGTCAAGCGTGACCAGAGACTGGCCAAGCCTGTCTCTGTGACCAGGGCGGTCAAGGACGAAGTGGGATCGGACCTTGCCATACAGGACGCGATGGCCAGGGACTACCTGAACCTCAGCGCCCTCGCAAGGCTCCTCGTCCCCAAGGTCGCTGCGCGGACGGGGAAGAAAGTCAAGGATGTCAGCGAGGTTGGAATATCGACTGCGCTGAAGCGCCTCGTGGGGACCTACTCGGCCAGTTCCCCGAAGGTGAGCCGGGTGATTGCACGAAGCGCGGTCAGCGTGAGGACCCACGTGTCGAGCCTGTCGGTGGAGAAGACCAAGAGGACAGTCCAGACCGTCAGCACGCTCCTCTCGAGCTATCCCAACGACTTCATTCAGGTCTCCGAGTCGCTTTCTTCAATCACTTTGATCTTCGACCAGCGACTGCTCTCGAAGGTGAAGAGATCCCTGGCGGGCGCCGACCTCCTGGAGGAGGGAGAGGAGAGGGCCGCCCTGACAGTGCACAGCCCCGAGGAGATTACAACCACCCCAGGGTGCATCAGCGCCTTCTACAACCAGCTGTCCAGAAGGAAGGTGAATGTCGAGGACACAGTAAGTTGCTACACCGACACCATCATGGTGGTGGACATGAAGGACGCAAGCAGGGCGTTCGAAGGGCTGACCGAGCTTATCGAGGAAGCGAAGGACAAGCTAGGCGGAGATGGCCAGCACTAGCGACTGGTTCAATGTTGACGACATTGCCCACAGGAGGGTGCCTGATTCGATATCGGCCCTGCTTTTAGCCTAGGCCCGAGTCAAACCGCCCATGGGCGAGCGTCGAAGTGGCCGCTGCGTTTGCTGTGGGATGCTGATCGAAAATGACCTCCGGGAGCCCGCGCTCTGCCGAAACTGCCGTGAAATCCCGAATCTTCTCATCGGGTGAGAGTGCCTGAAGCGGTAGGGCCCTTTGGAGAAGGAGCTCCGCATGTATGCTCTGATAAATGACAGTGCGATCCCGGTCGAGTCCCTCAGGAGCTTGGTTGCGGGAGTCGGAGGCAGGATTCTGATCGGCGGGGGCGGCAGACTCCGACGAGGACCGACGGCAGACTCAGGTCGCATTCTCGTCTGTCAAGAAGGGAGACGTCGTCTCTTTCAATGTGGTCACCAGCGACTGGAGGGCGATGACAGGGTGGGCCAAGATCGTAGACGTTAAGGTCGCTGCGGGGTCCAAGTCAAGCCTGCACTTCTTCGTCGCAATGAAGGTGACTAAGACCTCTGTTCGTGGCAAGAAGGCGTAAAGGTGGCGGCCCAGCGGGCCGCAGACGAAGTGAAGGTAACAGTCTGCCAGATGCCGGACGACCGCCCGGAGTTCGAGAGGGAGTGGGCTCGGCTTGGCAGGCACGTAAGAAGGAACCAGAGCGATATCGTGCTCCTCCCTGAGATGCCGTTCTACGACTGGTTCTGCGCGGGCCCGAAATTCGATCGGGAGGTCTGGAGCGAAGCAGTGAGCGGGCACAAGGACTGGGTGCACAGGCTCTCCGAACTTGGCGCCCCCGTAGTGATGGCGTCGAGGCCTGTTGACAGGGCTGACAAGAGGTTCAATGAAGGGTTCGTCTGGAGTGAGAAATCCGGTGAAGCAGGGAAGCACCTCAAGAACTACCTGCCGAACGAGCCGGGATACTATGAAGCCCGGTGGTACCAGAGGGGAGGCAAGCCCTTCACTCCGTTCGAGGTCTCTGGATGGAAGGCAGGGTTCCTGATCTGCAGCGACCTGTGGTCGATGCCAAACGCGAGGTCCTACGGGAAGAAGGGGGTAGAGCTCATCGCGGCGCCCCGCTGTACCGGGCTGAACATCGATAAGTGGCTGGCTGGAGGGAAGACAGCCGCGGTCGTCGCGGGGGCCTACTGTGCCTCTTCGAACAGGCTGGGGAAGCACGGAGCGGCTACCTTCGGAGGGAGGGGATGGATAGTGGGCCCCGATGCCGAGGTTCTCGGGCTGACATCAAAGGGGCGACCGTTCGTCACCGTGGACATCGACAAAGCCAAGGCGGACGAGGCAAAGAGCACATATCCACGTGACGCGCTGAGCCCCGACTAACTCTTCAGCAGTGAATCCAGGAATTTTTGGGTATCGAAGGGGACGAGGTCGTCGTACCCCTGGCCCATACCCAGGAAGATGACCGGTTTGCCGGTCGAATAGACTATCGAAAGCGCAGCCCCTCCCCTGACGTCGGCGTCCGACTTCGTCAGAATCGCTCCGTCGAAGCCCACGTGCTGATTGAAGAGCTCGGCCTGTGAGACAGCGTCGTTCCCCGTCAGTGCGTCGGCTACGAAGATGCGGAAGTCAGGCTTGACAACTCGGACTATCTTGGCCATCTCCTCCATCAGGTTCTGGTTCGTCTGCATCCTTCCTGCCGTGTCGATGAGGAGGGCATCGGTGTGGTGGGCCTTGGCGTAGAGCACTCCGTCCCTCCCGACAGCGGCCGGATCGGCGCCGTACCGCTGGGAGATGACCTTCAGCTGGAGCCTCCCAGCGTGTTCAGTAAGCTGCTCGATGGCTCCCGGCCTGTGGGTGTCACCGGCCGCGCAGACAACGGTCAGCCCGTTCTTCTGCAGGTAGCTCCCAAGCTTGGCGACCGTTGTGGTCTTGCCTGTGCCGTTTATTCCGAGGAAGAGGACGACGTAGGGCTCGCCCGTTTTCTTAGTCTTGTCCCTGACGTTTGCGATGAGGTTGACCGAGCCCGCCTTTGAGAACGCCTCTACCAAGACCGCGGAGAGCCTCTGCCCGACGACCTCTGCAGGATCCGCGGACCTGTCCACCTTGGTCCCGGCAAGGCTCTTCTGAACCTCGTTCGTCAGTGCTTCTGCGACGCTCTGGGCGACGTCGCTTTCGATGAGCGCAATCTGGAAGTTGAAAATGACGTCGTCCAGATCCTTCTCGCTTAGCTGCTTTTCCTTTACAGCGCTCGTGACGGCTGAGAACGCCTGCTTCAGCCTGTCGAACAAGGACTACTCCTCGCTCTTCGCCATCAGGTTGTTGAGCAGGTCTCTGTCTGCGTTGAGCCTCTCGGCGATTTCATTCCTCTGGCCTGCCAGGGAAACGATGGACTTCTCGACGTCTCGACTCCTCTCTTCGAGCATGGCTACAGCCTCCTCCTTGGATTTCTCCAGCACGATGTTGGCCCCTATGTTGAGCAGTACCTTGTCGGTGGCTGGCGGAGACGACCGGAGCATCGCTCCGCCTCCGATCTGCGTCAGGACCTCCTGGCTCTTCCCGTCGAGCCCCTTTATGGCCTCCAGAGCGGCCCGGCTCTCGAGCAATGCCCTCTCAAGCAGGTTCTGCCTTGCTGTGTACTCGTTGTATGTGCCCTCCAGGACCCTGATCTCCACCACAAGGGCGTTCACCGTCTCCTCGGCAGTGGGCTGCTGCTTGCTCATGAGGGAATTTTAGACGCCCAGTGCCCGCGTTATAAAGACAAGCTCCGGTCCGGTCGTCTGACTCCCCACAATGGCGTTCCTGGAGTTGGCGATAAGGCCCGAGGCTACATAGGGGACGCCATTGTTCACGGATGCAGGGTAGGCGTCTACACCGAGCAGTGCACCCAGCCTGTTAACTTCCTTCTCGTCAAGTCCCGGATAGACGGCGGCTCCGTTATTGGTGGCCACCACGAACGAGCCGACCTGGTGATATTCGCCGATCGGCGTGCGTTCGACCTCGGTGCCGAGGACGTCCCTCACCTCAGTCAGGGCGGCGTGGTCGAGGATGGGAGATACAAGGGCGCACTTGTCGTTCGCCACGACCAGGTTCCCCACCGCCGTCACTTTGGATTCGAGTTTTGAGACGTTCATCCCTGTGGCCGCCTTGATCTCGTTGATTTCGACCTGCTCGGCGAGCCTCGACACCAGGATGCCGTTGCTGTTCATAGCGACGAGCGGCCCGAGCAGCCTCGACTCCCCGATCGAAGTTGGGACGGGAGAGACCTGCAGGTCTTCGCAAAGCTTGTCTGTCTTGGTCTGGGCGAGCCCCTTCGGGACGAGGAGAAACCTACCGTTCCCTTTCAGGAAGACACCTATGTTCGGGCTCCTGTAGATGTCAATCAGGTGCAGACCCAAGTGGTCACACTGCTTCGGGCTTCGGAGGGAGCTTCACCTTCACGACGCCGTCCTCGTCGCGCTCCATCTCGACGGTGATGCGCCGAGGGGGGTGCCTGATGCCCCTCGCCCAGAGCTTCTCGTTGACCTCGGCGTCGATGCTCACCTGCTTTGCCTTCATGTGGCGGGTGGCGAACTCCTTGAGCACGATGACGGCCTTCTTGGCCCTCCTGTATGGCGGAGCCTCGTAGACGACTCCCAGTGGGACCGTGTAGGTTCTCGTCAGCTCCTCCATCTTCTGCTCAGACATGGTCTACTACCTTATCTTCAGCTTGCGCTGCCTCCAGTTCCTTCTTTTCGGGTTGGATCTGACCTTACGGTTGGTCCTTACAATGACCCAAGTGGGGACAGACCTGGCCTGCTTGCCTGCCTTCGCCAGCCTGTTCTTCTTTGAGGTGTCCTTGACTCTCGCCATTCTAAGCCCTCCTGATGGTTATGTCCCTCTTCCTGCCCTGAAGCTGCGCCAACATCTGCTTGACCTGCTCATCGTCTACGGCTGTTCTCAGCTTGCCTGAGGAAGCCAACTGGATGACGTACTCCTCGATTGAGTTCGCGAGGTCCGGCCTGACCATTCTCACGTTTGCCAGTCGCTGCCTCGCCTCCGAAGTCAGTGCCATCCTCAGGGCGGCCTCCCTCATCATCTTGCGCTGCTGCGCATCGTTCTCCGGCTGCTTCTGAGGCTGCTCCGCCATGGTCAAGCATACCTCGCCAGAGCCTTGTTCTCTTCGCTCGCTGCCGCG
>Ga0187771_10002190_pt1 | contig 13418 bp, 6 predicted proteins | sample 0116_SJ02_MP15_1_FD_133139 | JGI IMG/M metagenome (GOLD analysis project Ga0187771, IMG submission 133139) | Tropical peat soil microbial communities from peatlands in Department of Meta, Colombia - 0116_SJ02_MP15_10_MG | ecosystem: Environmental > Terrestrial > Soil > Wetlands > Peat | place... | reverse complement strand
TACGACACGACGAACTACATGGCCTGCTGCGAGTCCATGAAGATCATGGCAGAGATGATGAACGACGAGCCGGCGCGGAAGCAGTACGAGGCGGACTTTGCGACGGCAGCTGCGGTCTTTGAGAAGCTCTGGCGCGAGAAGAAGAACCGCAAGGGGGTCCAACTCCAGTACTACGTGACCTGCTACGACACCAAGACGAAGAAGATGAACACGGACGTGTGGACCAACCAGCTCGATGCGCTGTGGGCCATGATCGCGATGGGCGAAGAACCGTTCATTCCAGACGAGCGAGCCAGGCAGGTCCTGAAGAGCATCTACAAGGTGAACCGCACCACGATGGGCTGGGCCATGACCCGGACAGAGAACGGCGAGGAGGTCGAATCGGAGCAGGGCCAGGACGTCTACACAACGTCCAATTACGTGTTCGCGCAGTTGCTTGATTATTACGGCCTGGTAAAGGAGAGCAAGGAAGTCTACAAGGCCATGGACCGGGTCATCTTCGAGCACGGTAATTCGCTGATCAGCCCGGACAACCTCAGGGCTGAGCTGGAGATGGAAATGGGAGAGGTGACCAAGGGGCCGCACTACATCGTGGCCGCTTATCCCAGGCCCGGCGCAGTGCTGACGCAGTTGGTCATACAGTTCATCAAAGAGACTCAGGAACGAACCGGTGCAAAGAAGATAGAGTCTGAGCGGCTGCAGTCGTTGGTGCGTGAGTTGTTCGTGAACCGACAGTAAACGACGAGGTTGTGAGGTCCATGGAGCGGAGTTTCGTGTCCGTGTTCGTCGCCCAGCTTGCGGTCGAAATGATTATTCGCTAAAATTTTTCACTTTACGTGAGCAGATCGAATACGCAGCAACCGGAATCTCGCCCACGAATCCTGCCTGATACGAAAGGAAGTTCATGCCACTGAAAAAAGGTCTCACTTACAAGGACTTCGGCCTGACGGAGAATCCCTTCCCCGAAGTATCCCAACCCATTGCGTTCGGCGGAATCGGCAACAAAAACCCGCTGAGCTTCGGCTGCTACAACGCCACAGAAGTCCTTCACGGCAAGACGATGGAGGAGCACTTGCCCTTCGCGGGGGCCAAGTGGCATTTCGACAACCCACTCGCTGACATCTTCGGGCCGGGCACGGCGATCGCGCCCTGGGACGACGGCAGCGATTCCATGGAAAACGCCGAGCGCAAGTACCGGGTATTCTTCTATGCACTGTACCTGCTCGGCATTCGTCATTGGTGCTGGCACGATTGGGACGGCGTTCCCCACGGCACAAATCTGAAAGAGTTCCACGACAACATTGACCGGATTGTGCCGACCATGGAGAAGCTGCAGCAGCTCAGCGGCATTCAGTGCGGATGGACCACCCAGAACCTGTTCTCGCTCCAGATCTACCGCGAAGGCGCTGCCACTGCCAACCAGGCCAGCGTCTATGCCCACGCCTGGGCGCAGACCAAGAAGATGCTCGAAGTCGGCAAGCGGCTGGGCGCCAAGAACCACGTGTTCTGGGGCGGCCGTGAGGGCTACAACCATCTGCTCGCCACCATGCTCGCCCTGGAAGGAAAGCACCTGGCGACCTTCCTCCACATGGCCGTTGACTACGCCAAGAAGATCGGCTTCACCGGCCAGTTCCTGATCGAGCCCAAGCCCTGCGAGCCAAGCACTTTCCAATACGACCAAACCTCTCTAGTGGTCGTCGGCTTCCTGTTCAGAAATGGTCTCGGCAAGAGCTTCAAGCTCAACATCGAGACCAACCATGCCCAACTCGCCAACATCACGATGCTGCATGAGCTGACAGTGGCACAGCAGTTCGGGATGCTGGGCGGCGTCGACGTCAACGAGGGCACTTACGGCAACGGCTGGGATACGGACCGATTCTTGGGCGATCCTGTTATCGCGTTCGAGATCATGCACCCCGTGCTCAAGGCGGGCGGCCTTGGCAGCGGCGTGTTCAATTTCGACGCGAAACGCTACCGCGCCAGCTTCGCGCCCATTGATCTGCTCCACGCTCATATCCTGGGCATGGATTCGATCGCGTGGGGCCTCCGCACGGCTGTGGTCGTGGCGGAAGACGGCGATCTCGAGAAAGCGGTTCAGGCTCGCTATGAGTCTTGGAAGTCCGGCCTGGGCCAGAAGATCGAGGCGGGCTCGCTCAGTTTCGAGGACCTCGCTGCCGAAGGCTACAAAATGCCCTGGAAGCTCACGCCCGAGCAGAGCAGCCACCACGAGGCGCTCCGCTCCATCGTGTTGCGGGCCATGATGCGCGCCGTCCGCGGCTAGTGACGGCATTCGCAAGCAGTCTACAGGCGACTCCCCCGAAAGGGAGGGTCGCCTTTCATTTTCTCTTTTGCTGGATTACAACTGCGCTTGACTACAACGCCACGGTCGAGCGCAGGAGCCGGTTCACACATTCGGCTCGACGACAGCCGACGGAGCGGATCGGGTCAACGACACCTCGCGTGCGAACTTGCGACCATCGGATGTTTCCGCCTTCAGCGCGTAGCGACCGCAGAAGCCGCGAAACGCGATGCGGCCATCCGCACCGGTTGTGGCGCTTCCCTGGGTCGTCCATTCTTCGCGCAGCAAGCGGCTGATTCGGGCGCCCGCAGGATTCAACGTTCCGTCCGCGTTGGTGAGTGCGGCGTCGGGGCCCATCCAATGAGTGTTCGCGCTGAAACCCCAGAGCATGATTGCCTCGACCGCCTCGTGGCTGAACCCGAGCCGGAAAAGCATCTCCAGGAGTTCCCCGCGCCGGGCCGTGTCCGGGAACTTTGCGCTGATCTCCGTGAGATGGATTGGCAGTCCGGTCTCCGCGTGCAGCCGATCGAGCGTGGCCAGGAAGGCTGCGGGCGTGAGCGGGCGTGTGTACAAGTACCAGGGCCGATCCCCGGGCGCCAGCGTCATGACGCCATCCACCGTGAGACGGTCGGAGTCATGGGACTGAATGCCGATTCCACCGACTTGTGCGCCTCGTGCGCGCAGATCGCGGATCAACGCAAGATAGCGGTCGATCCGCTCCGGCTCCCCGAGGATGCCGTACTCGTTCACGAAAAGCGGCGTCTTGGGGTCAAGGCGTGCGGCTTCTCTGAACATCCACGCGTCGATGTCTGGCCCCAGACGCTTACGATAGAACGGGCCGTCGAGCATCTCGTTGTTCACGTCCCAAGACACGAGCCTGCCAGCATAGCGGCTCACGCTCGCCACCAGTCGCCGCTCCATCGCGGCACGCAGCGCGCTCTGGTCGAGCGCGGCGACCCAAGGCTGGATCCGGTGCTCTGCGTCCCAGAATAGGCAGTGACCCCGCATCGCGAGGCCATTCTCGTCGGCAAAGGCGAGCAAGGCGTCGGCTGGGGCATAGTCCTCGTGGCCGCGCTCTGCCTCGTTGGCGTACCACTTCATCTCGTTCTCGCACACGAGCGCGCTGCAATGATCGAGGATGAACTGCCGGTAGTGCCAGCCGGCCTCGCTGGCATCGGCGAACGGGGCATAGGCGATGGCCGTGCCAAAAAGAAAGGCGTGACGCGCAAGCCGATACTCGATGTGAACGTCCTTGACGGGCGAGTTGTCGCGCCCGCGCACCTCAACCGCCAGGTCACCCTTGCGCCCGCGCTCGATTCGGCGATCAGCTTCGCTGCGCCACTCAGCGGCCAAATCTGGGGAAAAAGGAGTCTTGCTTTCCTGTTTTTCTGTGGACTGGGAAGACTTGATCCTGCTCATCCGTGCTCGCCTCCGGTTTCATACCGGTTTCAGCCCGGAGCAGCAGGAGCGACCGGCAGGATTATGGCAACACCTAAGATGTTTGAGACGGTTGCTTGTAGCATGACAAGAATTGCCGAGTCAAGCAACGATGACAGGCAAGTTGTCTCGCGTCGCGACCTGTTCACGTCGCCTTCGAAGGCCTGCATTTCGGCGGAACCTACGCCAAAACAAGCCCGGGCGGAGATTGTGGCGCCGGACCCGTTGAATTACGGACGATGAGCTCCGGGGTAAGGGCAACCTCAAGCAACAAAAGGGACCTGGTCCCCGACACGCGGCCAGGACGCCGTGGGAAACGTGGTGAGAAATCAAATGTTGGCGCCCAACGCCCTAGCGGCTGAGTAGTCTCTTCAGGTTAGTCTATTGTGCTCGTTGACTTGCCCGTTTCCGCCACGCTAAGATGCGCTCACTTCTAGGGATGGGTAGTTTTGCGCGCCCGCCCTGAGTCTCTCCTCCCCCCGGAAGGACTCTCCCGATGGATCGTTTAATGCGTGTCGTGTGTTGTTTACTGGCCGGGCTTGCGTGTCTGACCGGCTCGGCCTCAGCACAATCTGCGGACGTTCGTCCCACCTTGATCACCCAAACGGTGGATGAAAGCCACCTGGTTACGCTGAGTGGTAATACACGCCCTGAGGCGAAGCCCAAATACGACCGCGGGCCGGTGGCTGACGACCTTCCGATGGAGCACCTGTTTCTCCTGCTGAAGCGCTCGCCAGAGCAGGAGCGCGATCTCGAAAGCCTCATTGATGCGCTGCACGATCCCTCCTCGCCCGTTTTTCATCAGTGGCTCACCGCCCCTGATTTTGGTGAGCGTTATGGGGTGGCCCAACAAGACCGCGAAGCGATCAAGAACTGGCTCGAGTCGCACGGTCTCCGTGTGAACGTTGATTACACCAACGGCTTGTTTATCGATTTTTCGGGAACCGCGGGTCAAATCAGAGAGACCTTTCATACCGAGATTCACAACCTGGAGGTGCGCGGCGTAGGACACATCGCCAACATGAGCGATCCGCAGATTCCGGCCGCTCTGGCTCCGGCAATCGTGGGCGTGGTTTCGCTGCATGACTTCCTGCCCCATGCCCGCTACCAGCCCCGCGCGAACTACACCGTCTCCGAAAATGGATTGGAACACTACCTGGTTGTTCCGGGTGACCTGGCAACAATCTACAACCTGAATCCACTGTTCAGCGCGGGCATTTCCGGACAGGGCCGCACGATTCTTCTCATTGAGGACACTGACGTCGACACTCTCGCCGACTGGACGTCGTTTCGTTCCACGTTTGGCCTCGCATCCTATACCGCCGGCTCAATCACAGAAGTCCATCCCCAGCCCGCCGGGGGCTCGAACTGCTCCGACCCCGGAGTGAACGGTGGCGATCGGGAAGCGATCGTGGATGCCGAATACGCCAGCGCAGCCGCGCCAAGCGCAGCCATCATGCTGGCTTCCTGCAAGAGCACGCAAACCTTCGGCGGCCTCATCGCCCTGCAGAATATTCTCAACACCAGCTTCCCCCCGCCGGCGGTGGTGAGCATGAGCTATGGCATGTGCGAAGCCAGCAATGGCGCATCCTCCAATGCAGCTTTCAATTCCACCTTCCAGCAGGCAGTCGCGCAAGGGGTCTCAGTCTTCGTTTCCACGGGCGACAACGGGGGAGCGTTTTGCGATCGCTACGACGAGGACGCCCTGTTTGGTATCGGGATCACGGGATGGGGATCGAGCCCCTATGACGTGGCCGTGGGCGGCACCGACTTTGGCGACACGTTTGCCGGAACCAATAGCACTTACTGGAGGTCGAACAACTCCTCGACCTACGAATCGGCCAAGTCATACGTTCCTGAGATTCCCTGGAGCGACTCCTGCGCCAGTTCGCTGCTGGCGGAGTTCTACGGTTTTGCCCAGACCTACGGAGCGAACGGGTTCTGCAACAGCACCCAGGGGGAAACGAATTTCCTGAACACGATTGGCGGTGGCGGTGGTCCGAGCGGTTGCGCTACGGGAACACCGTCAACCTCTGGCATTGTCAGCGGAACTTGCGCCGGCTGGCCCAAACCCTCGTATCAGTCGTTGGTCGGCAATCCGCACGATGGCGTGCGTGACGTTCCGGATGTGTCGCTGTTTGCCGCCAACGGGATCTGGGGACACGACTATCCCTATTGCTTCTCCGGCACGGGAGGAGTCCCCTGCACCGAAGCGCCGGTGAACTGGCCGCAAGCCGGAGGCACGTCATTCACTGCTCCCATCATGGCCGGCATCCAGACTCTTGTGGACCAGCATGCTAATGCGCGCCAAGGTAACCCGAACTATACCTACTATCGGTTGGCTGCGAACCAGTACGGCACCAAGGGCGACAGTGCCTGCAATTCGACTTTGGGAAACAAGGTCGCTAGTTCCTGCATTTTCTATGACGTCACACAAGGCGACAACGACGTGGATTGCATCGGCACGCTGGCTCTCGGAACGTACGATTGCTTCCTGCCCTCCGGCGTAAACGGCGTGCTCTCGACCTCCAACAATGCTTATCAGCCGGCCTTCCACGCCACCACCGGCTGGGATTTCGCAACCGGAATTGGGACCGTGAACGCCTACAACTTGGTGGTGAACTGGCCAACCAGCTCTCCAGATTTCACGCTTTCCGCCAATGCCAGCGCACTGACCATCACTCAGGGCAGCCAGGGAACAAGTACGATCTCCATCAGTGCCTCCGGCGGTTTCGATGGCAGCGTAACGCTCACTGCCTCTGGCCTGCCCAGCGGAGTGACCGCGGCCTTCAGCCCCAACCCAGCCACTTCGAGCAGCACGCTTACGCTGACGGCCAGCGCCGCCGCCGCCACCGGTACGGTTACGGTGCAGATCACAGGCCAGTCCGGCAATTTGAAGAACGTCACAACACTCAGCCTGACTGTAAATGCTCCTCCGCCTGATTTCACGCTGTCGGTCTCACCCGGCACACTCACGATCGCGAATGGTGGCGCCAGCGGAAACAGCACTGTCACAATCAGCCCGTTGTACGGATTCTCGAGCAGCGTGACGTTGGCCATTTCCGGATTGCCGCAGGGCGTGACGGCCGCATTCAATCCCAATCCGGCCACTTCGACGAGCACTCTGACTGTTGCGGCGAGTTCCAAGGCCACCACCGGCACGGTAGCCCTAACGATCACCGGCACGTCAGGCAGCCTGTCGCACACGACGACTCTCCAACTCACAATAACCCAGGCGCCGAACTTCAACCTTTCCGCCAGTCCAACCAGTTTGACCTTCATGCAAGGCAGCAAAGGCGCGAGTACGATCACGATCAGCCCGTTGAACGGCTTCAATGGAAGTGTCACGTTTTCGGCTTCAGGTTTACCTAGTGGGGTGACGGCGGCATTCAATCCTGATCCGGCCACCGCGAACAGCACCCTGACTTTGACGGCCAGTCAAATCGCTGCCACGGGAACGGTTACTGTCACAATCACGGGCACGTCTGGCAGTCTGACGCACACCGCCACCATCCAGCTTACGGTGAATCCCGGGCCGAATTTCACGCTGTCAACCACTCCGGGCAGCCTTACCATCCTTCAGGCTAGCCAAGGGAAGAGCACGATCACGATCACGCCGGTGAACGGGTTCTCCTCTAACGTAACCCTCGCCGCTTCCGGACTGCCGCAGGGCGTCACGGCTGCTTTCAGTCCAAATCCGGCAACTTCGACGAGCACTCTCACCCTGGCGGCAGGTGCAACCGCTACCACCGGCACTGCTACGGTTACGATCACCGGCACTTCGGGCAGCCTGGTGCATACGACTACGCTTCAGCTCACGGTGAATCCGGGACTGACGCTGGCGGCCTCGCCGAGCACCTTGACTCTGGTACAGGGCTTCAGTGGCACGAGCACCATCCTGATCGCCCCACAGCCCGGTCTGGTAAATCTCTCTGTTTCAGGTTTGCCCAGCGGAGTAACGGCCAAGTTCAGCCCCAACCCTGCAGTCAGCAACAGCAGTTTGACCTTGACAGCCAGTGCGACGGCGACCAAGGGAAAAGTGGCGCTGACGATCAAAGGAACTTGCGGAGGTCTGTCCGCGACCACAACACTCACATTGACGGTAAAAGAACTGGGGACCTTCACTTTGAGCGCTTCGCCGAGTCCGGTGACGCTGACGCGAGGCAGCAGCGCCACGACGACGATCACGATCGTTCCGGCGGACGGATTCAATCAGAAAGTTACGCTCAGCGTCTCCGGGTTGCCCAGTGGCGTGACGGCGTCGTTCTCCACCAACCCGACCACTTCCACCAGCACCTTGACCCTGAAGGCGAGCAGCTCGGCAGCAACCGGCACCAGCATCATAACTGTCGTTGGAACGTACGGGAATCTCACCAGTGAGTTGGGTGTGGCGTTAAGGCTGCAATGAGTTTCGGGGAAATAGGGCTAGTCATGTGTCCTGTCTATTCCCGGCACAAGTCCGGACGCTTTGAAAGGACGCGGGGCCGGAGCTGCTGGATTTCACTGCATCACTTCTTCTCTCCGGTGACCTCGGCAGGCTCCGGCTGGAGGGTGACTCGCAGCTTTCGCACCTCCTCAGGTCTTAGGTTGATCTTCGCTTCTGCCGCTTGGTCCGGGGGTGGCCAGGGCTTGTAGCCTGCAGCGGTTATCTCGACGAGCACATCGGTCAACGGAGGAATGAGGAAGCTCCGCTGCGCGGCCGACGTGTAAATGAAGAAATCCGGGTTATCCGCACATTTGAGCCTGATCGCGGCCAGGCGAATTTCTCTCCCGGTTATTAGATCAGTCACGGGTTCAAGCTTGAGGACGCCTGCCTTAGGACCAAACCTCAGCGTCACATCAGCGGTGGGGGAGTCTTCTGTGAGCACAACAGTCGGATAGACGCTGTTGCAATGAAGGCCCAAGCCCGTATCTGCGCAGCCGGCACCCTCCTTTCCGACGGTGACGACATAGGTTCCCCAAGGCACGTGGGCAATCCGGAAGCGCCCATCGGCGTCGGTTTCGTGGAACTGAAGCACCCGGTGCATTACTACGACGCCCTTTTCGGTGATAAAGACCTTCGCGCTGACAACCGGACTCCCACGTTCGTCCAACACGGCGCCAGTGATAACGCCGTGGTCTTGTGCCCGGGCCAGTCCAATCAAAAGGATACCCGCCAAAATGTTCAGAACACTCGTGCGCATTTCGCGGCTCCTATGGAGAGATTATCGTGCCTGGTGGAATGGGCGTAGGAGGATTGATAAATCCATTCATGTCGGTGCTGGCGGTGTGCCGCCAGCCTACGAGCGTTCCGAAAGTAATTCCTGGGTTCGGGTTATTCCCCGTTGGGCCGCACCATTGCCAGTGGTCCGTTGTGTTCTCGCCGCAACCCGCGGGTGTGAAACCCGTGTACATCGCCCACTGGTCGGTAAGATTGCCGCCGCCGTCCGTGGAATATTGTCCGTTGCATTGTGCGCTTGTGTGGCCAGGGTTCGGCTGTTGGCAATTGTACCCAGAAAAACTGATGTTTTCAGCAATCGGAATGTTAGCGGCCAGCGTATTGTCGTAGTTCTCGACTGTATAGCTGACAAATCGACATTGGTAGTGTGCACCAATGCACTGCTTGATGGTATCACTCTGGACCACCATTCTGTTCGGGCCATTTATCGTAAGCTGCTGGGGAGCTCGTCTGCTCGCCCGCAGTTACGGTAACGTTGTTCGGCCCAATGGTGGCGCTGAAGGCAACGTTGACCTGCTGCAGGACGATCTGGGTGTCCGTCGACCGTTAAACGTGATACCGGGGGGCAGCTTTACCGTGGGGCTGGTGCCAAATCCACTGCCGTTGATGGTTAAGGTCGCGTTGTTAGCGCCGATCACGATTGGATTTGGATCAAAGCTGGTGATGGTCGGCTGCACGTTGGTGGTGCCGCCGGGTTCGACTTCGTTCTGAGGGCACTTATCATCAACAGCGTGGCCCTCGCCGGCATAGACTTCGCCAGCGGCAAAATTCTTAGTCGTGCCCGCCGCGATCCCGTTCACCTGTGCCGCTGGGTGCACCGTGGAGATGGAGTCATTGCCCGACCACCAGTTCGGTAAGTCCCCCGTGATGTCTTCGATCACGATGGGGTCGCAGGCCATGGGAGCCTGCGCCGTCTGCCCGAAACTGGCCCCCACTCCAACCCCCAGCGGGTCGTACAGCATAGAGACGGCCTCCGGGTTGATCCCGCAGCACTCGGCGCAGCCGTAGTGAGCGTGGCCATACGTCTTCTCCACGATCACCTTGCCCTCGTACAAACCGCCCCGGCCGCGATCGGATAAATCCTTCACCGTGTACGTCCCCTCCATTACATCGGAAGGCAGCCTGTGCCCGTCGCTATCGGCGACCTGACCGCGAATCAACTGCCCGAAATCCACTAGCATCTGCTCCTCGGGCGCCAGCATCTGCTCCACGCGATAGTGCTCGGTGCCGTGGTCGTAGTGGATGGTCAGCTCTGCCCGCACCTGCTTGTCGCCGCCGTTGCCGATCGTCACCAAAGAGTTGTGCGCGCTGTCCACCTCCCACATGCCCGCCTCCCACTGCGAGGCCAACTGATCATTGAAGGGGGTCTGCGCGCCGTAACGGCCAGTGGCGTCGAAGCTGGTGGCCACAGCCATGAGTTCGTCGGGCTGGATGGGCGCGCTGAGAATGACCGAGGCCCAGTTGGCGTCGGCAGGAATCAGCTTCTCCGTTTGCAGGGCGGCGACATCCACGAGCTGGGTTTCGTTGGGCTTGATGCTCAGATCGATGGGCGCCGTTTTGCCGGACTCCGTCGCGGAGCGCCAGTTGAAGCGAATGTGGGCCGTGTAGCTCTTGGCGGATGTGTTATGGAGAAATATTCTGGGCTGCAGCTTGACCTCAGCGGGAAGAGCGAGCGCAGGGTCGGGTTCGGTGAGCGCCAGCATGGGAGCGCGGGTGGTCCACTCTTTCACGCCCCCGAGGCTGCGTGAGAACAACGTCGCGGTTGGGTCGTACCCGAACGTTTTCATCAGCGCCGAGAAACCGACCAGCTGGTCGTACAGAACATGCAAGGCTCCGAGCTTAGTCGCATCTTTAGCCATCTCAATCTTAAACCCGCCGTATTCCCCGCCGCTCCAGCCGGCCTGCTGCAGCAGAGAGCGCACAGAAAGCCGGTCTGTTTGCCACGGCGCCAGATTGAGGGGCTCGCTCCAGCTCTTGCCTCCGGCATCGTAGAGCAACAATGTCGTTTGGAGTCTCCGGTTCCCATAGTTCGTGAGAATCAGGCAGTCTTCGACCGAACTTCTTGGCAGCCACCAGATACCGTTGCGGCTGCCAGGCCCTGGATCGTCGTCGCGGAAGGATCCGTCGAGGTGATAGGCGATGGGCTGGCCTTGCATGCGCACCATCGCAGAGGCGTAGAGAACGCGTTGTGCAGGCGCCGTGTAGCGGATCACAGCCGATCCGTAGGCGCCCACGAGCCGCGGAGCAGCTTTGATGATGCTCTCAGAGAGATCAAGGGATACAACCTCACGGGGCCTGATGGTAACGGGTGGTAGGGCATATTCAGCGCCGTCCGCACCGCGCAGGGCAGGCGTGACCGTGAGATCGGCGGCAACGCGATTGTTGCGCAGCCTGCAGCTCGGTACGCCATCCCGGCTCCGCCGTCCAGTACGTGATGTACTGCTCGAACGATCTGGGTGCGAGAGCGCGCGCAGCGGCTGGATTGCGCGTTGAAACTGCACTGCTGGCTTTTGGCTGCTGGGCGGGCAGGAGCGCGGTTGAAAGAGAAGCTGATGCGAACGCGACGACAGTCAAACTCAAACGGCAACAACGGAGAGGCATTTCCCCCGGCCTCCGGAATGGGATCTTCCGAAAAAAGGATCGGATCTGCTGACTTGGCCCCGGAGCCCTCGGCGTCCGACAGAAACGGGCACCGTCACTTCTGCGCAGTCCGTACTTTGCGCCTACGCCTATGTTTTGGGAAGCTACCTTGAGGAGTACTGCTTGCCCGAACTCCTCGCGGTAAGCGGTAATAGGTTGGTGAAAATTACCCAAGCTTCGTCGTGCTGTCAATAGCAAAATTGTAAAAACTTCGTGAATCGACCTTTCGAGGCCGTCAAGGGATTCTATGCTGCCTTTGTCTCGCACGCGGTGTGGGCACAGTCATCCGGACATCGCCATCCATCCCGGTCTGTTGCGCGCCGACGTTCGCAGGCTCAGCGCAGAATTACCGTCGGCTGGACGCCAGCAGCCCAGAAGTCCGTTGGTGGCGTGATTTGTGCCGGCAGCGCTCCTCCTGTAGTTGCTCCTACTGAAACGCCAACAGCGAAGCTCAGGAAGTTGGCGCTAGAGCTCGCAAAGGCCGCACATCCACTGCCTGTGCAGCTGTCCGTTGTCCATGCCAGATAATAGCGGCCTGGCGGCAGCGTGACCGTACCCTGTTTCCAAGGCAGAGTGTGGAAGGTGTCCGGGTAGGCAAAGGTACTTGCCGGTGTCGCTCCGGTATCGAGCAGCAAAGTCCCCGAGTTCGAGTAGAGTCCAAGATCGTAGTCGTTGGTCGTGTCGTCACCGCTGATGACCTCATATGTCACTTGCGAGGTCTGAAGGGCATAGGGCAAATAGATCCCGTAAACTTCATTAACGTTCATCTTCGCGTCTAAGTACGAACTGACGGTCTGACCGCCGGTGAAGAAATAAGTCAAAGGGCCAGCAGCCGAGGGAGCGGAAATCTCAATAGACCCAGGACCGTTGGTAATTGTGATGTTCGGCCCGGCGGTAAGCGTGCCGAGGGCAGGAGCCTTGCCAGTCGATCCGATCAAAACCTGCCCGTTGGAAGCGGCCGCTGTCGAGGTGATAGTCGTCGGCCCGGCGAAGTAGGCAATTCCGTCGGTTGTGCCTGACCCGGGGTTGAAAGTCCCGCACACCCAGGTAGTCCCGTTCCAGACCACCGTCTGACCCGAGGCACACGTGTTCAGCAAGCTCAGAGTCACATTCCCGCTGGTTCCGCCACCGACAAGGCCCGCGCCCGCTGTCACTCCGGTTATAGTGCCACCACCACCACCGCCGCCTGGAAAAGTCTGTCCTGAAGCGAACGTGATCAGCCCCTTGCTGGAGATGGAAAGCCCGGTCTCCGCCGGGGTGGCTCCGTTTGAACCAAAAAGGAGATTCAACGTTCCCGTCGGACTCGAAGAATCATTCCCGGCCGCCTCCGCCTGCCAGCGAAAATCCTGCGACACTGCCTTCGCCGTCCCGCTACTGTACGAAGACGCAAAAAGATCCAGAGGGTTCGAGTTGAATCCCGCGCTTGCTGTGGCCGTGCCCTTGCTCGGAAGTGCACTTCCCGCCGCTGTGACCGCTCCTGTGAACGTTCCCGTAGTCCCGGCCAGCGCGCCCGTTAGCGTCCCTCCGGCAAGCTGCAAGTAACGCCCGTCCGTATAGCTGGTATTCAGACTCAACGTCCCACTGGTCGTGATCGGTCCGCCGCTCAGACCCGTTCCCGTCGCGACGCTAGTCACCGTCCCCCCCAAGCCCGGAGCCGAGTTGGTGAGCGTTACCGTGCCTCCCAACGCCACCGTTCCTCCGCCAGACATTCCCGTCCCCGCTTTTACGGTAATCGAGGGGTTGGCCAACATAGTATTGGTAACTCCCGCCGCCGGAATGCTGATTGTGCCACTGCCCGTGATCGGTCCTCCCGTCAAACCTGCT
>Ga0187771_10002189_pt1 | contig 13421 bp, 12 predicted proteins | sample 0116_SJ02_MP15_1_FD_133139 | JGI IMG/M metagenome (GOLD analysis project Ga0187771, IMG submission 133139) | Tropical peat soil microbial communities from peatlands in Department of Meta, Colombia - 0116_SJ02_MP15_10_MG | ecosystem: Environmental > Terrestrial > Soil > Wetlands > Peat | place... | reverse complement strand
GCGACGATCGCGGTCGCCGACAACAGGTTGTTGACGAGCTTCATGGTCTGCGCCGCGCCCGGCGCTTCGCCGATGACGAAGACCCGGCCGAGATGATCGAGCAGCGGCCTGATGGTGGCGATCTCGGCCGGCGGCCCCGAGACCATGACCGCGAGCGTGCCCTTTTCGGCGCCGCCGACGCCGCCGCTGACCGGGCTGTCGATCTGCACGATGCCGCGGGCCGCGAGCAGGCCGTGAATGCGCTTGGCCATCTGCGAGCCGACCGTGGAGAGGTCGACGAACCGCCGCACCCGCCGGCCGGTGATGATACCGTCGGGACCGGTCGCCACCTGCAGCGAGGCCTCCAGCGAGGGCAAGCTCGCCATCACCGTTTCAGTGCGGTCGGCGACCTCGGCCGGCGAGGCCGCGGCCTCGGCGCCGAGCGCGGTGAGCCGGGCTACCGCGTCCGGCCGCGTGTCGCAGACTACGAGCCGATGGCCCGCCGCCAAGAGGCGGCCGGCCATCGGAAAGCCCATCCGGCCAAGGCCGATGAATCCGACATCCATGGCAGCCCCTCAGGCCTTGTCGAGATCGGCGAAGACTTCGCGGGCGGTGCGGAACGCATCGACCGCCGCCGGCGCGCCGGCATAGATCATTACCTGCATGAAGATCTCGCGGATCTCGTCCCTCGTGACGCCGTTGGTCAGGGCGCCGCGCAGGTGCGCGCGCAACTCGTGCGGCCGGTTCAGGATCGCGATCATGGCGAGGTTGAGCATGCTGCGGGTCTTGCGCGGCAGGCCCTCGCGGCCCCAGCAGGCGCCCCAGCAGTACTCGGTCAGGAGATCCTGGAAGGGCTTGTTGAAGTCGTCGGCGTTCTTCAGTGCCGTATTGACGTAGTCTTCGCCGAGTACCGCTTTGCGGATGGCGAGGCCCTTGTCGTAGGTGGCTTTGTCCATGACGTGTCCTGCTGGCTGGGTGGTGGGAGAGGTAGCAAGTGCAGGCTACGCGGCGGTTTCGCGCGCGTCACGTCTGCGTGAGATCATCGGTGGATTGTTCAGGTCGATTGGCTCGGTCCACTCTACTGGCGTGCCTCATTGCCGCCGCCGTGCTAGGGTGCACTGCAATCGTCATCAACAGCGGGAATAACGCCATTGCTGCCTGACAGATCGGACCAGACTAGTGCCGCCGATCTGAAGTCCCTGCACCGCAAGCTGCAATCTCGTCTCAGGGACTTCAGATCGAGAAGCGGCACCAGGATCATATATTTACTAGTGCCCTTTGCTTTTCGAAGTTCGTGAAAGAGGTTGCCGCGATGTCTCACGAACTTCGAAAAGCGGGCACTAGTCTACGCCTCGCGCAAGCGCTGCGGCGTGCCGGCTGGGCGATCGCCTGGGAGCGGCTGTGGCCGACCGGCGCCCGTTTCCTCTCCGTGGTCGGCCTGTTCCTGGCGGTGTCGTGGGCCGGCCTGTGGGTCTCGCTTCCGACCTGGCTGCGGGTGGCCGGCGTCGCGGTGTCCGCGCTGCTGGCGCTGGCATCGCTGCTGCCGCTGATCCGGTTTCGCTGGCCGACGCGGGACGAGGCGCTGCGCCGGCTCGATCGGGCCGCCGGCGTTCCGCATCGCCCGGCAACCGCGGCGACCGACACGGTGGTGTCGGAAGATCCGGTCACCCTCGCCTTGTGGCAGGTGCAGCGCGAGCGCGCACTGGCGTCGCTGCGCCGTGTTCGCGCCGGGTTGCCGTCACCGCGGCTTGCGCTGCATGATCCATGGGCGCTGCGCGCGCTGGCGGTGGTGCTGGTGGTCGCGACCTTCGTCGCCGCCGGCGGCGAACGGATGGCACGCGTGGTCGCCGCCTTCGATTGGAACGGTCTCCTCGCATCGACGGACGTGCGGGTTGATGCCTGGGTGACGCCGCCGACCTATACCGGCCGCGCGCCCGTCATCCTGACGGCGGGCGCGGGTTCCGACACGACCGCCGCCGCTGTGCCGCCGACGCTCGCGGTTCCTGCCGGCAGCATCCTCACGGTGCGGGCCAGCGGCGACAGGCTCGAGGTGACGACCAGCGGTGGGATCGTCGAGGCCGCGGCATCGAGTGAAGCGCCCAAGGGCGCCACGGAGCATCGCTACACCGTCGCCGGAGACGGCACCGCCGAAGTGCGCGTGCCGGCGGCGCATCCGCAATGGACCTTCCGCGCGGTGCCTGACCGCGCGCCGACCATCGCACTCGCCAAGGACCCGGAGCGTCAGGCGCGGGGTGCATTGCTGCTCGCCTACAAGATCGAGGACGACTACGGCGTGACCGAGGCCCGCGCGCTGTTCGCGCCCCCTGAAGGCGAGGCGGGCGACGTCGGCGAGCGCGCGCCGGCGCGGCCGCTGTTCGATCCGCCGGCGTTCTCGCTGGTGCTGCCGAACGTGAGGACCCGCAACGGCGTGGGCCAGACCGTCAAGGATCTCGGCGAGCATCCCTATGCCGGCGCCGAAGTGCAGCTGACGCTGGTGGCGCGCGACGAGGCCGGCAACGAGGGGCGCAGCACGCCGTTCGCGATGCGCCTGCCCGAGCGGGTGTTCGCCAAGCCGCTGCCGCGGGCGTTGATCGAGCTGCGGCGGATGCTGGCGCTCGACGCCAACCAGAGCGTGACGGTGCATGCGGCGCTCGAGGCGCTGCTGATCGCGCCGGACCTGTTCACGCCGGAATTCGGCCAGTATCTGGGACTGCGGGCGGTCGCGGCGCAGCTCGCCAGCGCACGCAGCGACGATGCGCTGCGCGAGGTGGTCGCGAGCCTCTGGGCGCTGGCGGTGACCATCGAGGACGGCAACATCACCGACGTCGACAAGGCGCTCCGCGCCGCCCAGGAGGCGCTGCAGCAGGCGCTGGAGCGCGGCGCCAGCGACGAGGAAATCAAGAAGCTCACCGAGCAGCTGCGCGCGGCGCTCGATCAGTTCCTGCGTCAGCTCGCCGAGCAGTCGCGCAACAATCCGCAGCAGCTGGCGCGTCCGCTCTCGCCCAACACCAAGACCGTGCGGCCGGAAGATCTCAACGCCATGATCGAGCGCATGGAGCGCCTGTCGCGCTCCGGGGACAAGGACGCGGCGCGGCAGCTGCTCGACCAGCTGCAACAGATGCTGGAAAATCTGCAGATGGCCCAGCCCGGCCAGATGGGCGACAGCGACATGCAGCAGTCGCTCAACGAGCTCGGCGACGTCATCCGCAAGCAACAGCAGTTGCGCGACAAGACGTTCAAGCAGGGACAGGAGCAGCGGCGCGACCGCATGCGCGGCCAGCCGGGCGATCAGAACGCGATGAACGCGCTGCGCGAGGACCAGCAGGCACTGCGCGATCGCCTCAAGAAGCTGCTCGACGGCCTCGACAAGCAGGGCTTGGGCGCGCGTCAGCGCGGTCAGCCGGGCCGCGACGGCCAGACCGGGCAACAGGGCCAGGGTGGCCAGGAACAGGCCGAGCAGGGCAGGCCCGGCGGCGACGGCAGCGGGCTCGATGATGCCGACAACGCGATGGGCGATGCCGGCGGGCAGCTCGGCGACGGCAACGCCGAGGGCGCCGTCGAGTCCCAGGGGCAGGCGCTGGAAGCGCTGCGGCGCGGCGCGCAGAAGCTGGCCCAGGGCATGCAGCAGCAGGCCGGCGAGGGCGATGGGCCCGGCAACCGCATGGGGCGGCAGGAAGGCAGCGGCCCTGATGCGGATCCGCTGGGGCGACCGCTGCGGTCGCGCTCGAGCTCCGATGATTTCAGCGTCCGCATCCCCGGCGAGATCGACGTGCAGCGTGCGCGGCGCATCCTCGAGGAGCTGCGGCGGCGGCTGGCGGATCCGCAGCGGCCGCAGCTCGAGCTCGACTACATCGAACGGCTGCTGAAGGACTACTGACCGGCCCTGTTCTCCCTCTCCCCGCAGAGCGGGGAAAGGTGTCGGGCTTACAGCGAGGTGGGCGAAAATCTCAGCCAGCTTGACCCGTCGCGGCCAGCGCGCGCGCCGCGGCGGCGCGGATGTCGGCGACCGAGAACGGTTTGGTGACGACGTCGACGACGATGGCGTCGAGCCCCGACGCGCGTTCGCGCTGGTCGGCGAAGCCGGTCATCAGAAGGATCGGAATCTCCGGAAAATCCCGCTTGACCGTGAGTGCGAGCGCGATGCCGTCCATCACCGGCATCTTGATGTCGGTGAGCAGCAGGTCGAACGCGCCGTCCTCGCGGCCGATGATCTCCAAAGCTTCGGAGCCGTCGGACGCGGTCACGGTCTGATGGCCGTCCATCGCGATGGCGCGCGCCACCAGCGAGCGCATCGATTCTTCATCGTCGGCGATCAGGATTCTGGGCATGGCGTGTTCCCGCGTGTTGCCGGCGCGTCGTCTGCGTCGTGGGCCGGCCGAATTTAGACGCCGCCGGCAGCGCCAGTGCTGTGGATTTGACGTCGTATCAGCGCCGCCGCGAGTGCTTCATACCAACGTCAGATCCGAACCGCACTGGAGTCCAAGTTCATAGTGTCCTTCGGGTCCTAACATTCGTAAAAGCGCCCGCTGGAATTGAATACGAATGTTAGGACCCGGACACTATGTCGCGGCGGTTGAAGAACCGCACGACGATCTCGCGACCTTCCGGCGGCGGCGAGGCGAGGCGCGACTTGAACGGGGCCCGCTCGCCCGGTCTCAGCATCGATTGATCGAGCACGGCATTCCAGGCGTAGATTTCGGTGCCGTTCGAGTCGCGCACCAGGAAGCGAAGTCGCGGAATCTCGACCACTTTCTTGCCGACATCGACGATATTACCTTCAATGACGAGGACCGGCTTGTTTTCGACGATCTCGGTCGCCACCTTGACGTCCTCGAAGGCCAGCCCGCGCAAGTTGACGCCGAGGCCGACCATTCGGTAGAACGCGGCCGTTTGGGGCATCATGCGGACGATGTCGGTCCGCCAGACGATCAGGCCGACCACGAATGCCCCCAGGGCGGCGCAGAGCACCGGCAGGCTCACCGGAGCCCTGCCGGAGAGGCGTTGCGGGGGCCGGATCCTGGCGAGCGGCCCCAGCGACAGCCCCGTCAGGCCCAGCCGATCCATCAGCGATGGTGTCCGCGGTCCTTCCAGGATGTGGTCGACCTCGTGCCGCGCCAGCGTCGTCCATTCGCCGTCGTCGGCCGCCCCGCCGTCCGGCATGTCGCTCGTGATCGGGGGACTGTCGACGACGGGCATGTCCGCTTCGGCGGATTGCTCCGGCGGCGGCGAGTCCCAGTCGCTTGGGCCTTGCGGCTCCGAGGTCATGGCATAGGGGGCTGGCGTTTCCTCCGGATAAGCCAGCCAGGTCTCCTTGCAGCGCGCGCAGCGCACCGTTCGCCCGGCAGACCCGAAGGTGGCGGCGTTGACGGCATAGGAGGTCGAACAGTGGGGGCAGACGATCTGCATGGAATCCATCGCGGGAAGAATGCACGAACAGTATCATCCGTACGTTAACGAACCGGAAACCATAATCGCCGCAAAACTCTTCGCAGGGGACGGAGGGACGCCCCGCGGCAGCGTTGTAGGGTTGCAAGCAAGAGGCCGACGCGTGTTCGCCATATTATGTCAACATTCTGGAAAGGCGTGGTTTTTCGACCCGAAGCAGGGCAGGGAATCCGCTGCCCTACGGAGCTGACCGTGGTCCGGTTCGAGCATGTCGGTCTGCGCTATGGCCTCGGACCGGAAGTACTGCGCGACCTCAACTTCCACATCCCGCCGCATTCGTTCCAGTTCCTGACCGGCCCGTCGGGGGCGGGCAAGACCTCGCTCTTGCGGCTACTGTTCCTGTCGCTGCGGCCGACCCGCGGTCTCATCAACCTGTTCGGCCAGGATGTGTCGCTGCTCGACAAGGACGGCGTCGCCGACCTGCGCAAGCGGATCGGCATCGTGCTGCAGGATTTCAGGCTGCTCGACCACATGTCGACCTACGAGAACGTGGCGCTGCCGTTCCGCGTCATGGGCCGCCCGGAATCGAGCTATCGCAAGGAGGTCATCGACCTGCTGCGCTGGGTCGGGCTCGGCGAGCGGATGGATGCGCTGCCGCCGGTGCTGTCGGGCGGAGAGAAGCAGCGCGCCGCGATTGCGCGCGCGGTGATCGCCCGGCCGCTGCTGCTGCTCGCCGACGAGCCGACCGGCAACGTCGATCCGACGCTGGCGCGGCGCCTGCTGCGGCTGTTCATCGAGCTCAACCGGTCGGGCACCGCGGTGATCATCGCGACCCACGACATCGGCCTGATGGACCAGATCGATGCGCGGCGCATGGTGCTGCACGAGGGACGGCTGCATATCTATGAATAGCCCCGGCCGCTATCGACAGACCCTGGTCGATCTCGGGACCGACGAACGCCCGAGCCTGCCGGCCAAGGCGCGCATTTCCGCGCCGATCGTGCCGCGTGATTCGATTGCCGGGCGCGCGCTGGTCGTGGTGGTGGCCATCATGACCTTCCTGGCGTCGATGACGACCGGCGCGGTGCTTCTGGTGCGGGCGTCGGCGGCGGAGTGGCAGTCGGACGTCGCCAGCGAAATCACGATCCAGCTTCGGCCGGTGCAGGGGCGAGATCTGGACAAGGACGTCGCCGCCATCGTCGCCGCAGTGCGGTCGCAGCCCGGGATCGTCTCGGTGCAGCCGTTCACCAGCGAGGAGTCCGCCAAGCTGCTCGAGCCCTGGCTCGGCACCGGGCTCTCGCTCGCCGACCTGCCGGTGCCGCGGGTGATCGTCGCGCGGGTGGCGCCGGACGGCGGCCTCGACCTTGCCCGCCTGCGCGACCGTGTCGCGCAGGTCGCCCCGTCCGCCAGCGTCGACGATCATCGCGCCTGGATCGAGCGGATGCGCGCGACCACGGGGGCGACCGTGCTGGCCGGGATCGGAATCCTGGTCCTGGTGATCGTCGCCACCATCATCTGCGTTTCATTCGCAACACGCGGCGCCATGGCGGCGAACCGGCCGATCGTCGAAGTGCTGCATTTTGTCGGCGCCTCCGACCGCTACATCGCCAACCGCTTCCTGCGGCACTTCCTGTGGCTCGGCTGCGAGGGCGGCCTGATCGGCGTGGTGGCGGCGCTCCTGTTGTTCGGCTTCTCCGAATCGATCGGAGCCTGGTTCGCCGGCACCCCTGCGGGCGACCAGTTCGCCGCGCTGCTCGGCACGTTCTCGCTGCGTCCCACCGGATATCTGGTGCTCCTGGCGCAGGCGGCGGCGATCGCCCTGATCACCGCCCTGGCGTCGCGTCGGACGCTGTTCGCGACGCTGAACGACATCGACTAGTGGATCCGATCCCGCGGGCCCGCTCAAGGCGCGGCGCGACGGTCAGATCCACTCCAAGAGGGCCGCGATTCTGGTCGCAGCAAAGCCGGAATTTGCGTTACACTTCATCGGTGGACGTGAATCAAACCGTTCCAGGGAGCCGATCGACTACACCATGATTGCCACCAAGACCCATGCATCGCGCGCGAGCGCCGTGGCGTCCGTCGTGGTGCGCTCCATCCGCCTGGTGGCGGGCCTGATGTTCGCGGTTGCGGCCGCGGCGGTGGTCGGATTCGTGGTGTTTCTCCGCCAGCTCCCCGCGACCGAAAGCAAGCCGGCCCACGACGCCGACGGCATCGTGGTCCTGACCGGCGGATCGTCGCGGGTGTCCGACGCCATGGAATTGCTGTCGGTCGGCTACGGCAAGCGCCTGCTGATTTCCGGCGTGCACCCCTCGAGCAGCGCGCAGGAGATCCAGCGTTCGCTGCCCGACAGCCAGCCGCTGCTCGGCTGCTGCGTGGATCTCGATCACTCCGCGGTCAACACCCGCAGCAACGCCACCGGGACGAAGCGCTGGGTCGAGGCCCGCGGCTTCCGCTCGCTGATCGTCGTGACCTCCAACTATCACATGCCGCGCGCGATCGTCGAACTGTCCCATGCCATGCCGGACGTCGCGCTGATTCCGTTCCCGGTGGTCGGCGACAAGTGGAACGACGAGCCGTGGTGGACCAGTGGTGCGGCGATGCGGCTGTTGCTATTGGAATACGCCAAGTACGTCGCCGCCGAACTGCGTGTCGGTCTCGATCGCCTTGGGTTCGGGTCCGTGGTCGCGCCCGACGCGCCGCCTCCGCCGCGCGATCTCGCCGGCCGATCCGCCGCCTCGGTCAATTGATTGGATACTGAACGTGCCGATCGTGTCGATCTTCCTGCGCTCGCTGATCTTCAACATCGTGTTCTACATCGTGCTCGTGTTCTGGGTGATCGTGGGTCTGCCGACCTACCTGATGCCGCGCAAGGGCATCCTGAACGTCGCCAAGTACTGGGGGCTGAGCAGCATCTGGCTGATGCGCGTGATCTGCAACACCAGGGTCGAATACCGCGGCGTGGACAAGATCCCGCAGGGGCCCCTGATCGTGGCGGCCAAGCATCAGTCGATGTGGGAGACGTTCGCGCTCCTGCAGTTCTTCGACCAGCCGCTCTACATCCTCAAGCGCGAGCTGACGTGGATTCCGCTGTTCGGCTGGTATCTCGTCAAGGCCGGCATGATCGCCATCGACCGCAGCGCCGGCGCCCGCAGCCTGCGCGAGATGGCGCGGGCCGCGCGCGAGGAAGTGCGGCGCGGCCGTCAGCTCATCATCTTTCCAGAGGGCACGCGCCGGCCGGTCGGCGCCGAGCCGAGCTACAAGTCCGGCGTGGCGGTGATCTATGCCGACTGCGACGAGCCCTGCCTGCCCGTCGCGCTGAATGCCGGCTTATTCTGGCCGCGGCGCAGCTTCATGCGCTATCCGGGAACGATCGTGGTCGAATTCCTCGATCCGCTGCCGCCGGGATTGCCGCGCGATGAATTCCTCAACCGGATGTCGGGTGCGATCGAGGCCGCGACCGACCGCATCGTGCAGGAGGGGCGGGACGAACAGGCGCGGCTGTTCGGCGCCGTGGCGCCGGTGGCGAGCCGCGGCTGAATCAAGCAGCTAGGCGTGGCCGGCATCGGCGCGCAGGCGCGCTGCCAGCTGGTGCAGCGGGGCGTCGTGGATGCCGTGGGTCTCGAGCGCCTTGAGGGTGGCGAGCACGTAGTCGGTATTCGCTCCCGAGACGCCGTGGCCCTGTCGCACCAGATGGAGCTGGCGATCGATCGCCAGGCGCCCGGCATATTGGTCGTGGCCACGGTCCGACACGTAGGCGAGCGCGCTGACCCGTTGCCGGGCATCGTTCTTGAGCCATACCGAGCGCATCACCTCGCGGTAGACACTCGTCACCTGCTCGCGCGCGCGCAGGTACGCGACCGTGGCCTCGCGGTTTTCGTGCGCGACGCGGAAGGCGATTCCCTGGCACGCGCCGCCGCGGTCGAGCCCCAGCACGAGGCCGGGCTTTTCCGGTGTGCCGCGGTGGACGAAGGAATAGACGCACAGCGCGCGGTGCTCGCCGATCAGCCGGGCCGGCACCTGCTCGACGAAGGCAAAGCCCGGATTCCAGATCAGCGAGCCATAGCCGAAGACCCACAGGTCGCCGTCGGGGAAGTCGGAGTCGGTGAGGGAATGCGCCGCCATCGGCGTGATGTGTCACGCCAGCGCGCCGAGTTCAACGGGCTGGGGATGCGGTCGTGGCCGGCGTCATGCTTCTGCCGGCGGCATTTTCCGGCTATGGGATGCGAATCGCGCCCGGCGCGATGCCTGCCCGAAAATATCCCAACTGTTGTCCTCAGGTCGCCCGATGGTTGCATCCGAACCCCCGCCACGCCGCCGCTCCCGCTGGCCGCTCTATGCCATGCCGGCGCTCCTCCTCGTTCTCGCGGTGGGCTGGAGCATTTTCTGGTTCGTCGCCGCCTCGCGGATCGACACCGAGCTCGACGGCTGGCGCGATCGCGAGGCCAGGGCCGGGCGGGTCTACGACTGCACCCAGCGCAAGGTCGGCGGCTTTCCCTTTCGCCTCGAGGTTCAATGCAGCGGCGTGAGCGTAGCGCTGGCCGCGCAGACCGCGCAACAGTCGGCCTCGAAGGTGCCGATCACGGCGCGGCTGGCCGACATTCACGTCGTCGCCCAGATCTATGATCCGACCCGGATCATTGCCGAATTTACCGGTCCGGCGACGTTGACCGATCTCGGCCAGCAGCCATCGGTGACGGCGAACTGGACCCTGGGCCAGGCCAGCGTCGCAGGCCTGCCCGCGGCGCCGCAGCGTGCGTCGCTTGCGTTCGACCACCCCTCGGTCGATCTCCTCACCGGCGCGGTGCCGGCGCCGCTGTTGCGCGCCGATCATCTGGAGCTGCACGGCCGCCTTGCCGACGGCTCGACGCAGGACAACCCCGTCATCGAGACGGTGCTGCGGCTGGTGGCTGCCAAGGTGCTGGGCGTGCATCCGGTGCTGCAGGATCCCTTCAATGCCGAGATCCGGGCCAAATTCCGCGGCCTGAAGGACCTGACGCCGAAGCCGTGGCCGGTGCGGTTTCGCGAGATCCAGGCCGCCGGCGGCCGCATCGACATCACCCAGTCGCGCTTCGAGCAGGGCGAGGTGCTGGCGCTCGCCGCGGGATCGCTCGGCATCAATCCGGCCGGCAAGCTCGACGGCCAGCTGGCGATGACGGTGGCAGGGCTGGAGAAGATCATCCCGGCGCTCGGCCTCGATCGCGTGCTCGATCAGGGGCTGTCGCAGGGGGCCCTCGACAAGATGGCGCCGGGGGTCAGCGCCCGCGACGTCAACAACGTGATCGGCGCGCTGGACCGCGCCATTCCGGGCCTCGGCAACTTCGCTCGCAAGAACGCCAATGCCGGTCTTGCCGCAGGCATCGCCGCGCTCGGCCAGCCGACCACGGTCGAGGGGCGCAATGCGATCGCCTTGCCGCTGAAATTCGTCGACGGCGCAATGTTCCTCGGGCCGCTTCAGATCGCGCAGCTGCCGCCGCTGTTCTGAGGTGGGATGCGCATACCGCAAGGTCTTCTCACCTCTCCCCGCTTTGCGGGGAGAGGTGATTGCAGCAACATCAGCTCGACGGCGTCTTCGGCAGCGGCCCGTGCGGGCGGCCGAAGTCGGCGCTTGCGGTCTCCTGGCCGATGTCGACGATGCCGCGGCGGATCGCGCGCGTCCGCGTGAAGTGCTCGAACAGCGCCTCGCCGTCGCCGCGGCGGATCGCGCGAGTCAGTTTCGACAGGTCCTCCTGGAACGCGCCGAGCATCTCCAGCACCGCGTCCTTGTTGTTGAGGAACACGTCGCGCCACATGGTCGGGTCGGAGGCGGCGATGCGGGTGAAGTCGCGGAAGCCGCCGGCGGAGAACTTCAGCACCTCGGAGCGGGTCACGTCCTCGAGCTCGTCGGCAGTGCCGACGATGGTGTAGGCGATCAGGTGCGGCAGGTGGCTGGTGACCGCCAGCACCAGGTCGTGGTGCTCCGCGGTCATGACCTCGACATTGGCGCCGAGCGCCCGCCAGAATGCGGTCAGCTTGTCGAGCGCGGCCGGATCGACGCCCTCCGGCGGGGTCAGAATGCACCAGCGGTTGATGAAGAGCTCTGCGAAGCCGGCGTCGGGCCCGGAATTCTCGGTGCCGGCGACCGGGTGGGCGGGGATGAAGTGCACCGCCGGCGGCAGCAAGGGGCCCATCGCGCGCAGCACGGCGCCCTTGACCGAGCCGACGTCGGACACGATCGCGCCGGCCTTCAGATGGGGCGCGATGTCGGCGGCGATGTCGCCGCAGGCGCCGACCGGCACGCAGGCGATCACGAGGTCGGCATCCTTCACCGCGTCCGCGTTCGAGGAAGCGACGCGATCGGCGAGCTTGATCTCGGCGGCGCGGGCGCGCACCTCGGCGGACGCATCCGTCGCCACCAGTTCGCCGGCAAGGCCGAGCTGGGTGACAGCGCGCGCGATCGACGAGCCGATCAGGCCGAGCCCGATCACCGCGATGCGTGGGAATAGCCGGCTCACCCTAGCGCCTCATGAATTCGCCGAGCGCCTCGACCACCAGGCGGTTGGCTTCCTCGGTGCCGATGGTCATCCTGAGCGCGTGCGGCAGGTGATAGTTCTTCAGCGCCCGCAGGATCAACCCGCGCGAGGTGAGAAACGCGTCCGCGTCGTCGGCGGTCTTGCCGGCCTCGTGCGCGAAGTGGATCAGGATGAAATTGGCCACGCTCGGCGTCACCTTGAGGCCGAGCTTGCCGATTTCCCCGGTCAGCCAGGTCCGCCACCGTTCGGTGTGGGCGCGCGACATCTCGTAGTGCTCGCTGTCCTCGAGCGCCGCGACGCCGGCGGCCATTGCCGCGCTGCTGACGTTGAACGGCCCGCGAATGCGGTTGACGGCGTCGACGATGTGCTCGGGCCCGTACATCCAGCCGATCCGCAGCGCCGCGAGACCATAGATCTTGGAGAAGGTGCGCGTCATCACCGTGTTCTCGGTGGTGGCGACGAGCTCGATGCCGGACTCGTAGTCGTTGCGCGAGACGTAGTCGGCATAGGCGGCGTCAAGCACCAGCAGCACGTGCGGCGGCAGCCCCGCGTGCAGCCGCTTGACCTCGTCGAACGGCAGGTAGGTGCCGGTCGGGTTGTTGGGGTTGGCGAGCCAGACCAGCTTGGTGCGCGACGTCACCGCCTTCAGGATGGCGTCGACATCGGCGGTGAAGTTCTTCTCCGCGGCGACCACGTTGATCGCTCCGTTGCCCATGGTCGCGATCGGGTAGACCAGGAAGCCGTGGGTGGTGTGGATCGCCTCGTCGCCGGGGCCGAGATAGACGTGGGCGAGGAAGTTCAGGATCTCGTCCGAGCCGGCGCCGCAAACGATGCGGGCGGGATCGAGGCCGAACTTGCGGCCGATCGCCTCGCGCAGCACCCGCGATGTGCCCTCGGGATAGTCCTCCAGATGCGCCGCCGTGGCCTTGAAGGCGGCGACCGCCCGCGGCGAGGGGCCGAGCGGCGTCTCGTTGGCCGACAGCTTGAACACGCGGCCACCCTGCTCGCTGCCGCTCTTGCCCGGCGTGTAGGGCGCAATATCGAGAATGCCGGGCTTCGGCACGGGACGGGACATGGATCGAACTCCAGAAGAAAGATAGGCCGTTAACCCTACGCGGGGGCGGCGGCCTGCGGCACCGTATAGCGCGTCGCGTGGCTGCCGACGAGGGCCGAGGAGCGCACCGAGGCGCCCGCCGCGATCAAGGTGGCCCGGACCTTGTCGAGCGCTTCCCGCGTCCGCGTGGCCGGATCGGCGGTCGGGACGGTGGCAACCGACACCAGCAGGGCGGCGCCGTCGAATGTACCGTCGGGAACGGCGACCACGTCGGCGAACGGCGACACCGCGCGCGCCACCTCGGCATTCCAGCCGGAGACGCGGATGCTCCACATCTCGATCTCGGTCACCATGGCATCGTCGGCGACGCGGGAGATCACGAACACGGGCAGCGCGGCGGGGTGATCGGCGCGCTCGATGAACGGCAGTCGCGCGATGATCTTGGGGCTGCCGGCGGCCTCGAGCGGCAGCCACCACGGCGTGCGGCTGCT
>Ga0187771_10002188_pt1 | contig 13421 bp, 15 predicted proteins | sample 0116_SJ02_MP15_1_FD_133139 | JGI IMG/M metagenome (GOLD analysis project Ga0187771, IMG submission 133139) | Tropical peat soil microbial communities from peatlands in Department of Meta, Colombia - 0116_SJ02_MP15_10_MG | ecosystem: Environmental > Terrestrial > Soil > Wetlands > Peat | place... | reverse complement strand
CTCCCGTTCCGATGTCATGGGAAAGACCAGTTCATGAACTGCGGCGGAGCTGTCGATGTATCTCTTTGCAATGGCAAGCGCGAGACTGTCCGACGCTGTCCTCGCCTTCGGAACAAAGACTTGGCGGCATTGGGAGAGCAGGTTTGCCCCTTTTATCGTGATCAGCTCTGGGTCACCCGGTCCGACCCCGATTCCGTAAAGCGTTCCCTTTTTCATTTAAAAAGGTCCTCTTTGATCATAAGAACAATGCTCCGTGATGAGGCTTCAACTTTGTCCAGTTCGTCCGGTTGAACATGCCTGATCTTTTCATCTTCCAGGGTGAGATTTTCGCAGAGATATATCCTCCTGCCTTTCCCGACGAAATTCGCTAATCCGGCGATCCACCTAATTGCTTCCGCGCGCCCTGCGAAGACCGCGATTTTTCCCTCCTTCATAAGCACTGCCGGCTTTAGATCAGGATCATCACCATGGGCATCGATAATCCTCGCATCCAGCCAGTCCAGGCCGATCCTTGCGAAGGCTACCTGAACCGAGCTGACGCCGGGTATCACCTCACAGGCGTTTCTTCCGAATCTCTTAAGGACAGGCGCGGCCAGACTGCACAGACCGGGGTCGCCGGTTACTAATACCACGATCCGCTTGTGGCGGCGTGTGACAATTTCACCGAGGATTTTTTCCACATCGGAACCGAGAACGATCTTCTCGGCCCCGTGTCCGTGAAACATTTCAAGGAGACGGCTGGCTCCGATGAGGACATCGGCCTGCTCCACTGCCTTTCTGGCTGCCGGTGTCAGGTATTCAAGTGAACCGGGACCACATCCTGCAATTATGATTGGAGGAGTCTTTACGCCCATCGCCTCAAATCTCCGCTGCTTCCGATTATTTCTCCCCGCATATTTACCAGGACCACGGCAATTTCTGGCCTTTCCCTGATACGCTTGCCAATGGCCTCGCAAATCTTCTCCGCCAGAACGTCCCCCAGTCTCTTCTGTTCCGCATCGGGGAGAATTGAGAAGAGCCCTTCCACCGTCGTCATCTCCTGCATTGGTCTTGCAATGATACTGCAGGCTAGGGCGGTGACAAAAGGCACGGCGCTTTTCGATCTCGATGAGTGGGTATCCCACGCGCCCATGGCTAACTTTGCCAGTTTCCCGGGGTGGCCAAGGATCATAAGCGCCTCGAAATCCTGTGCTGCGCAGTCGAGTATAAAGCCCCATTCGTTGCCGATTTCGATGACCTGTCCGGGAGATGTACGGAAATGTCTCCCTGCCGCCCGCTCCCCGATATGGCCCGGCACGAAGACGGGCACTCTAATGCCGCAGGCCAGGGCTACGTCCAGAAGGCACTTCAGGGATGTACGCAAGGCAGGGCAGCTGAAGGGGCGAACCCTTCCTGATGTCCCCAGAATGGAAAGCCCGCCGACAATCCCCAGACGCGGATTAAAGGTCTTTGCAGCTATTTCCTTTCCTCCCGGGACACTGATGATAACTCTGACACTGCGTTCTGTGACTTCCCGCACGGCATTGCTGATCATACGGCGAGGGACTGGATTTATCGCAGGTTCCCCGGGGGCGACTGATAGGCCTGGTTTTGTTACCGTGCCTACTCCCTCGCCTGCGGCAATGACTATCTCACTGCCTTCGATTTCAGTAACCGATACTGCAATCGCCATACCGTTCGTAACATCAGGATCATCTCCCGCATCCTTTCGGACGGCCGCCTCGGCGGAAAGCCCATTTCCCCGGACATAGATCACAGGAATGACAACACTGTTGCCTTCGGGAAGCATGATCCCGACCTCGTTGAGGGTAATCCCTTTCATAAGGAACATGGTTGCCGCCTTTGCCGCCGCCGCCGCGCATGTACCTGTCGTGAAACCGCTGCTAAGCTTACTCATCTTAATTGGGAATCTCCATTTTAATATCCAAATTCTTCATAAGTGATTCGGAAACACCTTTCTTAAGTCATTAGTAAGAAAATAAAATTTAGTCACCCCCTTTTCTAAAGGGGGCGGGGGGAATTTTTTTTATTCCCTTTGCAAAATCCATCTAAATCTCCCTTTATAAAAGGGAGACTTTTAAGATTTAAATATCTCCACCATCTCCCTTCTTGCCTCCCCGATCGTGAGGGGGATTTTTTCAAACGGGAGATGGTCCTCGTGCTTCAACCGGTAGATCAACTCTGCGATGTGAGGGAGCCTGAGCTTTACCTGGGTCATCTCTTCGGGCTCCGTGAAAACAGACTCCGGTGTTCCACCCCTGACAATCTTCCCTTCACTTAAGATGTAAAGCCGATCGAGGAACACGGGGACGAGGTCCACGCTGTGGGTAGCCATGACAATGGTTACCCCCTTGTCTTCATTGAGTCTGGTAAGCAGGTTCATCATCTGATATTCCCCGAAAGGGTCCAGCCCAGCCGTCGGTTCGTCGAGAAGCAATATCTCATGCCCCATGGAGAGAAGCCCGGCAATACATACCCTCTTTTTCTGGCCATAGCTCAAGTGGTGAATGGACTTTTTTGCATATCCCTCCATCTCCACCGCCCGGAGCGCTTCGACCACCCGTTGAATAACCTTCTTTTCTGTGAAGCCCATGTTCATCGGGCCGAAGGCTACATCTTCGAATACGGTCGGAGCGAAAAGCTGGTCATTCGGGTTCTGAAAAACAATTCCCATTTTTTTGTAGATCTCCCGCGGAGAGAGACTCCTGATATCCTTGCCGTCCAGGAAGACACTTCCCCGGAGGTCCTTTATCAGGCCGTCCATTATCTTCAAGAGTGTCGTTTTTCCTGAACCATTGTATCCCAGGATGCCGGCAAATTCTCCTTTTGCAATTTCAAGGTCAATGCCGGAAATCGCCTCTGTACCGTCTGGATATGCGTAGAAGACATCTTTCAGTAAAAGCCTCTTCATATGACCCACACAATTCCCATGCTCAAGACGAATAAAAAGGAAACGACAACTTCTGATAGATTGAAAGGTTTCTGATCAAACAGCGGGATATCACCGTCATAACCGCGTTGAACCATGGCAACGGTGATGTTCTGGCTGTGCTCGAATGCTTTGAGAATGAGGGACCCTACCAGAATGCCAAAGGAACTGAACCGGCGATTGAGAGCGGTATATCCGAGGCGATTTTTCTGGGCGTCGTAAATGACCCCGGCGTCCTCGATCAGTACAAAGATATACCGGTAGGCATACATCAATATCTCGATAAACGCTTTGGGGATTCTCAGCCACGAAAGAGCGGCAAGTAATTCAGCAAAGGGTGTGGAGAACACCATGACGGCCATGATTGATATGGCAGCGATGATTCTGCTCGCGATAGATATGCCCTCCGCCAATCCCTCCCTGTATGCTGTGATCCTGATCCCCATAATATCGATGGAAAAGAGGCCCTCGCCTGTGGAAAAAAAGATCTTCAGAAAGAGGATGACCAGCACAATCAACGCAGGCTCGGAAAAACGAAGGAGAAAGACCCTCCATGGTATTTTCATCTGGATGAACAAAAAAAGGCAAATGGAAGTTACAAGTAAATGGAAGGCGAGACCTTTGTAGCTTAAGACCATGACGAGAATGATCAGGGTCACCACGAGCTTTACTCTTGCATCAATCCTGGAGAGCCAATGTTCTTTGTTATGGATGTAATCAGAAAATGTCATTTTCTATTCTTCAAAATTTCACACGAAAGTTGACATCAATTCCCCCTCCCCTGGTGGGAGGGGACTGAGGGGAGAGGGATCGAATCGTTTTCTCACCCTCCCTCTGTCCCTCCCATCAAAGGAGAGAAACGGACGAGCCATGTTAAGTTTCTTCCATTAATAACCTTGATGCAAAGCATCATGGCTAAATGGGTGTATTGACATTATGGGACAATCTCCTCTGTCTTCTTATCAGTCAGACGTTGCGACTTTTCCACTATAAGCGTCCTCCAGTAATATCCGGCGGCAAACCCGCCTATAGCACCTGCAATAAGAAATAAAAAGAGGGGGAGGTCACCCTGTTCCATGTTAATTAGCGGCTCGCTAGCCTCTCTTCCATGCTCCTTCGCAACCTTCTCAATCACGGCCTCATCGACACCTGTCCATTTGGCAGCACCGGCCGGAATGGCGGCTGATAGAACCGTGCCGATCATGAAAACGGAAATGATCAACACAGTTATTCCCTGCTTCTCCATCTTTATGTCCTCCGGTCTGATGACGCGCATCTTGACTAAAAGGTCCGGTCTCTTTTTATAAAGAAGAATAACCATGCCTGCCGTGATCGCCCCTTCAAGAATACCCAGGGGCAGTTGTGTGGGTATGAAGGCGACGAGCACCTTCCAGAAGAGTGGAAGAAAGGCTGTATCCCCCTTGATGCCAGAAGCCAGTTCCACTGAAGTTGTCAAATACGTAGCCCAGTCTGCAAACAACCCTGCCATAAAGCCCGCCACAGCCATGTTCATACGGACGGCGCGCAAGGCTCTGAAAGTAAAGTAGCCTGCAAAGGAGCCCATCACGCCCATGGAGACTATATCTGCGCCCAGGGTGCTCAGCCCGCCGTGGGCGAGCAGGATTGCCTGGATAAGGAGAGCAACGGCGGTTATAACGACACTGATTGCCGGTCCGACCAGGATACCGGAGATGCCCGTCCCGCACGGATGTGAGCATGTTCCCGCAAAAGGCACGGGTATTGGCATGCATGAAATGATAAATACTACCGCTGCCATCAGCCCGACCAGTGGCTTAAAAGAAAGATCATCGCGTGAGCGTTTGTTTAGACTGTAAACCCGTAAGCAACAAAGGGAATGGCAAGGATAAACCAGAAGGCCGCCCAGCCGAATGGTAGAATACCTTCGGATATATGCATGGCATATGCGTCATTTGCAGAAAATAATACGCTTAAATAAATTAAAGAAACGAAAGTGATTTTTATCAAAGTATTTATCATCTAACCTCCAAAGCCCCACCTGCCGGTAGTTTAAGCTCACGGATATCGGGGAGATTCTGAGATTCCTCCAGACGCTTTATGACGAGATCAACAAGGCATTCGTCGAAGCCGAGGTTTTTGCCGAGGATCAATTTCACGTGAGGGTATTTGCGGGCCTTCTCGCATAATAGGTCGGGGATATCCTCGATAAGATGCAGTCCTGAATGAAGGAAATAGGGGATGACAATGATTTTTGTTGCTCCCCTGTCCACGCACTTTTCAAATACCTCGGGAAAATGGGGGCCAAGTTTTGACATGTAGCAGATTTCTATTATCTCCCTCCCAAGCTTTTCCCGCATCCGCCGCGCTATCTTTTCCATGCCTTCTCCCGCCCCGGGTATACGGCTCCCGTGGCCGAGAAGGATGATGGCCTCATTGTTCAGTTTCTTCATCTCTACCTCCCGGCTCTGATTCCGCCAGAGAACATAATGCGTGTATAACACTGACAACAATTGGACTCCCACCACGGCGTCCCTTCAGTGCTATGTAAGGAATGTCCAAAGACATCATCTCCTCTTTGCTTTCGATAACGTGGACGAAGCCGACAGGCATGGCAATCACTACGGCGGGCCGGATGCCCTCTTCGATAATCATGCGGTTAAGCTCCAGCAGGGCAACAGGTGCGTTGCCGAAAACGGCGATGCACCGGGAAAGGATCGGCCTGGCCTTACGGACAGCGAAGAGTGAACGGGGAAGTCCCGATTCACGAGCATCTCTCGCCACATCCGCGTCGGCAATATGGCAGAATATTTGATCCGTCCCGTAGTCATTGTTTACAGCCTTCAGTCTTTCCCTAGAAAGGCCTGATCGTATCATATTCGAGTCAACATAGATGGGGCTTCCATCCTTCAGTGCCTTAATAGCCGAGGAAATGGCATCGGGAGAAAACCTCACGGCCTCCATGACGCTGAAGTCTCCGGTAGTATGAATCATCCGGCGCACTACACGCCATTCGTCGGGAGCAAAATGGTGGCGCGGCGCTTCCCGGTCGATGATTGCAAACGACCATTCCTCAATCTCCTTCCCGGTTTTAGGGTCGGCAAAAAAATGGTGAATGAATGGTTTTTCTCCGCTCATCTGTCAGCTCCGCAATGGTCGATAAAATATCTCAGCGCCTCCGGACGGGAAGCAAGATGGAGATGGGAATAGCTCGCCAGTACCCGGCCGCTCTGAAAGCCCTCTTTCGCAGCGCTGTCGGCGCGGCGCCTTTTCAGGGCGTAGACAGCGCGCCAGGCTGCATCCGCCGTCGGATCGGCGGTCAGTTCCGAGTAGTGGAATTCGTGACCCCTCATAGTCGCGCCTTCGGCGCCCCAGAGAGAATCAGCCTTCAGGGTTACCTCCACGTAACCAAGGGATTTCAGCCGGTCGAGCATCCTGGTAGACGCGGGAATGATTCCGGCCATCGGGTATTGTGCACTGTCTTTTTTCTCCAGTGTCCGGCACAGGTACATCAACCCCCCGCATTCGGCGTACACAGGTCTGCCAGAAGATGAGAATTCCCTTACAGCCGTAAGCATCTGCCGATTGGCGGAGAGAACATCTGCGTGCTCTTCCGGATAACCTCCGCCAATGTAGAGGGCATCGATATTATCGGGAAGACGGCTTTCTGCAAGGGGTGAGAAGTAACGCAGAGTGCAGCCCCTCATTTCCAGTTCATCAAACAGATCCTGATAATAGAAATGGAAGGCAGCATCATGGGCGACACCTATGGAAATGCGTTTGTCTATTTCTAACCCCGCCTGTCCCCCTTTTGTAAAGGGGGATGTAGGGGGATTTTCATCTGTGTGCGAAAATCTCCCCCGCCCCCTCTTTAGAAAAGAGGGGAGTGAGGCAACATCGCCTGGGTCTACGGTTATATTAATTGGCGGTGCACCCCGTGCGATTCCTAGGATATCATCGACGGATGCGTATCGTTCAAAGGCATCCGCCAGACAGCCGAGGACGGATGGGGAGAGGTTTCCTGGATCAGCTGTCACCAGTCCCAGATGGCGACTGGGAAGGTTGGGAAGCGCATCCTGCGGTATTCCACCCACTAAGGGAGGAAGCTGTTCGGCTGCGAGTGAGATTGCCAGCATCGATGCATGACGCTCCGAGCCGCAACGGTTGGCGATCACGCCGGCCAGACGCAAATTCTTTTCGAAAGAGCCATATCCTTTTACTACGGCGGCAATGCTTCTGGCCATGCCGTATACTTCCGCTATCAGGACAACCGGCGCATCAAGCCAGCGCGCGATTTCCGCTGTGCTGCCTTCGGAACCGGCTGGGTCGTATCCATCGAAGAGCCCCATGACGCCTTCGATTACGGAGATATCAGCTCCTTTTGAGGTACGGGCGAACAGCCTGCAAACATAGTCCCTGCCTGTCATCCAGCCGTCGAGGTTGTAGCAGGGTCTGCCCGAGGCCGCAGTTAGATAAGTGGGATCCAAAAAATCGGGCCCCACCTTGAATGTCTGCACAGTGAGGCCGCGCTTTCTCAAGGCCGCTACAATAGCCAAGGTGAGGGACGTCTTTCCCACGCCGCTCTGTGTGCCAGCTATGACGATTCGGGGGTTATCTGTCATCAATACTCAACTCCTTTTTGCGCCTCAAATCCATTTGAAAAACCGTGCTTGACCATGCGCATCTCCGTTACCGTGTCGGCAAGGGATATAATGCCTGTAGTAGCGTTGCGGCCCGTCATGACCACGCACGTTCCGGGGACTCCCTCAAGAACAACATCAATGATCCTTTTATCATCCAGGAGTCCTTTCCACACGGCAATACATATCTCATCGAGTATCACTAAATCGTAACCGCCTGATAGGAGCGCCCGTTCAGCCAGTTCCATACCTTGCTCGGCGGCTTGCCTGTGTTTCTGAAACAGCGGGTCCGCCCGCTCCGGTACAAATCCCCGCCCGGCCTGTACTATCTCGACGCCGGCGATTTGCCTGCATGCAGCAAGCTCTCCTGTGTCTGTATCCGATTTTACGAATTGAATGACCAGGCTCTTCATGCCGTGTCCGCTGGCACGCAGAACCATGCCAAGGGCGGCCGTCGTCTTCCCCTTGCCGTCCCCTGTAAAAAGTATGACCCTTCCCTTATCTTTCATCTTCATTACCTGATCATCTCAACCCCAACAAGCGGTAGATTTTTTCCATATTCAAGGAGTTTCTCACAACGTCAGCCAGTCGGTCGAAGGCAGGCTCCAGATCGTAAGCCGCCATCACCTTGCCGAGAGGGGGTAGCGCCCGGCGGACCCTCAATTTATCTATAAACCACCGGCGGAATTCGTCGGCATCGAATATTCCGTGGAGATATGTGCCCCATAGGAGACCGTTATCCGATTTCACACCGACTACCGCGCCGTCTTCACGGACAACGACAGCAGGGAGGTTGATGCCGTTGGTTTGTCCATGGTGGATCTCGTAGCCCTTTACGGCGAGTCCTGAATCGACATGCCTTGCCATGACTGATTCCAGCGTCTTCTCGATAGCCAGGCTGGTTGTAACCGGCAAGAGTCCCAGTCCTTCGATGGACCTTCCTGCCGACTCGATGCCGTGAGGGTCAGCAATCTCACTGCCGAGGATCTGAAAACCGCCGCAGATGCCGACTATTTCCGTCTTTCCGTTATGGGCGAGATGGGCTATCTTTTCTGCGAGGCCGCCTTTCTTCAAGTAATCCAGGTCGCCGATGACGTTCTTACTGCCCGGCAGAATGACGGCATCGGGATTGTTCATGTCACGGGGTTCCCGGATGACGGACAGATGCACATCAGGCTCCAGGCGGAGCGAATCAAAATCGGTAAAATTTGATATGTGGGGAAGATCAATCAGAGCAATCTCTACGGCATCATCGGCCGGGTGGATATTTTCTTTTGGGCCGCTCTTGAACGTGACTGAGTCTTCTTCCGGCAAGCCCAGGTCCCAGAGATAGGGAACCACGCCGAAAGTCGGCCGGCCAGTGAAACGCTCCACATAATTGATGGCATCATCGAGAAGCGATTTATTACCCCGGAAACGGTTGATCACGAATCCAGCCACCAATGCCCGCTCCCATTCCGCGAGGACCTCCATCGTCCCTACGAAGGACGCGAAGACTCCTCCCCGGTCGATATCGCTTACAAGAATGACAGGTGATCGCGCATAGCGCGCCATGGTCATGTTCACGATGTCATGGTGCTTCAGATTTACCTCCGCAGGACTGCCGGCCCCTTCGAGGATTATCACATCATGCTCTGAGGCGAGGGAGTCATAGGCCTTTTTTACCGCTGCGAACGCTTCCGGCTTGTATCGTATGTATTGCTCAACGTCCATGTTGCCTATGGGTTTTCCCATCAGGATGACTTGGGCGCCAGTGTCACTGCTCGGTTTGAGGAGAATCGGGTTCATCCGCACGTCCGGGTCTATCCGGCAGGCCTGGGCCTGAACGACCTGGGCACGGCCCATCTCACCGCCGTCCCGTGTGACATATGAGTTCAGCGACATATTCTGTGCCTTGAACGGAGCGACGCTGTAACCGTCCTGGAGAAGTATCCGGCAGAGGGCCGCCGCCATGATGCTCTTGCCTGCATTGGAGCTCGTTCCCTGGAACATGATGGCGGGCTTTAATTTTCTTACTGCGGGTTTTTGGGCAACACCGAGGGCATTCCTCAAGGCATTGCAGAGATGCCCATTTTCTTCCGCGGTCCTCACGGCCACACGGAAGAACCTTGAATCCAGACCATCGAAATTTTCGCAGACCCTGATGGCAATCCCTGTGCGAATGAGTTCTTTGGCCAGCTTCGGGGCATCGATTCCGCTCCGGTCGATCCGGACCATAAGGAAATTCGCCGCGCCTGGATGCACGTAAAGACCGGGGATGGACCGCAGTTCCTCTGCTAGTGATTCTCGTTCTGCCCGGACGTACTCCTTCGACTTTCTCGCATATTCTGCATCCATAAGCGCCGCTTCTCCGACCACCTGGGCAAAGGTATTAACTGACCAGGGCGGCATAAACTCCCGGATACGTGAGGTTACGGCTGGATCAGCGACGGCGCAGCCCAATCGGAGCCCCGGAATAGCAAAGAACTTGGTGAAGGAAAGGAGGACGATCACATTAGCAGGCCGTCTATGGGTCAGGCTGTTCATGCCTTCCACAAAATCCGCGAATGCTTCATCGACAACAAAGGTAGTTGCACCATTCCTCAGGGCCATGTTCCTCAGCTCTTTGGCATCGCAGAGGACTCCTGTGGGGTTATTCGGCTGGCCGATGAAGACAATATCATTTCCCGTAATTCGCGATTCGATGGCCGGAATATCAAATCGGAATCCGTCTTCCTCTTTCATGAAGACTTTTTCCACTGTAAGCCCGGATAACTCCGAAGCCCGTGCGTAATCGAAATAAGTGGGGACAGGGATCACAGCACGGCTTGCTGATAAGACACGGGGAATGAGATAGAGGAGTTCTGTGGAACCGTTTCCGGCTACGACTTCGTCTTTTGCAACTCCGTAACGGGAGGAAATGGCGTCGGTAAGAGCACTACAGTCCGGATCGGGATAATGGGTAAGCGAGCCGATAGCCCGGCTTATGAGGGGACGGAACCACTCCGGCAGACCTAGTGGGTTGATACTCGCAGAGAAGTCCAGGATATCCCCTGCGGCAATACCCGCCGATAGTGCCAGTTGTCTTACATTTCCGCCATGCCTGTTTGTCGGGATTGGCCCTCTCTTCATTTACCCAACCTCCCTGAAACACAGAGACATAGCCTGAGCGCAATAATCCTTGCTGTTCGAAATGGCGGATTTGTGGAACAGAGATAAAAGAGATATGAAAATTAATGTAAACGTAACAACCCCCCCTCGAGGAACTTCGATGGACTGGTTTTCCGGCTTCGGGCCGCCTACTTACCCGCCTTCCCGTCATAAACTTATCATAACAGTGGCTACCGGGTTTTCGTTCCCTTCACGGCTGCGGGGCAGCGGGGGATTTTAACCCCTCTTCCACACATCCATCTGCATGTATTGAACTGTTAAGTTGACCACTAACAAAGGTGGGTTTATTTGTCAAGGGTTAAATCAATGAGACTTGGTGCTTTTAAAAGGTAAAGCCGAAAAAACACCTTAGTCGAATTGACCCTGAGTGAATGAAACGAATTGAAAGGTCTCGGATTTATTCTCCACAGCTTGCTCAAGGAGAATTGGTCGGGACTTACCATAATATTGATTGATTGCCAAAGGTCAGACCTTGAGGTCTATGAGCTGTTTCTCCATCTCATCTTTTGTCTGAATGGTCTTGATATTTGCACTGAAGTCATGTTGGGTGACAATCAGATTAACGAGTTCTTCTGCAAGGTTGACGTTTGACGATTCCTGGGCATTGCCCTTTTCATCTGGAGGTAAAATGTCATCGGGTGTATTAACCTGGCTAATAGAGACCTTGACACCGGAAGGATAGACATCTTCCATTTCAACCCGGCTCTTTTTGAAATTATTCGTCTCGGAGTTGGCAATATTGTTGGCCGTTACATCCATCTTTCGGAATAAAGCACTCAAAGCAGAGAGAGCTGTATTAAATGCTTCTGACATAGGTTTCCTCCTTATCGTATTACTTTGTTGTATAATCGGCTTCCCGGGGGGGGGGAAACTTTAATCTTTTTTAAATAATTCTGGCTCTTTAGCTTATCCGAACCAGCCTATCAAAAAGACACCTGTTATCATGATGATAGCCCCTGCCAATCGCTCCATGATTTTTTCTTCCTTAAACAATAATGCGCCATAGACTACCCCAAATAAGAGGCTCATCCGTTTCAGGGATATCATGTAGGCTACGTTTGTCAGCGAAACAGCCAGCATGTGGCTGAAGATCTCCACAGCTACAATTGCACCAAGGGCCAAACCAACCAGCGGTTTTTTCATGAGATTTTTCCGAGGGCCGGCATTCGCCGCTGCGGGAAGAAAAAGGACCATTAACGTTGTGAGGGCGACATTATAAACAATGCCGAAAAAATAGGGATTGGAATGAATGATGGCAAGTTTGCCAATAGTAGAGGTGAAGGCATATATAAAAGAAACCAATAACATAAGGCGCGACCCCGGTTCTTTGAAAATAGCCATCAGGGGGCCCACCAGTCCGTACCTAGTATGGGAAAGATTGAGAGAATATGCCCCGGCCATAATCAGAATTATACCCCACAATCCGCCGGTGCTGATTTTTTCGCCTAATATTAACCAGCCTGTTAGGATAATGAAGCCCGGTGTAAATGCCAGGAAGGGTACGGTCAGAGACAGGGGTGAAACCTTAATGGCCTTCATGTAGCAATAGAACGCCAGTGCTTCTAAAGGCAGACCGGCAAGCATACAGAGCCAGAATGTAGAATCCGGGATTACAAGTGGGATAAATAAAAGGGATATCAGCATCCAGGGTAAGGTATAGCCCAGTCTGATAAGCCCCATCATATAAGGGGATTGGTCACTGAAAGATTTTTTTGTTAAGGCGTCGGAAGTGGCAAGGGTGAAAGCGGCGAGCAGGGAAAGAAAAAACCAGGACACAAAATTGTATCACTTTCTATTAATTTTTATCTTGGTATCTGCGGTTGTACCCACTTATTTGTACTCCCATCATAAAACCACTTATCGGGGAAGCCTCGGCGTTTTGTATAAGTGGGCTTCCTGGCCCAGATGATCAACTCTCTGTAGGCCTCGTGGATTTTTCTAAATGTTGCGGCATCGCCTCCGCTATCAGGATGGTGTATCTTTGCCTGGCGCCGATAGGCGTTTTTTATGCTGTTTTGTAATTCAGCGGCGCTCAACTCCGATTTGTTAAGCTTAAGATGGGATAAGTGCGTAGCCTTAATGGAAGGAACTTTTACCATTGTCGGTTTGACGGATAGTACCGGCCCGCCATTCCTGACGGCCTGCGCAAGTACGCGAAATGAGGCCATATATCGCTTATTTGTTCTTTTTCTTTCTGCCCACCAGATACTGCCTAACATATCGGCCATCTTGCTGAAATCTTCTGCGGGCTTTCTGCCGGGAGACCTCGGATAGAAAAAGCTGAATATCTCCTCAGATCCATAGGGAAGCATATCCATTATTATCATAACGTCGGAAAAGTAAAACGTCGCGTACTTCGCGTTCAATGCTTTTATTAAACCGGTTCTCACCTCAAGCTTATAATGGAGCCGTTTTCTGCATTCCATGGAGCAGTACCTGCGCCTGCTGCTATTTACAATAGTACCGCAGGCAAGACATCTGCCTTTTTTCTTGCCGTTTGGCTCCATTATATTTCGGATTATTAATTGTTTCATAACACTACAAAGTGCAATATAATACACGTTGTCACATATTACAAAATGGGATCAAAGTCAATCGCATTCAACATTTCATCTTGCCTCTATATTGATTATTATAATATAAAGAATTGAAAAAAGGGATAGTTGTTCCTGTCTTTTCCCGGTGGGATGTCATATGAGAATAACTTTGGCATTTATCTGCTTTAT
>Ga0187771_10002187_pt1 | contig 13423 bp, 9 predicted proteins | sample 0116_SJ02_MP15_1_FD_133139 | JGI IMG/M metagenome (GOLD analysis project Ga0187771, IMG submission 133139) | Tropical peat soil microbial communities from peatlands in Department of Meta, Colombia - 0116_SJ02_MP15_10_MG | ecosystem: Environmental > Terrestrial > Soil > Wetlands > Peat | place... | reverse complement strand
GCCGCTGGCGCTGGTGTCGGCCGCGATCCTTGCCGCCAACCCCCACAACACCCAGCCCTGGCTGTTCAGGATCTCGGACGAGGCGATCGAAGTATTCGCGGATCTGTCGCGCCACCTCGGCGCCATGGATCCGTTCGTGCGCGAGATGCATCTCGGAATAGGCTGCGCGCTCGAGAATGCCGTGCTGGCCGCGGCCGCCAACGGCTATGCCGTCACGGTCGATCCGGCGCCCGGATCACTTCTTGGCGTGACGCGCCGCAGCTGCGCGACGCCCGTCGCGACCCTGCACCTCGCGCGGCGCAGCGCCCTTGCCGTCGATCCGCTGCACCGCGCGATCCCGCTGCGGCATACCAACCGCGGCGCCTATCTGCGGGATGCGTCCATCGCACCGCAGTGGCTGGCGGCGGCGCGGGCTTATGATGGGCGTGAGGACATCCGGGTCATGCTGCTGGACGGCGGCGAACACCGCGCGGCCTTCGACGCCGCGACCATCGACGCGACCAAGGCGATCATCGCGGACGAGGTCATGATCGCCGACAGCGACGTCTGGTTTCGCGACAGCGCCACCCAGATCGATCTGCATCGTGACGGACCGTCGCTGGAGACGGCGGGGCTTTCCGGCATCAAGCTGGCACTGGCGCGGGTCCTGCCGATTTCGCCCGAGAGCGCCCACGCCGGCTGGCTCAGCCAGACCACGATGCAGCTCGAGACCGCGCCGCTCGCCGGGCTGATCGTGGTGCGCGACCGCTTCGACCGCCCGACTGCGCTTCGCGCCGGGCGGGCCTGGCAGCGGCTGCACCTGACGGCGGTTACCCACGGTGTCGCGCTGCAGCCGATGAACCAGGCGATCGAGATGATCGATCGCGAGTGCCAGCGGGGCAACGGCACCGGTTTCACCGACCGACTGGCCGCGCTGACAGGGCCGGATTGGACGGCGACCTTTGCGTTCCGTGCCGGCCGGCCGGGCTCCAAGGCCCCGCCGGCCGCACGCCGCGCCCTGAACGCGGTGATCGAGGCCTGACGGCTGCTTTCAGACCGCGTCGGCCTCGAACCGCGCCGGCATCGGCTCCTCCTTGAGACACGGCGCCACGAACAGCGTGCGGTGCCAGACGCCGCGTGCAGTGCCGGCCGCGACGATGGTCCAGAGCACGGCGACAGCGACCGTCAGCAACGCGCCGAACACCGCAAAGACGCCGAACTGAGTGACGCGGGCGAGCGCCAGCGTCGCCAGCGTGTAGACCGCGAGCGGGAAGGTGAAACCCCACCAGCCGAGATTGAACGGCAGGCCCTCGCGGACGTAGCGGATGGTCTTCAGCGTCGCGAGCGCGAGCCACCACACACCGTATCCCCACAGCATCAGTCCGCCGACCACGCCGAGCCCGAAGGCGACGTCGCCGACGCCGGCAAGCCCGTTGGCGGCGAAGATCGCCGGCGCATCGCCGCCGAGCAACACGAGCCCCAGCGCCCCGGTGCCGATCGGTCCCAGCGCAAGCCAGGCCGAGGCCCCGACGTCGCGCTCGGGCAGCTTGTGCACCGCAAGCCGCAGCACCAGGATCACCAGGATGCTCATGGCGAGCGGCACCGAATAGGCCCACAGCGCGTAGCCGAGCACGAGCACCGTGAAGGCTTCCGCAGGCGGCAGGTGCGGCGCGAGCAGGGCGCCGCTCGCGGCGGCGACCTCGGCGGCGACGATCGGCATCAGCCAGATCGCGGTCATCCTGTCGATGCCGTGGTCCTGGCGGGTGAACATGAAGTAGGGAATGACGAGACCGCAGGCCACCGACAGCGTGGCGTCGGTCCACCACAGCGCATGGGCGATCAGGATCGCCTTCTCACCGAGCAGATGCATGCCGAAATTGACGAAGCCGTTGACGATGGTCGCGAGCCCCATCGGCACGGCGCCGAAGAACATCGACATCACGGGATGGCGGAAGATCCGCTGCGCCTCGTCGAAGAAGAACGCCCAGCGCGCGGCGTAGAGCAGGCTGAAGGTCAGAAACAGCGCGATGTTCAAGAGCCACAGGCTGGCGGCGAGCTCATGGAGGCCGGGGACGGCGAGCGGAAACTGGTTGAGGGTCAGGGCCAGCGCGCCGGTTCCCATGGTGGCGGTGAACCAGTTCGGGGTGAAGTTGCGGACGATTTCGCGGAACGGCTTCGCGGCGGGGCGAAGCGCGGGCTGAAAAGGGCGATCGACGAGCGTCATGGCGGGCTCCGGGGCGAATGCTGCGACTTGAGGGATCGGCTGATCCGGTCGCCCGTTAAGATGATTGCCCGGGATAAATCTTTCCAATAGATTGGTATTATCAAAGCAATCGCAAAATCAGATGATAGCGAGGCGCATGATGACGCTCGAACAGCTTCGGATCTTCGCCACGGTGGCGCAGCATCAGCACATGACCAAGGGCGCACAGGCGCTCAACCTCGCGCAATCGGCCGCAAGCCACGCCATCGCGGCGCTGGAGGCGCGCTACGGCACGCGGCTGTTCGACCGGGTCGGCCGCCGCATCGCCCTGACCGAGGCCGGACAGGCTCTACTGGTCGACGCGCAGGCGATCCTCGCCCAGGTCGAGCGGACCGAAGGCGCGTTGCGCGCATTCGGCAGGCTCGACCGCGGTGTGTTGACGGTGCGCGCCAGCCAGACCATCGCCAGCTATTGGCTGCCGCGCCATCTGGTCGCGTTCCACCGCATCTATCCCGGCATCGAGGTGCGGCTCGCCATCGGCAACACCGCGGAAGTCGTCGAGGCGATCGGAGCGGGCGCCACCGAGCTCGGCTTCGTCGAGGGCATGGTCGAAGGCGAGCACTTCGAAAGCGCGAGCATCGCGCAGGACCAGCTCGTCGTGGTGGTGGGGCCCGAGCATCCGTGGGCGGCCGGGGCAAAATTGAAGCTCGCCAATCTGGTCGACAGCGACTGGGTGCTGCGCGAGCGCGGCTCGGGCACGCGCTCGGTGTTCGAGGCGGCCGTCGCCCAGCTTGGGCTTGATCCGGCGCGGCTGCGCGTTGCCATGGAGCTGCCGTCGAACGAGGCCGTGCGCGCGGCGGTCGAGGCGGGCCTTGGGGCCAGCGCGCTGTCGGCTTCCGTCGCCGCGCCCGGCCTCGAGGCCGGATTGCTGCGCCAGGCCAGCTTCAAATTGCCGCCGCGGGAATTCCGGGTGGTGCGCCACCGGCACCGCGCGCCGAGCCGCGTCGCGGAGGCATTGCTGGCGACGATCGAGAAGACCGGCCGGACGCGGCTCTCGTTCGGGAATGCGCCCGCGGGCCGACCGCGCACCGGTCGCGGGAAATGACGCGTCCCAATGACGCGTCCCTGGCGCGGGAGGCATGGTGAGGCGCGGGCCGGTTCCGGAGGATCAGGTGGCGCGTGCCGCGGCGGGGTCGGCCGGGCTCCGCGCCACCAGATCGGCGGTCCCGCCAATTCCCCAGTTCTTCGGATAGAAGATGATGGTCGAAAGATAGACGATCAGCACCAGCGCACTCCACATCACGTCGTTGTGGTCGCGCATGAAGTCCGTCAGCGCCCGCGGCGCAAGGTCGCGCGGGATGCCGGTGCCGCCGATGAAGCTCAACACCAGCACGGCGCCGCCGAGCCAGGAGGTGCGGCGGTCCTTCAGCCAGGCCGCGACCAGCACGAAGAACGGCAGCAGCAGGTTGACGAAGTGGGAGCGGCTCGTCATCGGCGAGAGCATCAGCATGGCGATGATGAGGAGGCACGCATCGACCGGGATCAGCGCCTTCAGCCGCAGCGACGCCAGGATCAGCCCCCCGATCAGGGCGACAAAGATCAGCTGCGTGGCCCGCAGCAACACCAGAAAATGCTCCTGCCAGGGCGTGCCGTCGACGGCGCGGGCGAGCGCGCCGCGCAGCGACAGATTGTGGATATTGACGCCGCTCCAGAACGGGAGCTTGACGCTCTCGCCGTGCTCCAAAAGGCTGGCGGCGCCGATGTCGTGCAGCCAGGCGCCGAGATAGCCGTGGGCGGCGCCGGCTGGCGTGAAGAACAGGTCCGGCAACACCGACACGGCGCACAGCACGGCGACGAAGGCGAGCGCCGCGATGAACTGGCGCCGCAGCACGAGGTAGGGCAGGAACAGCAGCGGCGTCACCTTGAGCGCGGTGGCGATCGCGAGCAGGGCGCCGGCGCGGACCGCGTAGCCCTCGATCAGCGCCAGCACGCCGCCGAGGAGGAAAGGCAGCGCCAGGAGGTCGAAGGCCTCGTCCTCCAGCACCGCGAGGATGAATTTGAGGCCGAGCAGCACCGCGAGCACGCGCAGCCAGCCGAGCTCGCGCTGCGACCACGGCCCCGGAATCAGCCGCACCGCGATGGTCTCGGCGATCCGGCACGCCAGCACCGCGCAGCCGAGGCTGATGAGATACCACAACACGGTCTGCGCCACGTGCGGCAGCGCGAGGAACGGAATCATCACGAAGGCGAAAAAGGGCGGGTAGGTGAAGGCCAGCGCGCAATCGACGATCGCCTGTTGCTGCGTCATGCATCCGGCGGCCTGGGTGTAGAGCGAGAGGCCCGGGCGCAGCGCGAAGCGTGGGTAATACGCCGCCGCCGCAACGCAAAAGCCGATCCAGGGGCCGAACTTGACCCAGAACGCGCGGGTCATCACGGAGGATACGGATTGTTCGCTGGAAGATGCCAAGGAGGGGCTCCGTTTGCGGCAGAAGCGGAGGGCCAGGACTCCGCATGAAAGACCCGGCGTCTTTACACCGGTTCGTTCCGGCGGAACAGCGGTCAGAAACCTGTGCTATGAGGCAGGCTGGTCGTGTGGTGATACGAGTTCGGGGAAATTCGATGCGTTGGCTTGCAATCCTGTTGGTCGCCCTGGCGGCCAGGCCGGCCGTGGCGGCGGAACTCATCGTCAAGGACGGCGATACGCTCCAGATCGGGGCAACGACCTACAAGCTCGACGGCATCGATGCGCCCGAATACGACCAGACCTGCGTCGACGACCACGCCGACCCCTGGGCCTGCGGCGTCGAGGCGCGCGACAAGCTGGTCGAGCTGATCGGCAACCGCGATGTCCATTGCGATGACCTCGGGCCGTCGCCGGTTTACGGGAAATGGCACGCCGGGCTCTGCCGCATCGAGGGCGAGAGCGAGAGCCTCAACGCACAGATTGTCCGCTCGGGCTACGCAGTGAACGCCAGGCCGTCGGTCAAGGGCCACTTCGAGGCCGAGGAGGCCAGCGCGCGGGATCAGCAGAAAGGCCTGTGGCGCGGCTGTTTCACAGCGCCGCGTGAGTTTCGCCAGCACGTCACCGACGGCGTGCTGCTCGGCGTCTCATGCCGCGGTGACAAGGACGCGGAGCTCCGCGCGGCGCTGTTTCCGGACGAGCCGACCATGCCGCCGCGCTGCGCGATCAAGGCGAAGTTCGCCGTCCGCGCCCGCATTACCGGCAATGTCGGGGTCTACCAGTTGCAGGGCTGCCCGAGCTATGCGTCGCTGACCAAGCCGAGCCGCTGGTTCTGCTCCGAGGAAGACGCCCAGGCCGCGGGCTTTCGCCGCGCCTACAACTGCCGCGCGGGCATGCGGGCGCGGTAGCGCAGCCGATGAACTCAGGCGCCTGTTATTTCACTCGTCATGCCCGGCCATAGCAGTCTGCCTTGCGCAGACTGCGTAAACTTGTCTGCGCTGCCGGTCATCCACGTCTTTGCAGCATCGCAGCAAGAAAGACGTGGATGGCGGGGACAAGCCCGGCCATGACGAAACGTTGGCCCTGCCAACCATGCGCTCAAAACCGCACGGAGATTCCGGTGTAGGCCTGGAGCTTCGGCGCGGCCTTGTTGAGGCCGAGGTTGAGGCCGATGTCGAGAATGGTGTGCTTGTCCAATCGGTAGTTCATGCCGGCGTCGAACGTATAGACCGGCGGCGACGCGCTGTCGGTGCCGGTCGAGGAGAACAATTCCAGCATGCCGATGGCGTTCTCGATGCCAGGCACTGGATGGCTGACGCCGACCAGGTTGACGAAGTTCGCGTACCGGCGGCCGATGTCGGTGTCCTTGAGCGCATCCACCTGGGTCATCAGCGTGACGAGATAGTCCTGCGGCAGCCGCAGCGCGAGAGGCACGATCAGGCCGCCCTCGGTGGCGCCGTTGCTGACGAGGGGAACCGAGGACGGCAGCTTCACGTAGGGAATGACGGCCAGCCCGGCGAAGCCGTCGTCGTTGCCGAACAGGTTGACCTTGGTCCGCAGCACGACGTCGCCGGCGCCCGCGCCGTGTGCGACGGTTGCGCCCGATGTGCCGTCGACCGATCGGATGTCCTGAAGGCCATTGAACTGGATCTCGACATCTGCCCAGTTGGTGACGCCGATCTTCAGGTTGGGATCGAGGGTCTGGAAGCTGCGGGTCGAGACGCCGAGCGCCTTCGAATAGGTGTAGCTGATGAGGTCGGATTCCAGCTCGACATGGCCGGCGTCGATGGTGCGCACCGAAAAGCCCTTGGTCGGGCGGTCGGGCGCGAATTTGCGCAGCTCGTCGTCGGGGGTGGGATCAAACAGCGTGTAGCCGCTCTTGTCCGGAACCGCAGGCGCGGCGCCATCGTCGGCGCGCGCCGAGCATGGCAGCACGATGCTGAGCGCGAGGCCGATCGCGAGCGCGGCCGGCTTCGCGAATGCGGGTGTTCGTCGGGATGCGGCAGGCGCCACGCGTGTTCGTCCAGATCAGGTTGTCGCGGGCTGCATTCCGGGTCTGTGTTCGGCCGCGCCGAAACCGCGTGCGAATGAAGGACACGGTGCGGGCCAGGTCTAGTGGGATTTTTCCCCTCCTCGGACACAATCCCGAGAATCGGGCGACAACAAAGCATGTCTAGCCGACACACTGTCCGAATGTCGGTCACATTGCTGAAATAAGTTGCATGGCTCTCAGGGCGACGTCGAAGTAGTCGCCCGTCCCTGGCATGGCGCGCCCGCACCCGTGCGCCGCCAAGAGCGCGAGATCGCGGCCTCAGCCCGCGGCGGCGAGGCGCTTCTCGATGACGCTGGCGACGCGGATGGGAGTCTCCAGCATCGCATAGTGGCCCGCATCGTCGATCAACTCGAAGGTCGCCTGCGGATAGGCGAGGGCAAAGGCGTTGTGCGAGTCCTCGCCGCGGTAGAAGGCGATGTCCTGCGCCCCGTTGACGACATGCATTGGCGCGGCGAGGCGGTGCGTGTCGTCCGTGATGGCGGAGGACGTGAACATCTTGAGATAGCCGCGCATCGCCTCGACCGTCGCGGCCTCGCGGGCGATGTGCAGCTTGCGCTGCATGAAGCCCGCGCCATAGCGATTGCCGGTGCGGGCGGTGATGGCGCGGGACGCCGCCTCGTCCCCGTCGATCACGGCGTTCAGCGCCCGCATCGCCGTCTCGTCGGCATGAAAGCCCGTGGGCGGCACCGGCGAAAACAGGGTCACGCTCTGGATCCGCCCGGCAGCCGACAGCGCGATCTGCTGCGCGACCAGTCCGGACATCGAGTGTCCCACCAGGTGGAAGCGCGAGAGCTGCAGCTGATCGGCGGTGCGCAGCACGTCGTCGGTGGCCTCCTCGAGCGTGTAGCTGCCGGCGACCGCGCGCGACCAGCCGTAGCCGCGCAGGTCCATGAACACCAGCGTGCAGCGGGTGAGGTCGAAATACGGCAGCGTCGGCTCCCAGTTGACGTGATCGCCGAGCCATTCGTGCAAGACGACGCACAGCGCCGGGCCGGTACCGATTCGGCAGTGGCCGAGCCGCCCGGCGCTCGCCACTTGTGGCGCCGGCCAGGGCGAGGGGGGCACGAAGGCAGTCGCTGGCGCGGGCTTCGCCGGTTCGGCCGTCGAAGGCCTCGTGACGATGGCGGCGGTGGCGCCAAGACCGAGTACTTTCAATAGATTGCGACGCTTCATGTCAGTTTCCCGGAAACGGCTTCGACGATTCCTTCAAGTAGCCGGCGGCCGGCCGGTTCGGAAAATTGATTTCTGCAATCATCTCATTGATAAACCTCATTTCGACGGCTTCGCGCGCGTCGGAATCGTCAGTGCCGACCGCAATATCCGCCTGGAGTGACCCATGCCGACCACCCTCGATATCGACACGCTGCGATCGCTGATCGCCATCGTCGATATGAAGAGCTTCTCGCGCGCCGCCGAGCGGCTCGGTCGCTCGCAATCCGCCATCAGTCTGCAGATCGCCCGCCTCGAAAGGCTGGTCGGGCATCCGCTGCTCGAGCGGGCGCGGGGGCGGGTGGTCGGTCCGACCGAGAAGGGCGCGGCGCTGGTCGAGCACGCGCGGCAGATCGTCGCGCTCAACGAGCGCGCGGTGGCCTCCATGCGCCAGCCGGCCGCAGGCGAGCGGATCCGGCTCGGCATTCCCGCGGATTTCATGGAGCGCGACTTCGTGTCCAGCCTGGACGAGATTCGCGCGCGCTATCCCGAGGCGCACCTCGAGTTGCGCACCGATCTCTCGGCGCGGCTCGCCGAGGATGTGGGCCGCGGCCGGCTCGATGTCGCGTTTTTCAAGCGCACCCCGTCGAGCGGGGCGGGCGGGACGATCACGTCGGAGCCGATGGCGTGGTTCGGCGACGCCGCCATGGCGTCCGAGCGGCGCGACGGGTCTTCGTCGGTGCCGCTGGTGGCCTTCGCGGAAGGATGCGCCTATCGCGACGAGGCGGAACGAAGCCTGCGCGCGGCGCGGCGCGACTGGTCGGTCGCCTGTGAAGCGCGGAGCCTGTCGGCGCTGGTGGCCGCGGTCGAGGCCGGCCTCGGCTATGCGGCCTTGCCTTTGAGGCTCGGCGCGCGCAAGGGGCTGCGCCGAGCGCGCTCTTGCGAGCTGCCGGACCTAAGCCCCGTGGAGCTCGCCGTCGGCATCGCGGACGGGCGCGCGATGCCATGCACGCAGGCCATCGCCGGAATCATCACCCAGCGCTGCGCGCTGGCGTAGCCAGCAGACGGACTTGCGCTTGGTGCACTTTACTGCGGCGGAGTGTCGTAGAGCGGCTTGCCCTTGTCGACGATGTGGACGGTCAAGAGCTTGAGCGGTTTGTCGCCGATCACCTTGAAGCCGGCATGCGGCACGTCGCGGGCGTTGACGATGGCTCGTCCGGTCGGGAACGCCACCTGCTTGCCGTCGGGCATTTCCACGGTCGCGCCCTCGAGCACGTAGGCCGCCTCTTCACCGTGGTGGATATGGCGCGGCAGCGTTTCTCCGGGCTTGATCTCGGAGGTGCTGGTGATGACTTCCATGTCGGTGCCGGTGAGGTTGGCGCGGCTCAATTCCTGCCGGGCCGGATAGGTTTGCGCCTGCGCGCTGAAGGCCAGCGCGGTGGCGAGGGCGACGCCCAGGATCCAGTTGATAGACCTCACGATGCTCTCCTGCCGGGTGGGTAGCGGTACCGGCCTAGTCTTGCGCAAGTCGCAGCGACGAAAAAGGCCAAACTTGGCGTCCCGGCGCTCGGCGCAGCAGAGAGGGCTTGCAGCGATCCCGCAGCTGAAAAGAGAAGCCCGCCGGCTTTGGGCCGGCGGGCTCATGATCTTGTCAAAGAACGTCGGAGGTCAGCGATTCCAGCCGCCGCCCCACTGGTCGAAGTCGAAGAGGTCGAACAGGTCGCTGATCGCCGGGCTGTTCACGGGTACGTAGGGGTTGCCCGGCTCGGCGATCGGGTTCGGGAAGTTGTCGCGGCTGCGATGGGTGATCGGCGTCAGGTCCCAGTTACGCTCGATGAACTTGACGATCGAGACGTGGTCGGAATAGGCGTGCGAGATGTGGCCGGGCTTCACGAACGGCGAGACCACGACCAGCGGGATGCGGGTGCCGTCGCCGAAGAAGTCGAGCGGCTGCACGTAGCCCGAGTCGTAGTAGCCACCACCTTCGTCGAAGGTGATGAAGATCGCGGTGTCCTCGGCATAGTCCGAGGCCTCGACCTGGTCGACGATCTTCTTGACGAAGCCTTCGAACAGATTGAGCTTGGACGAGGCGGGGTGACCGTCGGTGTATCCGCTCGGCTTGACGAACGAGACCGCCGGCAGCGCGTGGTTCGTAATGTCGGCGTACAGGTTCACCGAGTCCTGGATGTGTGCCGCGACCTGGTCCGGATGCGACATGATCGAGGTGTCGTACTGGAACGGGTTGCAGATGTTGCAGTATTCGTCAGCATTCGCTCCAGCCGTGCCCCAGTTGAGCTGGTACGGATCGTTGACGTAATTGTTCCACTGATCGCCGTAGTACTTCCACGAGATGTTCTTCTCGTTCAGGCTGTCGCCGATGCTCCGCGTCGACGACGGCGGGATCGTGAACGGCGTGTTGGCCGGGTTGGTGTCGGTATAGGCGTTGTTGCCGTTGCCGAACCAGCCCGGGTTGTAGTTGTTGAGCAGGTAGTAGCGGCCCGGCTCGCAGCGCGGATCGATCGGCCGCGGCAGCGACTTCAGGTAGTCCAGGATCGGCTTCACGCCGGGCTGCGAGGAATCGGCGCAGTTGGTGTAGGAGCCACCGCCCGAGACCGGGCTGACGGAGTAGGGCGGCGGGTAGCCGGCGTTGCCGCTGTTGCCGTAGCCGTCCTCGGTGTACCAGTTGTTGGTACCCGGCGCCGGATTCGGATTTTCCACCTCGTTGACCGTGCCCGCGTCGGGGCCACCGGTAAACACCTGCACGCCGTTCGGCGGCACCGCCGGATTGCCGCTCGCGTCACTGAACCAGATCGCGTCGGCGTGGCCGAGCATGATGTGGTTGGCGCCGGTACCGCCGTTGACCGACTGGTGGAAGTTGTCGCTCATGGCGTACTTGTCGGCGAGGCTGGTGAGATACGGCACGTCGCCCTTCTGCACGTTGTAGAACCCCAGCGCGGTCGAGCCTTCGCCGGTGGTGACCGCGGTCGGCGAATACTCGGTGCTGAAGTTGGCGGGCGGCATCGCGCCGTTGGTGCCGGCGCCCACGGTCACTTCGACCCAGGCGAACAGGTTGCCGTTGCAGCCCGACGGATTGTCACGGCTGGCGGCCGAGGTGTTGCAGTTCAGCTGCTGCCACATCTGATAGAAGCGGTGCACCGGGCTCGCCGCGTAGGTGTCGTAGGGCATCGTGCTGCTGGTCAGCTGGAAGGGGCCGGCCGGCAGCGCGTTGACGTTGGGGATGCGCTGGTCGGGGGTATGCGACGCCTGGCCGGTGCCACCGGTCAGCAGGTACTGATAGTAGGCCGGGTCGAGCCCCGATTCCGACTGCTGCGCCAGCGTCAGGCTGGCGGCGCACTGGTCGATCGGCGTGCTGCTGCCGCACTGGTTGGGAATGTAGGAGACCTTGGGGCCACCCGCTTGCGGGGCCGGCAGCTGGTCGCTGGGGAACATCTGCTTCGGCGGGCTCAGCAGGAACGCATCGGTCGAGCCGAGATCCTGCGCCGCGAGCTGGTGCGCCTTGTAGAAGTTGGGGCCGGGAACGGCGTTCTTGTTGCCGTCGAGCTTGATGATGGCCTGGGACAGCAGGTTGTTGACGGTCTCGCCGGGCCGCTTGGGCACATAGGTGGCGAACACGTGGTCGAAGCTGCGGTTCTCGCCGATGATGACGATCACGTGCTTGATCGGGGTATCGGTGTGGTGATGGTGGTGATGATGGTGGTCACGGTCGCCAGGGAATGGGAATTCCTGCGCGAGTGCCGGACCGAAACACATCTGTCCCAGTGCCAGCGCCGTCATCCCCATGCGGCACCCATTCAGAAAATGGGATTTAAGTCTGTCGCCCATTACAGCTCTCCTTTCTCGGGTTGGTGGTTGGAGTGGTTGGAAGACTGGGTAGAGATCGGAGCCGACGCGGGCTCGACCCGGATCTTGCCGATCATGCCGCCGTCCTCATGCTCGAGGACGTGGCAGTGGTAGACGAAGGTGCCGACCATGTTCGGATCGCGAAAATCCATCCGCAGCCGCACGCTCGGATATTTCAGCATCCGGCCGTTGTAGTAGGGGACGTTCACCGTATCGCGCAGGAACGGCTCGTTGACCGCAAGCCCTGACCACTCGCGCAGCTGGAAATGCAGCTGATGGATGTGGAAGTCGTGCAGTTCCGTCGAGCGGTTCTCGATGATCCAGTCCTCGACGTCGCCCTGCCTGACCACGATGTCCGGGGTCTCCGAATTCATGTCGAACGGCTTCGGCGTCTGCCCTTCCGGCGTGAGAAAGAACGTGGTCGGACTGCTCGGATCGTTCGGATTCTGCTGCTGCTCGGAGAAATAGAGCTTGCGCACGCGCACCGGCGCGACGTCGCCGATCCAGGCGCGGCTTGCCTGCTGCGGCGGTTCGGACGCGGCCGGCACCGTCGCCTGCGGCGCTGGCGCGTCGGTCGCGGCCGTGATCGCGACCAGCGCACGGTTGGGATCGTTCTCGCCGGCTGGCCCGGTGTCGACCGCGCGCGTCACCAACAGCGCCGGCACGCCGAGCGGCGGACCTTCGACGATGAACTCGACGCGTGCGCCCGGCGGCACGCCGATGTGGTTGACCCATTGCACCGCGGGTGACGGACTGCCCGCGAAGTGGATCGGCACGCCGTCGATGCCGACGATGCCGAGCCGCTGCGGGGTGCGATTGAACAGCAGGGCGAGGTTGAGATAGGTGATCGCGGACGCATTGAGCATGCGCCACAGCTGCCGCTCGCCCGGCTTCATCATCAGCGTCGCCGGCGGATAGTCCGGATAGGGCACCGGAACGAAGTTGACGGACAGATCCTTCGAAGGCTTGCCGAAGCCGGTGCCCGTGTTGGCGGCGTCGCCGTCGCTGTCGAGCTGGCTCTTCGACATGACCGGCTCGGATCTCGACGGCGGCGCGTCGGGGTGCACGAGATCCTGGTCGCGGATCACCAGCACCCGCTCGGGCAGGCCGGCAAGCGACGGATTGGCCTCCTCGAGGCCTTCGATGATCATGGCACCCGACGCACCGCCGAGCACCTGCGCCTTGCTGTAGCCGTGAATGTGCGGGTGATACCAGTAGAGGCCCGGCGGCTCGTCGGCGGGAATGCGCAGACGATATTCGAACGGCGGATCGTCGGGCTGGATCGAGGTCTTCAGCACATCGTCCTGGTGGCAGAGCGGCGGCACGGTGAGGCCGTGGAAATGCAGGTTGGCTGAAACCGATGTCATCGCAGCGCCGCTGCAGGGGTCGAGGCTCTTCCGGGTGGTGCAGATCGGAGCGCCGGCGAGCGGTTGCGCCTGCGTCTGATCGATCTCGGGCGCCGCCGCGGCGAGGTCGACGAGATCATTCTTGAAGTGGATGACCAGGAGGTCGCCCGGCTTGAGCCGCAGTGTCGGCGACGGCTTCCCGTCGGGCGTCAGGTAGCAGTAGCGGCTCGTGCCGTCCGGCTGCTTCTGATCATGGACGGCAAGATCGATTTCGAGCAGGCCGTCGCGGCTGCGAATCTCCTGTGGCTCGGGCACCGCGCTTCCGGGCTCGGGGCGTGCACAGACGTCCCGCTGCGTCTGCGGTCCGTGCG
>Ga0187771_10002186_pt1 | contig 13424 bp, 10 predicted proteins | sample 0116_SJ02_MP15_1_FD_133139 | JGI IMG/M metagenome (GOLD analysis project Ga0187771, IMG submission 133139) | Tropical peat soil microbial communities from peatlands in Department of Meta, Colombia - 0116_SJ02_MP15_10_MG | ecosystem: Environmental > Terrestrial > Soil > Wetlands > Peat | place... | reverse complement strand
AGTCATCAAGAACGAAGTGGTAAGAGCTTTGGCAAAGTTGAAAGTCTTAATGACTACTACGGAATATGATGTGATAAAGGTTGGCGGTTTGTCCGCCGCATTGACGTCGCTAACAAACTCCTTAAAGAAATATGTAGATGTGCGGGTTGTTCTTCCGAAAAGTGGATTCAATCCGCGATGGAAAAAGTTGGAAGAGAAGCGGTATAGGAATGTTGCTGTAAAAGTGTTTGAGAATGAAGGTGTCAAGATCTACACGCTGTCCAATGAAATTCTTGACCTCTCTGAAATATATCCCAGCCCGCCTGACGAAATAGGCATACGGAAAATCGACGAGTTCTGTAAAAGACTTTGCGAGGTTGTTGACGATTTGGATTTCGACGTCGTACACATGCAAGATTTCTTCGCTTACAAAGTCATCGACAAATTTCACGAGATGGGCAAGCCTGTTCTCCTGACTATTCACAGGCTACACCGAGAAAATCCCAAATGGTTCTTAGGTGAAAAAATAGCCTTGAAAAACGTAGATTACGTGACTGTTGTAGGCGAATCATACTACAAAGAAGACGAGAAAGTACTCTTCGATAGATACGCTGAAAAAGTAACATGTGTGTTCAACGGTATCGATACGAAGTTTTGGAGCGTCAAAGAATGCTTCAACCACAGGATATCAAGGCTTGAGAGAAGAAGAGAAATTCTTCAGAATCACGGACTCACAGATGGCTTATTCTATATTTATGTGGGCAGATTCGACCCAGTACAGAAAGGCGTGGACATACTTTTTAACTCGAGTCAAAGTTTCTTAGAGACCGAGAACGTTCGAATGATGATTATAGGGGTCGGCGACAAGGATCTGGAGCAAGCGTCACAGGAACTCGCGAAAAAGTTTCCTGCGAAACTGAAGGTTATCAATAAACTTCTCAGTCCTAGCTATATTCGAGACCTTTACTGCAGCGCCGATTTCGCTCTGATAACAAGCATTTTTGAACCATTCGGGCTTGTACAGCTTGAAGCCATGTCCTGCGAATGTATACCCATAGGAAGCAGAACCGGTGGCATCAAAGACACGGTGATTTCTTATGATGACAACCCTCAGAAAGCAACAGGATTTCTCGTAGAGAAGGGAAGAACACAGAGCTTATTGGAAGCTATGAAATATGCGCTTTCACTTTGCAGAGAAAAACCCGCAGTCATTGAAAGAATACGAAAGAATGGGAGGAAGAGGTGTGAAAAAGTTTTTCAGTGGGACACGTCCAGTAGACGATACTTTGAACTTTATAAGAAGCTCTTAAGAGATAACAAAGGTTGTGTCGTGAAATGAAGGAAGTTTGGCTTTTCTCTTTCGAGTGCGCGGGCATCGTGAAAGTAGGCGGCTTGGGTGAAGCAGTCTACAACATAGCCAAAAACTTGGCGAAGCAAGGTTCAAACGTAACTCTGTTCATGCCAAGTCATGGAATTCAATCAAAACCTGCGATAAAAGAGAAACTTAACCTTCAGAAAGTTCCATTCGTTGCCAGAGGACGACTGACCGAGAAGAATTTGCTACCGTACAAAAGCGCCTTCAGGTATGAAATTGGAATGTTCAAAGCCTATTTGGATGGATTCAATGCGGTTCTCTTCACTGGTCAAAACAGAGCTTCTTATGGCATCCTAGACGACCCAATGGTTTACAGAACAGATCATATTGATGACAAAGCTCTTCTTCTAGCCATGGGTATTTCAGGTTACGTTGAAAATTTGAAAGAGTCACGACAGCTCTTACCTGAAATCATTCATGCCCATGACTACCATGCTATACCTGCAGCCATTTTAGCTAAGCAGAAAACTGAAATTTCCAATGGGGAACCTGCTTTGGTTCTCACCATACACCTTCTAGGTGGCAAGAAAGTCTCTTGGACTTATTTGGGCGAAAACTGGTGCGGAATAATGAATAAGATTCATCCCGTTTACTTGAACGGAAGAAAAATCGAATTGTCGCATAGGCAACTTCTCAGGAAAGCTAGGTTCAGATTGGAAGCGTTCGGCGCCATGGAAGCAGACGTTCTGACTAGTGTCAGTCAAAGCTATTTGAACGACGAAGTTGTAAAGCAGGTTGGATCGGGTTGCGAAGGCAAAACGGCATTTCTCTGGAACGGCTGCGACTGGGACAAAGATGCAATGTTTAATGAAAGTATGCAGAAATTCGGCGACGACATCAAGAGCACGCTCGGCACAAGCGAGATTCAAAGGTATGACCTTCGGAAGTATTTTCTGACGAAGGCAATAGGAAACCTAAAACCTGAAGAGCCTATTCTGGATGGAGAGAGAGTCAAAGAAATAGTGGAGGGTTTCAAATACAAACCTTTCATCGGAAAGGGAAAGATTCGGTCATTCGAAGATGACGGCCCGATGGTTTTAATGACTGGAAGACTGGGTAAACAGAAAGGAGTCAACGTCCTATTCAAAGCGATTCCTCGAGTTCTAGAACAAATCCCAAACGCGAAATTTGTTTTCCTGTTCCTGCCGCTAGAGGAAGAGATAAACCTAGTCAAGAAATCTCTGAAGCTAGCAAGCGAGCAACCTAACTCGGTAAGAATAATTTTAGGCAGAGCGCCGAGCATTTACGCTCTTGCCCATCTGGCTTCAGACATCTTTGTCTGCCCAAGCGAGTGGGAGCCTTTTGGAATAATGGCTCTCGAAGCAATGGCTACTGGAAACCCTGTGGTTGCTACGAAAGTCGGAGGCCTACAAGAAATAATCATAGACACAAGGGACGATTTAGATAGTGGGACAGGAGTACTGATTCCAAAAAATGATTATAAAAATCTAGCAGAAGCCATTACCTCACTACTTGCTACAGAATGGGTATCCGAGGTTCTTCGAAAAGAAGGCCTAGTAAGACCGGAATTATTGCAGAAAATTCTCACATCCATTTCCTATGACTCTTTGAAAGAAGCAGTGGTTGCGCAACCTGACTTTGGATTTCGACTGAGAGAAAATGCTGTTCGAAGGGTTGAACTTGCTTTCCGTTGGGACAAAACCATAGAAATGACAATCCAAGCTTACGAAAAAGCAAGGGAAATATCAGGTTACCGTAGCCATTGAAACTCCAGATAAAATATAAGCCCACGAAAAGACTGCCCGAAGACGAATTTTTCTGGACTTCTGGACGATCCGGTGTGAAATAGTAGATCAGTCGTAATCAAAAAGTAACTTGTATTTTCATTTGTACTTGACCTTAAATGCCAGAATTGCCAAAGCCCGAATGAAAGTCAAGAGGTTTCCAATTGTAACTGGCAAGTCATGAGCTAAAATTCCGTAGATAAGCCATAGAAAAACTCCAAGGCAGAGAATGGAAAACATTCCCAGTGAAATGTACCTAGTAGATCTTGTTTTCCAAACTTTCATCAATTGCGGGAAAAAAGCGGTTACAGTGAAAGAAGCAGCGACCAAACCAACAATAGATACATAGTCCATTACAACGCTGCGCATATAGCATCTCAAGCTAATCTATTTACGACTTATTATTCTCGATTGACCTGATAATTGGCGCGAGCTTTCACTTTGCTTGTGCAGTTGAGTTGCTCTTAAAAACCTTGCTTTCCAGAGATATTGGGACCAAGTCGAAGTTTAAACGGATATTGCAGGATGTTAGGTTCACTTTTTGGGGTTGCATGTGGCCTTGCTCCTGGATTGGTTCAAGTTTTTTGGAGATCGACGCCGAATGAAAGTGGGCCCGAAGGGATTCGAACCCTTGACCCACAGGTTATGAGCCTGTTGCTCTAGCCTAACTGAGCTACGGGCCCTCGCTCTGCACTAGGATATGATTAAACAAAATAAGGTTTTCCGAAAATGAATGGTGCTTTGTCGTTCAAACTCTTGTATAAAAGTTTTGTGTATTTTTGCTGCGTACCGCTTTTATACGCTAAGCATGCTTAAGCTATTAATGGTGCGGAGAAAGGAGTCCACTTTACGTGGCGAGAATGGCGCGATAGTTTCCTTTCCTCTTTTTCCTCCGCACCACTCAAAAGAAGGGGCTCCGCTAAGAAAATCGAGAGAACTAGATATGGTAGAAACGAGCGTTCTTGCATTGTTTCACTTTAGTGTTAGGTTTAAGCGTCTGAATATTTCGAGGAATTCTGCGCCTCTTGGTGTCAATTTGTAAGCATTTCCGTCTATTTTGACCATGCCGTTAAGGTATAGCAGTTCCAGATACTTGCGAATTTGGTCTGTACTGAGGTTGGCGCTTTGCATTAGGTTTGTTTTTCTTTTGCCTTCGCGCTTGTTCTTGAGCGTTTCAAGAATGTCCACGCAGATGGATACTCTGTCTCTCTTCGCAAACAAGTATGCAGGAAACAGGCGGCCTAAATTCAGCATCATTCCCCACCCAGCATTATTATATGCATGTTCACCAAAATAAGTCTTTTGCAAAGTAATCCATCCTTTCTAGTTGACAAGTTATAATTCCAGCTTTACTCATGTAAAGGAAGTATCTTTGTCAAGCTTTAAATAAAACGTCAAACAGTCTACCGCTTTCTGCGTGACTAGTATGATAACGAGCGAAAAGATTGTGAAATGTGCCGTGGCTGTTGTTGATGGCATGAACATGAAACGTGGCGAAGCCGTGCTGGTTCAGGGTGGAGTTCACGCTCAGGATTTTCTTGAGGAAATTGGGCTTTTGTGCTTCAAACGTGGTGCGATTCCGCTTATCAGCTCAACCTCGGACAGTTATAAGGCGAGGACTTTTGACGAGATTCCGAAGGAAATCTTGGCGATGACTCCTAAGCATCTTCTAGCAGCTGTAAGAGAGGTGGACGCCTACATAACTATAGAGCCTTATCTAGACCCTGCCGTAATGACGCGTCTTCACCTAGAAAAAGTTAGTGCGTCTCAGGAGGGTCGTGTTCCCATTCGCAAAGCGCTTTACGGAGAAGAGACAGGAAGAGGGAAAAAGTGGACTTATGCCGCGTGGCCAACGCACGAGGCTGCAAAGTTCTATGGAATCAGCTATAATGATTTAGAACGCTTGACAATCGATGGTATGATGGTTCCTGCAGCTTTACTGAAAGAGAACGGTGCAAGGCTAGCTAAGAAGCTGAACGGTAAGGACATGGTTCGTGTAACTGACTCCAAGGGTACGGATTTTGTCTGCAAAATTGAAGATAGACGAGTCAACGAGGACGATGGAGTCGTGGACGACCACGATATTGAGCTTAATGATTTGGGTAACAACTTGCCCGCTGGTGAAGTTTTCGTCGCGCCGCACGAAACGGTTGGCGAAGGTACGCTTTGTTGCCCTATCACTGTTGACAGGTTAACCAATAAGCTCGTGAAGGGCGTTACGCTTCACTTCAAGAATGGCAAACTGTTGCTCGACGATTGCACCGCTAAGACTAATGGCGATGTTATGCTTGAGTCGTTTAGACGTTGTATGAAAATCGACGAGAAGGAGAAGGAAGTCCGTACGACCAACATCGCAGAATTGGGCATAGGTTGCAACCCAGCGATTGACAAGGCGATTGGCTACATACTCACCGACGAGAAAATCAGCGGCTCAGTGCACGTAGCTTTTGGCAACAACTTAGACTGTGGCGGGACATCGCGATCGAGTATACATTGGGATTTTGTTTCGCACCCCAGTGCAACAATCGAAGTTGTGCGCACTGGCGAGGTCATAATGAAGGATGGAAAGATAGCTTGAATGGCTTTAAACCTTAAATATGGCGTGCTGTGTTTTTCTGCGTGTGCCGCCGTAGCTCAGTTCGGTAGAGCGGCTGGCTGTTAACCAGTCGGTCATAGGTCCAAGTCCTATCGGCGGCGCCACATAACTATCTGCGATCAAAATTTAACCACAGGTTTTCTTTGGCTTTCTGAAAGACTTTAGACTTTCGTTATTGCAGATGTATTCAAAGCCTAGCTCGATAAGCGCGCTTCATAAAAGTTCTAAATAGTTGTGGCTGGAAGATTATTCAGCAGTGGTGGTTGATGAAGACGAATGAATGTCCAACCTTGCGGGTCAACTTGCAAGAATGTTCTTGTACTTTCAATTGCGACTTGAAAGGCAGATGCTGTGAATGCATAAGAAGCCACAGAAAACGTAATGAGTTGCCAGCTTGCTATTTCTCAAAGGAAGTCGAGAAGTCTTATGATAGATCAATCAAAAAGTTCATATCTATTCATAAACGGCTTAAATGAGTTGCCTAGTTCGAATATCCAGAAACAGAGATTTTTAAGCTTGAGGCAAATTAGAAATAAGAGGTTGCAGAGCTTACTGAAATACCTCCTTGCTTAGACTACAAAAATTCGCTTTTGGATTTGTCGAGCAAGCTTTGACAGCAAGTTGGCTTTGAAACAGGAAATTGAAAACGTTCTGACAGATCCAAGTATTGATGTCCCAACGTTGTCAAGACCTAATTTCAATGAAAGACGCTTAGTAAGAGATTTGTCAGCAAAAGTTAATAGGATCAGTCTTTTGGCTTCAATAAATCGAACGATTTTTCTGCAAGAATAGATTTTTTGAAAGAAAGAGTTGGAATCAAGGTTGGTTTTGGGCGTGCGCTTGTGCCTGTATAGTCTAGTTCAAACGTGCTTAGAGGATTAAACAGTGATAGGCTACGTGCATACAAACAAAGCTAGCTGAGATGCCAAGAGAGAACATCAGAAAATTATGCAGTTACCATGCGTAGGATGAGGAGAACCTAGAAAAACACGGCCATGCGCTCTCTAAAGTGCAGAAGAAAGAGTTTTTTACTTAGAGATATGTCATTCCTACTCAACTTGTTCAAGGCGGCTGGAGAATGACAACAGGATCTTATGATATTTTTGATCTTCTGAAACTTGTGGGCGAAAAAATGGAAGGCAAGGTTGAATATTGGGACGCCTTATTTGACAGTCAATCTTCCTGTTCAATATCAAAAGACAAAGTCGATGAGAAAACATCCCTTCCGGAGATCGCAGGCATCCAACTGAGAAGTTTCAAGGATGGCATGTGGGCTTCGGCTAGTACGTATCAGATGAGTGAAACAAGACTTATGGAATTAGCAAGGTTTTTGGTCAGATCCAGACCAAAAGTTGCAGATAAAGTCAGGCTTGACGAGTTGAAGCCGTCGAAAATTAACGTTACCATGCCTGTTAAGAAAAACCCGGCTGACATTAGCTTGGAATCAAAGCTTAAGGACATAAGGGACTTTCACAAAGCGGCGCGCGATCTTGACAAACGAATAATAAACGTTATCACACGATACTCGGGTTCCCAAATTGAAAGAATCTTCGTGAACTCTGAAGGCTCCTCAATGCGGCAAGAGGTCACAAGGACAAGGTTAGTGATAATCGCAGTTGCAAGAGATAACAGCACAATAAGGAGCGATTACGAAGTCTTAGGCGGTACCAAAGGGTATGAAGTTGTTGACGAATGCGATTTCAATGCTGTTGCAAAGAAGACAGTTGACTCGTCTCTTGAGCTGCTCAAAGCGAAATCCCCTCCCAGTGGAGTGTGCCCCGTTGTCGTGGACTCGAGTATGGCTGGATTAATAGCTCATGAAAGCTTTGGACATGGTCTCGAAGCAGACCAAGTTATTAGACAAAGATCATACCTTGGGGAACTTATTGGCAAGCAGGTTGCCTCGGAGTCAACAACAATCATTGATTCTTCAATAGTTCAAGGCGGGCATGGGTCGTACATTTTCGATGATGAGGGAGTTTTATCGAGAGAAAACGTGCTAGTTGAGGATGGAATTCTCCAGAAGTTCTTGACTGACAGATTCTCGGCCTCAGCGCTAAAATGCGAACCAACAGCGAGTAGCAGAGTGGAAAGCTACTTGACTAAACATTTTGTCAGAATGAGCAATACGTACTTTGCACCAGGCGATATGACACTCGAAGAGCTTCTTGAGCCTGTGAAAAAAGGAGTCATGGTCGTGGGTTCCAGTTTCGGCATGGAAGACCCGTTAGGAGGCGGCATGCAGTGCACTTCAAGAAAAGGCTATGCGATTGAGCATGGTCAAATTGAAGCGCCACTCACAGAAGTTAGCCTTTCAGGCAGCGTGCTTGAAGTGCTAAAAAGCATTGACGGTGTTGGGAGAAATCTTGAATTTGGTCCTGGAACCTGCGGAAAAGGTTCTGAGGATTACGTTCCAGTAGGGGATGGTGGTCCATATCTGCGAATTCAGAAAGCCATAGTTTCGGGAGGATAGGGCAATGAGCCAAAATAGACTTTTCAAAAAGGCAGGGGTTGAAGAATTCGATCTTTACCGACTCAAAGCGACAGTTAACGAGATCCAACTTAGAGGATTTGAAATTGAGATAATAAGAGGCCCAATCGAATCATGCGGATACACAGCGAGGGTTCTCAGTAGAAAAGACGGACTAACTGGTTTAGGTCAAACCAGCTGTTCTGAAAGCTCGAAATTAGAAAAATGCATAAAAGAATCCAAAAAGCTCAGTCAACTGAACCTGCAAAAATCGAGGTATGAATTTCCATCGACGAAGAGAGACAGCCAGACAAAGATAGCTGACGACAAAATCCTCGAAAACGGTGAAGAAGCAGTTCAGCAGTATACAAAATCTCTTCTGAGAACTCTGAAAACAGAGCTAAAGTTCAAGCCTTCCGTTAAACCCACCTTCGGCAAAATCCGCACGTACGTGTTGGAAACGCTTCTAGAAAATAGTACGGGACTGAGAAAAGAAAAAACTGAAACTTACTTCTATGTCGAATTAGCGTTGAAAGTCTCTTCAGTCAAGAAACTTGCAGAGTTCTGGCCAAGAAAATTCAGCCGAACAATTGACGCAATGATGCCAGACAAGATTTTGCCCAACTGGATCCAATTTGCTGAAGACACGCTGAAGTCAAAAATGCCTATTACAGGAAAGATGACAGTAATACTAAACCCACGGTCAGTATGCGATCTTCTCGTTCCGACAATCGGTGCTCATGCCATGGGAGAAATGAAGTTCAAGAAGCAAACTCTTCTAAGCAAGGGCGATCAAGTTGCCTCTGACTATCTAACGATTCAAGACGATGGACTGTTAGACGATGGACTAGTCTCATCTCCATTTGACGACGAAGGCAATGCTCAAACAATAAAAACAGTGATTGAGAAAGGCGTGTTCAAAAACTATCTGTTCGACCAGAGATATGCGTTGAACATGAATGAAACAGCGACGGGCAATGGACTAAAATCGCTTTCAGGGATGACCAGCATCCTGAGCAAACACACACTTCCAGTTGCCGGAGCACCAACCAACTTTAGTATAAGGCCAGGAAACACGAGTCTTGAAGACATGATATCCGACGTGAAAAACGGAATTCTGATCGAGCAATTCAGTTGGCTAAGCCCTGATTCGCTATCCACCTCTTTTAGTTCAGAAATAAGAAACGCGTATGAGATCAAAGACGGTGAATGCGGACAGGCTCTTAAAGGCGGAATGGTTTCAGGCAAGGTTCTCGAGATGATAAAAAACATTTCAGCAATTTCGAACCAACAGTTCATAGAATCTGGAGCAACGGCATTCTCCTGCGTATCGCCGTACATCAGGTTTGAAGATGTCCAAGTAGCGGGAAAATAGTTCTCAGCGCACATACAGTTGTCTACGCCACCGTATGATCCACCGAAATAGAAAAGGGGAAAGTGCGGGATATACCTCTATTTACGTTAGGGTTTAGTCCTGTTGGTAGCGTGATGCATTGCGCACCGACTAATTATCAGCACAGGTTTGCTGGTCGACTTTTCACGTTTGATCTTAAATACGTGCTAGGCATTTGAAATGCTCAAGGATCTGTATGTTAATTGACTATCACATTCACACGGTGATGTCTGGGGACGCAAAAGGCGAGTTGACAGAGTTTGTGCAAAAAGCACCGGAGAGAGGCTTGTCTGAAATTGGTTTCTCAGATCATTTCCATGTGGAGAAACAATCTTACTCGATGAGCTTCGAAAAGTTAGATCAATACGTTGAAAAGGTAATCTCCTGCAGGGAGGACGCAGATTTTCCGATAAAGCTTGGGCTAGAAGTTGACTATATTCCTAGCCTTGAGAACCAGATAGAGCGAATTTTGAAGGATAAGTGCTTTGACTATGTCATCGGCTCGGTGCACTACGTAAATGGCTGGAGTTTCGACGATCCCAGATACATTTCTGAATATCAAAAGTGGGACATAGCTGAGCTGAACTGCACCTATTTCAGGCTGATCCGGCAATGCGCTGAATCGCGCCTTTTTGACATCATTGGGCATCTGGATTTGATCAAAAAGTTTGGGTTCAGACCCAAGGAAGGCATGCCTGACGTCTTCACTGAAACCGCTGAAACCATTAGACAAAGCAACGTGTGCGTTGAAGTAAACACGGGCGGATTAAGAACACCCTGCAAAGAGGTCTATCCCAGCAAGCCGTTACTTAGAGCATGCTTCGATCACGCGGTTCCCATAACGCTGGGCTCCGATGCTCACACACCAGAGAATGTTGGACAAGATTTTGACAAGGCACTGAGACTAGTCAGACAATTCGGCTTCACGAAGATTGCTAGGTTTAGTCAGAGAGAGCGAGAGCTTGTTGAGCTTTGACGTATTAGCCCGACGCCTCGCCGAAATTGTGAAGCTCATTCTTAGAAGAGTCTTATGCTTTATGTCGTTGGGACAACGGTATACTTTTCAGTGAACGCTCGTTCTAATGCGTGATTATTGCAGTATGCGTGGTTTTCGGCTTCTAACAGAGCCCTAGGCAAGCTTCTTTTGCTAAACACAGCCTTCCTCTAGCTTGGTTCTGGAAAAATTTTTCACTGCTAAAAACTATGTTTGCTGGTTCAACAAGACTCTCGCCCTTCTCAAAGTCAGAAACCATGCATACAAAAAAAGGCGTGAGCTGAGAGTGGTTCCATAACTCTAAGATAGACTGATGTAGATGAACGAAAGTAGGGCGTCTGGAATGAGGGTTCTGATTGTTGAAGCATACGGTTTGAAGTTCGTGGTCGATGAGAATGCAAGGTTTATTGTTGAAGAAGACTACGAACCTTTCTTAAAAGATGTGGTTAAGCTTCGATTAGGGGATGTTTTTGTTGATGTGGGGGCTCACGTTGGAAAATACTCTTTTTATGCCTCTAGACTAGTTGGAGATTCTGGAACTGTCATTACAATAGAACCTCATCTTGGAAATATGGCGAATCTGAAGAAGGCTGTTAGCCTCGATAAGTTTTCAAACGTCGTGGCAGTTCAGAAGAAAGGTGAGCATGATCAAGATCGATGTCAATGGACGCGAAAACGAAGTTCTGCAAGGAGCTCGCATGACCTTAGTAGAGTCCAAGCCTCCTCTAATCGTGGAAGTGGCCTTCGACAACAGAATTGAGATTTTAGAGCATTTTAGAAACTTGGGCTATGAGCCTCGCATTCTCTCTGAAACGAAAAGGTATTTGGATGTACTCTTTCACTCCAAGTAAAATTCTACGCGCGCTATATGGTGAATATTTCTCGAAAAACCAGCAGCCTCTCGGTGCACATGTTTTTTATACAAACAATAAAGATGTAATTAACTAGGGGACGCGGAACAAGATGTGCGGAATATTCGGCTTTGCCTTGAGGAAACCATTGCCATTAACCAGAGTTTTCAGAATCCTAGAGAAACTAGAAACCCACAGATACCCGCAAGAAAAAACCGCGCTTGGAGGATTCGGCGCTGGAATAGCTATCTTGTTGCCCGATGGAGATGTGTTTTCTGAGAAGGTTGGAAAAATCAGCGACTCACCTGTTACCAGCCTAGCAGAAATCGTCAAACCAAACGTTAAGAAAGCGTCTGTATTGCTAGCGCATGTGAGAATGCCAAGCCCCGAGTTTGTGAAAACCGCGCAATTCAGAGAAACCGCGCAGCCATACGTGGTCGAATTCGACCCAAACCTAACTATCATTTCGGTTCATAACGGCAAAATGGAAAACTACAAAGAAATCAGAACAAGACTAGGAAAAGAACACATCTTCGAATCCGAAAGATACGAACTCATCGACTCCGAAGTTATTCCTCATTATTTTGAGGAAATCTTGGAGGAAGAAGAAGATGTCAAAAACGCCTTGAACTCGTTAAACTCTGCTATGCAGGGCAGAAATGCACTTAGCATGCTGCAAATAACCGAAGAAAACAACTATCTGCACTTTATACATAAAGGAAAAACCAGAGGACTGACAATCTGGACGAACACCAGAGGCGAAGTGATTTTCAGCTCTAGAAAAGAACCACTAAAGGAAGAACTTGACGATGTGTTTGCTAGAGGTTGCTTTTACGAAAAAGTCTCAATCGCCTACGACGAGGATACAAACCTTAAGCTTACTTTTCCGATAGATTGGGAAATAAAGCCTTAAATTACGGCCTACTTTTTCCTGCTGAACGCAAGTGTCCCAATGATTATCATTGCGATGTCGAAGCCGAAGATTACAAGAAGATCAAAATACAAAGGATGCAATGGTCCAGGCTGCCATCCTACGCCGAGAGTTATAGTTCTGAGGGCATCCACGCCGTAGGTCAATGGGTTAAAATTCGACGCAGTTTGCAACCAGCTTGGGACAGAACCTCCGCTCACAGGGAAAAGTGCACCGCTGAGAAAGAACAACGGTAGATTAATGAAGCTCTGGATAGCACCAAAACTCTCCAGGTTTTCGATAAAGCTTGCTATCGTCAAACCTAGGCTCACTAATCCAAAAGTGGTCAGAAGCATTATGGGTAATATCTCGAGAAACATGACGCCGTTTAGCGGTATTCCTAATAATATGCCTAAAATAAAAACGAGGGTTCCCTGAATGAGCGCGTCAGTGCTATCGCCTAGCATTTTTCCAAGGAAAATTGACATGCGTGAAATCGGTGCGACTAGTATTTCTTTTAGAAAGCCAAATTCCCTGTCCCAGATTACGGATATGCCCATGAACATTGAAGTGAAAAGTAGAGTTTGCCCGATTATCCCTGGGAAAATATATTCTTGAGGTGTCACGTTTGGTATCTGAAGATTGAAGCGTATTCCAGTGCCAAAGATTACTAGCCAAAGGACTGGTTGAACGAAGCTGCTGACTATTCTCACTCTATCTCTTAGGTATCTTTTGACTTCGCGTAGCCATAGAGAGTAGAAACCTCGGATTTCGGTCATTTAATCGCTCTCCTTCTAATCGCTGCCACCCCATGAAGCTCGCTGCCTCCTTCTGAGCGGATTTCTCTTCCAGTGTAATAGAGGAAAACATCTTCGAGGCTAGGTTCGCGTACAGATACGGAATCTATGGTTATGTTGTTGCGCGAAGCCGTATCCACTATTTTAGGCAACAACGCTTTTCCTCTTGGCGCCGTAAGTTCAAGATTCTCGTCCATTACGCGGGCGTCTTGAAGGTTCATGTCCTTAGCCAGCGTTTCTGAGAGTCTTTGCGTGTCTTTGGTTTTTATCGTTATCACATCGCCTTGAAGATTTTCTTTTAGTCTAACAGCTGT
>Ga0187771_10002185_pt1 | contig 13431 bp, 14 predicted proteins | sample 0116_SJ02_MP15_1_FD_133139 | JGI IMG/M metagenome (GOLD analysis project Ga0187771, IMG submission 133139) | Tropical peat soil microbial communities from peatlands in Department of Meta, Colombia - 0116_SJ02_MP15_10_MG | ecosystem: Environmental > Terrestrial > Soil > Wetlands > Peat | place... | reverse complement strand
TAAGACCCATCCATGGTTCGACAAATTTATTTTCCAATGATATATTCCATCTCCTTTGCTGAGACCTTGGCAATCCAGTATGGGCCTTTTGGAATAAATTTCTTGCTAATCTCTTCACCGGCCTTTTGAGCATCATCCTTGCTCACAAAAAATCCAACGCGAACTCGAAGCCAGTCTCCCCCTTTTACCTTTGCAGGAATGCTATAGGCAGGATACCCCAAGGCCATCAATCGTTTTTTATAAAACATGGCCTCTTCTGGGGTCTTTACAGAAGCCACATGCACAACCCAATTTCCCCTTTTTATTATTTCCTCTTTTTTTACAACCTCGTCTTTTCTTATCACTTCCTCCTTTCTTGCGATCTCCTCCTTCTCCACGTCTTTTCCCTTTTTCTCCTCAGCAGGAATTTCAGGCGGTAATGCCTTAGACTCTTCAGTGTCCTCTTTGTTAAGATAGGTTGAAGAAATTTGAGGAGGCTTAGAAATCTCCTTAGGGATCGAGGGGACAGGTTTTTCCAGACTCAAGGCCGATAGGACCTTAAGGCGGAACCCTCCCAAACATTTGTTCATTGCGGGCACATCTGCCATCGTGAAAAAGACTGCGATGGATACAGTAAAAATGACAGTGATGAAAAGTTCCTTTGTCCTTGAAAAGAAAGAAGGAACGATTTTCTTTTGTAAACCTTCATCTTTCGGCCAGCGATGTCTCCCAATAGCTGCAAGACAAATTCCGCTCATGGTCCAAACAGACCACATGCTCCAGACAGAATTTAAAAGATAGAAATCCCAATTAACCACTCCATGAATGAAGACATATATTACTGAGAAGAAAGAAAAAAAGACAATCGCCAGCTGAGGAAGAATAGCCCACCCAGGATTTTTTCGTTTTATCTTTTCAATGGGCTTAATATTCACTTGGTAAGAGGGCTTCTTTTTTCTTGAGCGAAGAGCAATCCACGTAGCATGGATAAAGACTGGAAAAAGTCCAGTCCACATTTGAAAGGCTCGCATGTAAGGGGTTGGGTAATTCAGGAGTCCATATGCAATAGACATGGAAATGAAATAAGGAAACCGGTGGAGCACATAACTGCGGACAGGAGCACTTAGGACAAAATTGTTGGTGAGAAGGGCCAAGATTGGTGTCAAAAAGAAAAGAGGCATTACAAACGCAGCCACCAGGTAAACAAACCCCAGATTCAAATATTGGAGTTTCTGTTTGAACGTCAAACCTTTCCAGTGAAAAGGGTTATTCCAAAATAACATCCGTAAAGAATCAACAGCCCATTGCTTGCGCTGCTTGTAAACCCCATAGATATCTGCAGGAGCGCTACCTTTGCTTAAAGGATAGTTGTAATAAATGGACCGCCAACCTCGATCATGTAGGAGCATGGAGGTGTGGACATCTTCTACCAGATTCCAAGTGCTGAACCCCCCTATCTCCTCTAAAGCCTTCCTTCTGTAGATCACCCCTGACCCACAGGAGAAGGCTGCGTTATCGGTATCTTTCCCAGTTTGCATGACGTTATAAAAAATACGATCCGTATTGCCAAAAGGGTCTCCGATAGGCACCCTAAAGTCCTGCTTGGTCTGGACAAAGGCGACCGACGGAAACCTGAAGTAGCCGATGAGGGTATTCACGATCTGGGGCTGCGGGACCTGGTCCGCATCCAGAGTGAGGATGAGGTCTCCTGAAGTTCTTTGAAAGGCATAATTGAGGTTTCCTGCCTTTGCATGGCTGTGGTCCTCTCTTGCAAAGTAACCGCACCCGTATCTCTCTGCAAGTCGTCGATACTCCATCCTCCCCTTATCATCAAGGACGAATATCTTTTTATAAGGATAATCAATTTGCACAGCCGCTTGAACCGTATCCTTTAACAATTCGATGGGTTCTCCAGCGACTGGAATGAAGATATCTACAGAAAGGGGCTTTTCCAAGGTCACCCCTTGCGGGGAATGGAATCTGAGAAACCAAGCGTTGACAGCGAAAAATTGAAATAGTATTAATCCGATTAATTCTGCGAAGAAGAAAACGAAAGAATACCAGAACCCCCGGTTGATGCAATCGAAATGCCACAAAAGGTACCAAAAGCCAAGACCAACTGTAACGAATGTTAAAAATTGGCTGGCCAATCGTCTTCTGCGGTCCTCCTTCTCAAAGTAACGGAAATATACCTTTGTTCCTGAAACATCGGACCACCATTTTTTGATTACCCGCCAAACCCTCTGCATAAAGATTGCTGGTCACCCCTATTCAGCAAAGGATGTATTAAATTACTCTTCCCCAATTAAAAACGGACATAAAAGTCTAATCCCCCATACATTCCATTACCAAAAGTTGAATCATGCTGATAACCAGTTCGTAGGGCAAAAGCAATTTTATGGGAAATATTATATAGCTCCACTATTGGTCCAACTCCCACCTGATGAAAATCCGGGTTTCTTCCAAAGAACTGTTCCACGCCAATATTTATAGTGTTAGGTTTTTTAAAACTTAGATTTGTTATCTGTTGTTTTATCCTTGCCCCCTCGTATAAGAAGCTACTCGTACCACTAAAGCTCCCAAAAACGTTAAAATTTGTTCTACTTGGAAGCCAGGTGTCAAATTCACCTTGGATTAACCCGGCAAAAGTGGTCCCCCTCACATCGGCATTCTTAACGTCAGGATGTAGACTTGTATACCGATATTCTGTTCCACCAAAAAGGCCAACTGTTGTCTGGCTCCAAGATAATTTGATTCCAACGACACTGTAAAGTCCAGGAGAAGTAGCTCTTACTGACTCATCTCCAGAGGGAAATTTATAAGTAAGGTAGTTTGGAATTAACCTCCCTGCAATAGATATATTCTGATAAATCTTCTGGGTTATATCTAAGCCAACATACGAAAAACCCTGACCCCTCGTATCAATCTGACCGCCTGAAAAAAGAGAAGCGTCGGCGGCAAGGGCTAAGGGACTATAGAAAACAATGATAAGAACAAATATTATTATTGAATGTGTTTGAAACCTCATCTAACCCTCCAGACCTCCATCGATATTCTCAATAAGTTTTTGTGAGATTTGAAAACAAGGGCGGATTAGAACCTATTCCTTTTCCGATCCCTTTGTAAAGAAATCCTGTTTGTCGGGCAGTGCTTCCGTCGATCACATTTCTTCCGTCCACAATGATTGGGGTTCGCATGATTTCGTGGGCCCAATTTAAATCAATTCCAAAATATGGTTTGTGTTTGGTCACTATGGCCATGCAGTCAGATCCTCTTAATGCGATATCAAGGTCTTTTGTTAATTCAGTCCCAGGGAACTCCTTTACATAGGGATCGTGTGCTACCACCTCTGCCCCTTTGGCTTCGAGATCTCGGATAAACTGTTCGGCTGGGGTATTTCTTGTATCGTCAGAGTCCTCAAGGTAGGCTATCCCCAATACTGCAATCTTTGATTCTCGTAGGTTCTTTCCTTCTTCTTTCAGAGCAGATTCTACCAGAATCGCCATATGGGTGGGCATATAATTATTGATTCCTCGGGCCAGATTGATGAATTCTGTCTCCATGTGATTTTTCCCATATTTTCTGAGACCATATCTCAGAAGCCATGTATCTTTTGGAAGGCAATGACCCCCCACTCCTGAACCTGGAATGTGCATGTGTCTTTCGTCACGGGAGTTGATTAATCTCCTGACTTCAAAGACGTCAATGCCAAGGCTTTCGCAAATCAACGCCATCTCATTAGCAAAGGCGATATTGACATCTCGGTAAGCATTTTCCATCACCTTGGAGGTCTCCGCGGTTAGGACATCTGTTGTCAATATCTCTTTCTTAACAATTGTCTTATAAAGTTCGAAAGCCCTCCTCTCGCTTTCCCTATCAATACCACCTACGATTCGAGGGAGATTAATGATATAATCTACAAGTCTTCCGGGCATAACCCGTTCATATGAATAAGCCAGTGAAAAGTCTTGCCCAGCCTTCATTCCCGACCTTCTCTCGAGGATGGGTTGGATAACATTCTGGGTAGTTCCAGGTGCAACCGTGGATTCTGTGATAATCAAGACCCCCCTCTTCATAAAGGTCCCAATCTCTTTACAGACTTCTTTCAATGAAAGATAGGAAGGTTGATGATCAGGGCCGTCGGTGGGAGTCTGAACATCGACAAGAATGGTATCCATTGTTGATACCACAGAGTAATCGTCAGTTACCTTGAAACTCCCTTTATCAATAATTTTTTTTAGGAGTTCATCCAAACCTGGCTCATTCCCATCGAAAGGGGATTTCCCAGCGTTGAGAACATCTATCTTCCAACCCGATCGTTTTGAACGGCGCTGAATCCCCGTGACATTAAACCCTTGGACATCTGCCAAGAGGGCGGCAACCGGAATGCCAACATATCCCATACCAACTACTGCGATATTCATGATACCCTCCTATGGATTTTGAGAATAGAGCATAGCGCAAGGGGCAGAGGGTTAATTCTTAAAATGTTAGAGATCAGAGGACCGCTTCGCTCAAGGATTAATGTACATACAATGTATTTCTTCCAATGGGTTCTTTAATGAATTGGATCTCTTCGGCCATTGATCCTAAATGCTTAATATGAAATCGTATGTCTTGGGCCTTATCTTCAGTGGTCACAATCCAGATATTCCCTGGGGGAACGAAGCCATTGACCCGCTTGATGGTCTGCCGCAGGAGGGTATCTTCTCCCACGATCTGAAGCATCTGCTTGGGGCAGGTTTCACGGCTTAAGGGCCAGAAGCGGGTTCCGGAGCCACCTGCAAGGATAATAGCGTTGAGATTAAGTATCATTTATGGGTTATAAATTATGAGTGCTCTTTGGAAGGGTGGGGTCGCTCTTTGTTTGATCTTCTCGATTGTTCTCCAAATGCTGATCATTCAGTGTTTTCATCAGTTTCTCGAGTCTCTTAGAGTGGAAATCAAAATTCCTCTGGAGGTTTCTTATAGCTGCAATGTGTTCTTCCATTTGGTCAAGAATATCTTTCATAAAGCATCTCCTATCCCATACTATTAGGTGTAATGAGCTGGGGGAAGGGATTAGAGCGTTGGAAGGAAACAATTCTATAGAGTTTAGGAAGTTTCGCCATTGTATTCCCCTAATCCAATTCATGTACCTCGTCAGCCCATCCTACCCTTTTAGAGCCACACCTTGTACAAGTTCTTATTTCCTTCGAGGCCCAAATATGACTGCAATCCTTGCATTTCCATTTGCTTGGAGTATCCCCCCAATTTTCCCAGTACTCAAAGCTGTACAAGTAAGGGATGTACTCCGTCCAATCAGACTCACAGAACACACACTTCCCATGTGGGATACCACCAATCTTAATCAAGGCTTCCATGTCAAACACTTTGTAACAATTCTTGCACCAGAATTTAGCCATCGTTACCTGCGTTAAGTTCTAATATTTTTGGATGGATATTACGAAGTTTAACCTCTGTAGTAATCGCTGGGTAACTTGTACAGCGGCCATTACACTATTTACATCGAAAATAACCTCCAGATGCTTCTGTCCAAAAATGAGAGTTTCATATCCACCTTGCTAATGGAAGTCTCTCCTCCTTTTTTGTTATTTTGAACCTGGTTAAAGCTTGACTTACTGTTATTCCCTGGAATAAAACCGCTCGATAGCAGAAAAAGGGGGGTTACTACTTGAACTTTCCTGTTCGAGGAATCTGTTGAGGGCTTTTGTGGCGATGCATTTGGAGAACTCAGAATAACAATTCTCTCTGATACAACGACTCATTCTCTCATTCCCTTCTTGCCTAATCTCGTGAAATTTACATTGGATGCAGGATATTATGAGCATATATAGACTCCTTATTATTGGAGGATGGAAGAACGCTTCGCTTCAACCTCTACTCTTTGACCTCAGGCCTTTTTAGATAAGCTACCGCCGTTTCGAATTTTGACCAATCCGACAAACAAAAATTGAAATATGGAAATGTTGCGGCCACATGAATTGTGGGTGTAGGGTTAAAATTGGTTACAAAAGTGCTCCAAGGCTTGAGGGTTCAAGTATTCAAGTAATTTTCCCAAGCCCCCCTAACACCTTTTGAAAATCCGCTCTATCCTTAAGCATCCTACTTCTTCCCTCGACCGCTCTAATCCCTCTTCAAGCAACCTTTTCAATCATTGCATAGTGCAATTCAACAGCGGGTTGATATCCAACCAAATTTAAAAGCACTCTCACCCTATCACTATCAGAGACCCACCTATCAAAGATTCCTAAAAGGTCTTTTAATGGGCCTCCTTTGATTCTCACCAAATCATTGGGTTCAAAATGATAGTTTTCCCTCATAATGCCATTGGTATCAGTCCTTTTCTTAATGAGCCCCACCACCTCCTCAGCAACAGGAACAGGATAACCCCCAAAGCCTAATACCCTTTTAACCCCCCTCGCCCACCTGACCAGAGGATAATCTTGATTGAGATCAAACCTTCCAAAGATGTAATTTGGAAACAGGGGTTTGAATTCTTTATTCATCCTTCCATTTCTTAACACAAAGGATTCTATAAGAGGGTTAAAGATCTCCACACCTTTTGTGGAGAGGTAGGATTTTGCCTCTTCTTCTTTCTTCGGTTTGGTTTGGATGACGTACCAGAGATTCATACCTCAAAGTCCTGAGGACTGGATCATGAATTAATAATTTGCTGTTGTTGTTCTTTCTTTAATGGCAACACCGCAGCACAGCAAGACTTTTAAACTTATAAGTTAACGGGCTCCTTTCCCAAATAATACAACCTTTATCGTCTCAAAGATGATGATCATATCAAATAATGAAGATAGGTTTTTAATATAGTAAAGATCATATTTTAGTTTCTCTAAGGCATCCTCTTTAGATGCTCCGTATCGGTATTTGATTTGGGCCCAGCCTGTGATTCCTGGTTTTACGGAGAAACGCTGATCATAAAAAGGGATTTCTTTTCTCAGTTCTTGAGCAAAAAACGGCCTCTCGGGCCTGGGCCCCACAAAGGCCATATCTCCCTTAAGAACGTTGAACATTTGAGGAATTTCGTCGAGTCGCCATTTTCTCATCCATCGGCCAATCCGAGTAACTCTCTTGTCGGCCTGATCAGCCCAAACAGGACCATTGGCCTCAGCATTTTCAATCATCGATCTAAATTTAATCAATTTGAACACCTTCCCGTCTTCTCCCATTCTTTCCTGTTTATAAAAGACTGTGCCGCAGGAGTCTATCTTAATCAAAATTGAGAGTATCGAAATCAAAGGAGAGAAGAGAACTAATCCAATCAAAGAACAACTAAATCCAATGGCTCTTTTTATCCCCATTGTTAATTTCGGTTTTTTAAACCCATCTGAAAAAATGAGAGAGCTGGAGCGAAGGCTTTCCACCCGAAGTTTTCCGGTGAGATGTTCATAAAATTCAATACCCTCTTCTATCGTTACTCCCTTCATCTTGCACTCTAAGAGTTCGGCTTCAGGAAACTTTCCTCTTCTCTCATCGAGTGCAACAATGATACGGTTCACCTTTTCTCTTTGGGCAATTTCAGGAATCTGAGATTGGTCACCAATGATGGAAGGGTTTACTAATCTCTCACCTATTCTCTCCGGCTCTTCGGTAATAAATCCAATGACTTTAAATCCAGTATCTGCCTTTCCAATGATCTCTCTTGCAATATTCTTAGCTAATAGTCCAGAGCCAATGATCATAATCCTTTGGTCTAACTGCCTTGTCTCCAAGATATGATTATAGATCACTCTCCAGGAGATGATCACTCCACCCATAAGAGTGAGGCTGATGAGGAAAATGCCTCTTCCGATAATGAGCCCAGGGAGCGAATAATAGAGGATGGCTAAAAAAATAGAAGACACCCCGAGAGATTGCAAAAGACGGATGGCCAATTCCAAATTTCTTCGGAAAGTTTTAAAGTCATAAAGGTCGAAATAATAAAGACTGAGTTGGATTGTGGCAACAATCAACAATGCCTTAAGAAGGAGGTTTTCGTAAGGTGTGAAAATTGCCACCTCGCTCAAAAAACGGAGGTAGGTCCCGAGGAACACCATCCCTAAGAACAAGATGGTTTCCAAGAAAAAGAAGATTAACCTATGAACGGGAATATATTTGTTAAAAACTCTTAGTATCATCGGTCATCACATTCCAATGTTTTGTGCAAAACGAAAATCTTAAATATAGAATGTTGATCTTTTAGTTAGATCTCTGTATGAATCGAACTAATTTCCCCCATTGGCTTCGTGAGGGTTGAGCCTTACTCCTACCGTACCCATATTTGTAACCATAGCCATATCTGTAATAATATCCGCCCGAACCGAAATAGCGTAAAGATTGTCCAGGAGATTTAAATTCAAGATGGTTGAGCACAAAACCTATAATCTTTTCCTTATCCAAGTTAGCGATGGCCTGTTTTACAGTTTCTCTGGGGGTTACACCCGCTTGAACAACAATGATAATCGCATCCGCAAACTTTGCCAAAACCTCTGGTTCTGAAGTCGCAAGGAGAGGCGTTGAGTCGAAAACCACATACCGATCTGGATACCGTGATCTCAATTCTTGAATGAAGGCTTCCATTTTTTTTGATCCAATTAATTCCGAGGGGTTATCTTGAATCGTTCCGCCGGAGATGAGGCTCAACTTCTCCACTTTAGTCTTTATAAAAAGTTCAGAGGGATTTCCGTCTCCTGCTAAATAATCGGATAGGCCCTTTCCGTCTTGGAGGCCGAACCATTCTCCGAGGCTTGGATTCCGGAGATCGCAGTCCACCAATAAAGCATGAGTATGGAGTTCATGGGAGATGCTAATGGCCAGGTTAGCTGCCACAAAGCTCTTCCCTTCCCCACTTGTTGCACTGGTTATCATGACTGTTTTTGGAGAATCATAAATTTTAAACCGAAGCAAGTAGGTCCTCAGCTTCCTGAACTGTTCAGCCGCGAGGGAACCAGAGTACCCCAAACAGACCAGCTTTTGGCTAGAAGAGCCTCCCTCTATTTTTGAGGGCTCACCCGTTATCTCCTGCTTCCCCATTATTTCTTCTTCAATTTTCAGATTGCCATTGTCTCCTTTTTTTAATACCTCTTCTCTCTCTCTTTCTGCTTTTTCTAGGGCTTTGTAAATTTTGCTCATTTTTCCCTCCGTCCATCCTCTGTTAAATAACTCCTCTCAATGATTTCCCCAGAATCTCTTGATAAAATTTTAGAATCGTACTTTTAAGGAATTGTATCCAACCTGGTATGTCCCATTTGGCATTTATAAGGGTCCCCAAGATGATGAAGGTCCCTAAGATGAGAACTATAATGGTTATCGCTTTAAGAAAAAGAAATTTTCTCCCTTTCTTTTGCAGGTCTACCCCATCCAGATGGTTGATCACTTCGCGTACAATACTTTTCCGAATGACCTTCTGATCGGTGGCATATCCTGTTAGGAGAGCATTATCGCAAATGATATTAATCAATCGGGGAATTCCTCTTGAATATCCATAAATTTCTTCGAAAGCCTTGGGAGTGAAAATGTTGGGATTGAATGCTCCTGCCATCCCTATTCTTTTCCTGATATATTGCCTTGTTTCTTCTTTATTTAAGGGTTGCATGTGATACCGGAGGCTTACTCTCTGTTTTAATTGACGAAATTCGGGGCGGTTTAAGGTATCATTAAGTTCAGGCTGTCCCATCAGGATTACCTGCAAAAGTTTGCTCTTAGGGGTTTCTAAATTGGTGAGCAATCGAACCTCCTCAAGCAGTTTTGCGTCGAGGGTATGTGCTTCATCGATAATCAAAACGACATTTTCATTACGAGCGTAACAAGACATCAGAAAATTATGGAGATGAGCCAAATATTGACCTTTTGACCTCTTCTGACCTTTTAATCCCAAATCCTCACAGATGTATTGGAGAAAATCGGTGGAGCCCAATTTTGGATTAAAGAGGTAAGCAGTTTTGGTATTTCCATTCAATCTGCTTAGAAGTGTCTGGATAAGTGTTGTCTTCCCGGTTCCCACCTCTCCAGTGATGACTGTAAACCCTTTTCTCTCTTTGACTGCATAAGTGAGGTGAGCCAGGGCCTCCTTATGATTTTCACTCAGGTAGAGAAACTTGGGATCGGGTGTGATCTCGAAGGGTTTTTCTCTAAAACCATAAAATTTTGTATACATAGATTAAGCCGCTTTTTTTTCAATCCTTGGGATATTTATCTTTGGGATATTTGCCAATACCTTAAAGCCCAGAGCTGTTTCCAAGTCTTCAGCATCCTTGAAGGAACGATCCATCTGTTCTCTAAAGAAGGCGATACCAAACCCCAAACACGTCCCTAATAAAAAGCCAAAAAGAAGAATTCTTGGAATATTGGGTTTGAATGGTTTTTCAGGGACCCTTGCAGAGTCGATTACCTTGAATTGCTCCCCCTTCTGGCGCCGCTCTAAGTTTTCTGCTGTTTGGGCCTCCTGGCTCTTTCTCAAAAGGGATTGGTAAGGATCATAGAGATTTTGGTAGTCCCTTGTCAGATCAGCCAAAGCCAATTCCCGAACGGGGGTATTTTCAATCCTCATATGAACTTCTCCAATCCTTGCCTTAATTTTCGGCTCTTCGTCTTTCAACCTTTTGATTTCAAAATCGGTGGCAACCAATTGACTCTCCACTTCTTTGTAAAAAGGATTGGATTCCAGATCGACCTTATCTTCTTTATTCTCTTTTTTGGGTCCCTTAACCTCGGAAGTGACGATGGAAGGAGGAGAGATGGTCTTTTCTTCCATCTTTTCAATTTCAATCTTCTCTTTTTCTGTTTCCTTGGCCTTCATTTTCTCAATCTGTTGCTCTACCTCGATCATCTTCTTTTTTGTCATCACAATATCGGGATGCTTCTCCGTATACTTCATCTTCAAATCTGCCAAATAGCCTTTTAGCTGTTCGAGCTGAACTTCATAGGAGCTCTCTGTTCTGGACTTGCGTATGGGTAAGGGTGACGTTGTCCCTGAAGGACCTTCTTCCATCATGGGTTCCTGATTCGAAGGAGCCGACCATTGTTGCGTTAATTCGTTCAGTTGTTTCTGGATGACTAATTTTCGATCTTGAGCGGCCCTTAAATTATCACTTACTCTTTGGTGTTCAAGTTCAAGCTGCTCAAGAACCTTTAAATTTGAATCCCTTTGAGATGGCAGTTCATTTATAAATTTGTTTTTAAATTGTGCGATGAGCTTATCTTTTTCCTCGAGCTTAGCTTTTGTAGCGTTCAATTCAATGGAAAGAAATTCTGTTGTCCCCTGAGCCTGTTGTTCTCGAAATTTTAGATTTTCCTCGATAAAAAGAGAGGCCAACTTATTGGTCACCATGGTAACCACCCTTGGGTCTTTACCAATATAAGAAATCGTGAAATAACCTTCTCTCCCTTTAATTTCTATCTGTATATTTTGCCGCATTAACTCCACAACTTCCTCAGGGGAAATGGATTTGGCCTCCTCTTGATAGAGTTTGAATTCGGAGATAATCTGTTCCAACCGTGTGCGGCTCATAATCTCTTGGCCGATGGATTGAAGGCGTTCCCCAATTCCTGAGGTGACTGTTGTTCGCACAAAATCGGATGGAACTTTTTGCGGAGTGACTAAAATCAATGTAGAGGCACGATAAAGTTTGGGAGAGTTATAGGCATAGATGATGGCCCCCATCGAGATTGCTGCAAGCGGAATGATGACAAACCAGATTCGTCTCAAAAAAATTTCAATATAATCATGAATATTAAATGACTTTTCAGTACTGATCATTGGTCTTACCTCCTAATCAATTAGTGGGTTCAAAAATTTTTGATGCCTCTCTTCATACCCCAAATACCCCAATTAAGGGACAATGATCGTATCACCAGACTTCAGAAGGATATTTGAATTCAGATCTTTCCCTTTAACAATTTTTTTGTAGTTGATTGTAAATCGTTTTTCCTTCCCATTTTCTTTTCTTATGATGATGATTTTGCTTTTATTGGCCCACTCGCCTAACCCACCTGCCATGGAGATCATCTGAGCTAAAGTCGTTTCGCTTCGAAGACGATAAACACCTGCACTTTTTACCTGACCGGAAATATATACTTTAAAGCTGTTGGCCTCCATGACAATCACGGTGACTGTGGGAATTTCAACAAATTCTTTCAATCTCTCGGTCAATATTTCTTTTAATTTGAGGGGGGTAACGCCGGCCGCTTGGATCTCATCAATGAGCGGCATTGATATCTTTCCATCCATTCTTACCGATACCGTTTTGGATAGGGTCTCTTCCTTCCAGACGTGGATGTAAAGCACATCTTCGGACCCGATCACGTAGCGGTCGCTATCAGCAGCGACTTCTGCCTGGGCTTGTTTTGCTGAAAGGACCTTTTCATCCTCTTGAGAGAAAACTGTTGGGACAAAGAAAGAAATAAGCCAGAATCCCACGATTCCTGTGCTGATCAATAATTTTTTCATTTCATCCTCCATGTGATCGATATGTGGTTTGCTCTATTTTGGTGCACAAGGTCCAAGATCCTGAGATACTGTATTCTGAGAAAATCTATAATGGCTCTGCCCCCATTGCTTTTTTAATGAGGTCAATAGCGTTCGTCCCATTGATCGGGAAACAGACTTGATTGATCGTGACCTCACAGCCCATACTCTTAAAGTCACAACATTTCAGATTGCCCTCGAGGCGGGATTTAGCATGCTCTCCTGAAGAAAAATCGGCATAGGGGAGAAGGATGGCCAACTTATTCTTCCCTACGGAACCCAGGATATCGCTCTCCCGAATCTCTCCCATGAGTAAATCAGCCAATATCTGGAGGCCAGATTGGATACCATTTTCATCATCTTGGTGAGAGAGTCGTATCAGTTTTAGGAGTAAGATGCTGTAGAAATTCTGATATCGTCGGGCACGCTTAACTTCGAGATCAAGAAAATAAAGAAAGAGATCTTTGCTGACAATTCGTTTCGATCCAAATCCTATTCCTTCTTCAAGTCTATCCCCCGAATTTATCATGACCTTCCTCTCCTATTCTTTCAAATCCTTTCAATCCTTCCAAACGGTATTTCTGAATTTTATAGAGTAAGGCCTTATAACTCACACAAAGCAATTTGGCCGCCTCTTTTCGATTCCAATGGGTTTCTTGAAGCACATTTTGAATAACCTCCCTTTCTGCTGATTCGGCCGCTCTTCTCCCCAGCTCCTTAAGGCAAAAGGTATCTTCCTCCTTTGGCGGGTTCTGAGAGAAATGAATGACTGGATCTATGTTTATTTCACCCTCTAACTTTTGTTGGATAAGGTCATGGAGCACCATCTCTTCTTGACCATATAGAACGATCCGTTTGATTATATTTTCTAACTCCCTGATATTTCCAGGCCAATGATATTCTTGAAAGACGCTCATTGTTTTTGAGGAAAGGGGAGGAATTTCTCTTCCATATTTCATTTTGTTAAAGCCGAAAAAATATTGTGAAAGAGG
>Ga0187771_10002184_pt1 | contig 13432 bp, 10 predicted proteins | sample 0116_SJ02_MP15_1_FD_133139 | JGI IMG/M metagenome (GOLD analysis project Ga0187771, IMG submission 133139) | Tropical peat soil microbial communities from peatlands in Department of Meta, Colombia - 0116_SJ02_MP15_10_MG | ecosystem: Environmental > Terrestrial > Soil > Wetlands > Peat | place... | reverse complement strand
GAGCAGCGTGCCGTCCCGCGCGTCGAGGATGGAGAAGTAGCCCTCGCGCGAGCCGGTGAAGAGCAGATCGGAAGCGGTGGTCAGGATGCCGCTCGAGGTGACGTCCGTCATCCTGAATTCCCACTTCCGTTCGCCGGTCTTCGGATCGATGGCGCGGACCGTACCGTAGCCGTCTTCTTCCTTCCGCTTGATCACCTGTGGCGCGCGGAGGCCGGGCACTGTACCGCTGCCGCGGCCGCCCATATAATTGCGGCCTTCGACAAACGGCGCCGGATCATCGCTGTAATTCGCATGATAGTTGTCCCAGGCCGGAATATAGAAAAGCCCGGTGCGCGGGCTGTAAGAGGGCGAGTACCAGTTAGTCGCGCCGATCGGGCCGGGATAAATCACCGGGCCGCCGGACTTCGGATTGTTCGCCGCCACGCGCATGGGGCGCCCGCGCTCATCGAGGCCGGTAGCCCAGGTTACCTTCGAAAAAGGCGTGCCCAGCAGAAACTCTCCGCTGGTGCGGTCGAGCGCGTAGAAGTAGCCGTTCCGGTTGGCCCAGAGCATGATCTTGCGCTGCCGGCCTTTCCATTCCATGTTGGCGAGCACGGGAATCTGGACGGAGTCGTAATCGTAAACATCATGCGGGGTGAACTGGAAATACCACTTCAGCTTTCCGGTGTCGGCGTCGAGCGCGACGACGCAGTCGCTGTAAAGGTTGTCGCCGCCGCGGTCGTTGCCGTGATAGTCCGGGCCGGGGTTGCCGATGCCCCAGTAAGTCAGGTTGGTGTCGGCATCGTAAGAGCCGGTAAGCCAGACAGGCGCGCCGCCGTGCTGGCAGGAATCGCCGGTCCAGCTGTCGTGTCCGGGTTCGCCCGGCCCGGGGATGGTGTAGAACCTCCACGCTTCCTTGCCGGTCTTCGCGTCGTAGGCCACGATGAAGCCGCGGATGCCGTACTCGCCGCCGGCCACGCCCACGATCACCTTGTCCTTGATGATCTGCGGGGCCAGAGTAATCGCATAACCCGCCTTCGCGCTGCCCACTTCCACGTTCCAGACGGGATGGCCATTGGTTGCGTCGAGCGCGAGCAGATGCCCGTCGATCGTGCCCATGTAGAGCGTCGAACCGAGAATCGCCACGCCGCGATTGACGCGTCCGCAGCAGGGGCGGGCATCCGTTGAAGGAATGTAGTTATAGACCCAGTAAGTGCGGCCGGTGGCGGCATCGACCGCGATAACATCGTTCGGCGCCTCGGTGAAATACATGATGCCGTCGACGACGAGCGGCGTCGATTCAAACTTCTCGGTGGAGCGGGCCTGATAAGCCCACTTCATTTCGAGGTCCTTCACGTTACTCGCGTTGATCTGGGTGAGCGTGCTGTAACGCTGGCCCATCATGTTGCCGGAGTAAGAGAGCCAGTTCTGCGGCTCCGTGTCCGAATGGAGGATGCGGTCAAAGGTGACCTGGGCGCTCAGAGAGAACGCGGCAAGCCCTGCCGCGAGAAGAAGCCGGTTCATCATTACTTCGCGTCCATCCTTTTGAGTGAGCTGAGATAAGCAACCAGATCGGAGAGTTCCTGCGCGCTCAGCCGCTCCTTGAACGAAGGCATGCCGGATTTGGGCGAGAAGGAAAATTCGCGCAGGTCGGCTTTGTTCAATGCGAGGAGGTGCTCTCTCGAATCGATGACGCGCATGCCGAAGCCGTCTTCATCGATCACGCGGCCGGTGATCTGCGTGCCGTCTTTCGTGGTGGCGTGGAAGGTGCGGTTATCCGGCTCGATCACGGCGTCGGGATCGGTAACGGACTGCTCGAGTTCGGCCGGTTTGCGGAACGATCCGATTTCGCTCAAGTCCGGGCCGACGCGCGATCCCGTGCCGAGAATGCGATGGCAGTTGACGCATCCCCTGCTCGCGAAGAGCGCCTTGCCACTGGCGATATCGCCGCCGGCGGCGCCCGCCGGGGGAGCGATCGAGCGCAGGTAGGCCACGATGCTCGCGGCCTGGGCGTTGGTCATCGTGTTGGGCGGCATGCCGGTGCCCGGGATGCCGTTCAGGATGATCTTTACCAGATCGTCGTCAGTCGAAGCATGGCGGAACTTGCCGTGACCGAGGTCGACACCGGCGATCATGTCGCCGCGTTCGCCGTGGCAGTTGGCGCAGCTGGCGCGGAACAGAGCGGCGCCGGTCTGCTGCCCGAAGGCATGCGGTACCAGCAGCAGCGGGGCGGCCAGTATCAATACAGGGAAGCGTCTGAGCACCCGTTCATCATATAACTTCCGCGAAGGCATCATTGCGGATGCGTTCGAGCGCTTTTTCCGCCGATTCGGGCCTGCCCATGTAATAGCCCTGCGCTTCGTGCGAGCCGAGCTGGCGGACGATATTGAGCTGCCCTTCGTTCTCGACGCCTTCGGTGACGACGCGCAGGCCCAGAGTGCGGCCCATCGCGATGACGGATTTGATCATGGTCACGGCCGTCGAGTTGCGGCCGAGACTGGCCGTGAAGGAACGGTCGATCTTGACCGCATTCACCGGCATGGTCTGCAGGTAACTCAGGGAGGAGTAGCCGGTGCCGAAGTCGTCGATCGAAAGCGAAACTCCCATTTCACGCAACTGCTGCATCTTTTCGATGCTCTCCTGAGGATCGCGCACGAGCACGCTTTCGGTGATCTCGAGTTCGAGCAGCTCCGGAGCGAGGCCGGTGGAGCGAAGGATTTCCGCGACGTTTTCAACGAATTCGTCGCGCGCAAACTGCAGCGCCGAAACGTTCACCGCAATCTGCACGGGGCGCCGCCCGTTCATCTGCCAGTTGCGCGCCTGCTCGCACGATTCGCGCAGAATCGAGAGCCCGATCTGGCTGATGAAACCCGTCTCTTCCGCGACGGGGATGAATTCGGACGGCGGCACATCCCCCAGTTCCGGACTGCTCCACCGGCAGAGCGCTTCGAAGCGCACCAGTTCACCGCTTCCGAGGTCGTAGAGCGGCTGGAACTGCGGGCGGAATTCGCCGCGCTGGAGCGCGGCGAGCATCAGCTTCTGGATTTTGAGTTTGCGCACCATGGCGTGTTTCATCGATGCGTCGAAGACATGGTATTCGCGATTGTTGCGTTTGGCGTGGAACATGGCCGCGTCGGCGCTCTGGCAGAGTTCACTGGCGCTCTCGGCGTCCTCCGGGAAATGGCTGACGCCGATGCTGGCGCCGATGCGGATGCCCTGGCCTGAGACTTCGAAGGGCTTCTCAAAAGTCCGGAGGAGACGGCGAGCCAGATCTTCGGCCGATTCGCCCCGGGCAACAGGCGTCGTGACGGTGAATTCGTCGCCGCCGATGCGGGCGAGAAGCTCGGAAGGGGCGAGGCATAGCTGGAGACGCGCCGCGACCTGGCGCAGAAGGTGATCGCCGGTCATGTGGCCCATCGTGTCGTTGACGAGCTTGAATCCGTCGAGATCGATATAGAGCAGGGCGACGCCCGAACCGTCGAGCGCCGCGACCTCGATGGCGGCGCGCAGTTCGTCTTCGAAATGACGCCGGTTGGCCAGCCCGGTGAGCGAATCGTGCGTGGCCTGATGACTCAGCTGCTCGCGCGCCATCTTCTGCTCGGTGATGTCTTCGCAGAGCGCGATGGCTTCGGCCGACGCTCCCTCTTTCTTCATCACGGAGACGCTGGTGCGTATCCAGGCCGTCTGGCCGTCCTTTCTCACGGCGCGCCGCTCGGCCCGATAGCTGCCGGTCCTGCCCTCGATCGCCTGAGCAAGTGCGTGCAGGCTTTCGGTAGCGGAATCCGCGGCGAGCAGGGCGGACACGTCCTTGCCGACCACCTCCGCGGGCGTGTACGCCGTAATTTCCGTAATGGCTTTGTTGGCCGAGAGAATCTTCCCGTTCGCGTCCATGGTCACGATCCCGACCGCGGCTTCTTCAAACACGTTGCGGAAGCGGGCTTCGCTGGTGCGCAGCTGGCGCAGAATCGCGCGCCGCCGGGTTTCGGTAGCCAGCAATCCGCCGATCAGGAGCAGGGAAGCGAGGAGCAGCCCGGTGGTCTCGAACGCCGCGCGGCGCAGCGCCCGCCAGGTCGTCTGCACCTTGTGGGCGGAGGACTCTTCCATCATGGCCTTGGCTTTGCGAATCTCTTCGGATGCCTGCACGAAGGTCTTCGTTCCCTCGGCCCGTTCGAGAGCGAGCGCGTCGTCGAACCGGCCCTGCAGGGCGAGGTTGATCATGGTGTCGCGGACGTCGATGTAGGCCTCCCACGCCGAAGAGAACCGTGTCAGGCGGCGCCGGTCCGAGGTCAGAACAATGCTCTTTCCGGTGAGCAGGCTCACCTGCAGGTCGGCGTTGCGAACCTGGCTGATGCTCTTGTTGCGCTCCTCGGCGTCGAGCGAAGGAAGCAGGACGTGCAGGAACTCCTCGCGGCTCTCCTGGGTTTCATACTGCAGCTCGCCATCGAGGCTGAGGGCTTTGACGTCCACCGTATAGATGGAAAGCACCTGCGCCAGCGACTGGTACAGGTCGAGCGTCGAGTAGATGAATGCGAGAAAAACGATTCCGGCGACGACAACGAGGCCGGTCAGCACGCGTTTGCTCAGTGTCTCTTTCAAGACAGTTCTCCCGCTGATCCATATCGGTGCCGGAGCGGGACAATCCGAAGAAATCGCAGATGAATGTTCCGTTACAGGTTCAGCATTTCGCGTAGCCGCCGGCTCTGCATGCGGCTGACGGGGATTTCCGTGCCTCTTTTGTCGTCCATCTTGAGCTGGTAGGTGGATTTGAACCACGGCACGACTTCGCGGATGCGGTTGATGTTGACGACGAAAGAGCGGTGTGCGCGCCAGAAGAGGTCGGGATCGAGCACAGCCTGCAGGTCTTCGAGGGTACGGAAATTCGCCAGGCCGTCTCCCTGCGCGGTGACCATGGTGATGACACCATTGTCGATGGTGGCGTAGATCAATTCCTGAGGATCGATAATCAGGTTGCGCGACCCGGCACGCAGCAGCAGCTTGGTGAATGCAGTGGCGGGCCGAGGCAGGGAAGCCGCGGGCAGCTCGCTGATGCGCTCCGCTGTGGCGCGGCGCGCCCGCGCCACGGTTTCTTCGAGCCGTTCCTTATCGACCGGCTTCAGAATGTAGTCCATTGCCTGCAGCCGGAAGGCTTCCACGGCGAACTGATCGAAGGCGGTTGCGAAGACGATATGGGGCGGTTCGATCTGGCGCTCCTTGAGACGCTTCAGGACGCCGAGGCCGTCGAGTCCCGGCATCTGGATATCGAGGAACGCCACGGCGGGATCGAGCTTCTCGATCAGTTCAAGCGCCTCGAGTCCGTTGCTGGCTGTCGCGATCACTTCGATGTCCGGGATCTGACCGAGGAGAAACTTCATTTCATCGCGCGCGAGAGCCTCGTCGTCGGCGACGATGGCGCTCATCAGAGCGGCCGGTGCGGCGGAAGTCGCGCGGGAACGCATGAACTGCTATTATAGCCAATTGTAATAATCCCAATGGATTCAGATAATTGCGCACCCGGCTGCTATCCGTGTGCGCAATAAGGAGTTAAATCTTTTGCCCTCAACTTCAGAAGCCCCCCAGATCAAGCCGGCCGACGGGAAACTCGGCATCCTGATCCCCGGAATGGGGGCTGTCACCACCACATTTATCGCCGGCGTGGAAGCCATCAAGGCGGGTATTGCCAAACCGATCGGATCCCTCACTCAGATGAGCACCATTCGGCTGGGCAAGCGCACCGATAACAACACTCCCAGAATCAAGGACTTCGTCCCGCTGGCTGGGTTGAACGACCTCGAGTTCGGCGGCTGGGACATCTTCCAGGAAAACTGCTACGACGCGGCTCTGCACGCGGGCGTGCTCGAGAAGTCGCTGCTCGATCAGGTGAAAGCGCCGCTCCAGAAGATCTCCCCGCTGCCGGCGGTATTCGACTCGAATTACGTCAAGCGCATCAACGGCCCAAACCAGAAGAAGTACAGCTCCAAGATGGAAGCGGCCGAGGCGCTGATGGACGATATCCGCAAGTTCCAGGAGCGGACCGGCGTGTCTCGCATGGCCATGATCTGGTGCGGATCGACCGAAGTATTCCATCGGGCGTCCGAAGTGCACGCGACGCTCGCCAACTTCGAGAAAGGCCTCGCGGCGAGCGATCCCGAGATTTCGCCCAGCCAGATCTACGCCTATGCGGCGTTGAAGTCCGGCGTCCCTTATGCGAACGGCGCGCCGCACCTCACCGTCGATGCTCCGGCGCTGATGGAGATGGCGCGGGAGCGCAACATTGCGATCGCGGGCAAGGATTTCAAGACCGGCCAGACGTTCATGAAGACGCTGGTTTCTCCCGGGCTGAAGTCGCGCATGCTCGGGGTCTCGGGCTGGTTCTCGACGAACATTCTGGGCAACCGCGACGGGGAAGTGCTGGACGATCCCGGTTCGTTCAAGTCGAAGGAAGAATCGAAACTGTCGGCGCTCGAGCAGATCCTGCAGCCGGAAATGTACCCGGACCTCTACGGCGATATCCACCACAAGGTCCGGATCGAGTATTACAAGCCGCGCGGCGACGCCAAGGAAGGCTGGGACAACATCGACATCTTCGGCTGGCTCGGCTACCCGATGCAGATCAAGATCAACTTCCTTTGCCGCGACTCGATTCTGGCCGCGCCGCTCGTGCTCGACATCATGCTGTTCCTCGATCTGGCGCAGCGCGCGGGAATGCGCGGCGTGCAGGAATGGCTGTCCTTCTTCTTCAAGGCTCCGATGACGGCTCCCGGCCTTTATCCTGAACACGATATCTTCATACAGTTAATGAAGCTCAAGAACACGCTGCGCTGGATGAAGGGCGAGAATCTCATAACCCATCTCGGGCTGGAATACTACGACTAGAAAACGCATTTAAGCCTCATTGAGGTCCATCTCGACTCCTGAGGCGATGCGTTGCGTGTTCTGGTAATCGGCGGCACCCTTTTTATCGGCAAGAGTCTGGTCAGGCGGCTGCTGGCGGAAGAACACGAAGTCAGCATCCTGCACCGGAAACCGTCGAACCCTTTTGGCCGGCGCGTCCGCAATCTCACGGCGGACCGCAATGACGCGGCCGGCGTGAAGAAGGCCGTCAACGGCCACCAGTTCGACGCGGTCTACGATCTCGCCTACGACTGGAAACGGGGGACGACGGGCGCGCAGGTGGAAGCGACCGCGAGAGCGATCCCGGGACCGCTCTCGCGCTACATCTTCATGTCGAGCGTGGCGGCCTATGGGGACGGGCTGAACCACGCGGAAGACGATCCGCTGGCGCCGGATTCTCATCCGGATCCTTACGTGCGCAACAAGGCCGCCAGCGAGCGGGCGTTGTTCCGGATGTACCACGAGTCGAAGTTTCCGGCGGTCACGATGCGGCCGCCGTTCGTGTACGGGCCGGGCAATCCGTTCTATCGCGAAGCGTTTTTCTGGGACCGGCTGCGGCTCGGCCGTCCCATCATCATTCCGGGCGACGGCAACCGGTTAATGCAGTTCGTGTACGTGGAAGATCTGGTGACCGCGTGCCTGACGGCTCTGGTGAAGCATACCGCTCCGGGGAGGGCCTTCAACGTCGCGGAAGAAAAACCGCGCACCCAGCTCGAGGTGGTGACCGCGCTGGCGAGAACCGCCGGCAAGGAGCCGGAGCTCGTGCGCGTGCCGCGCGAGGTGATCAAACGGAACGGTGGCAACGCGATGGCCGACCCGATGTACTTCGGCCAGTATTACGACCTTCCGCCGATCACGGAAGCCATCAGCCGGGTGAAGCGGGTTCTGAATCTGACGCTGACGCCGTTTGCGGCCGGGCTGAAAGAGACGCACCGGTGGTACAAGCGGAGTCACCCGCAGGCGAAGCGGCTGAACTTCCGGTTTGAGGAAAAGCTCATTCGGGAGAGCCTTTCCAGAACTTGACATAATATTTGTTATCGGAAGTCACGGACGGTGGCGAGGAACTGCAACAGTACCAACCCCAGGAAACCGGCCACCCAGATTTCGACCCCGCCGCTTCCGATCGCGCCCTGCCCGCTGTAGCGGCCCATCAGCGAAATCGCTCCTCCCACGAGCCCGACGCCGAACCAGCCGGCGAGCAGCACGAGCAGCGGCGTGCGCTGCCAAAGTCTGCGCAGGCGTCTCTCTCCTGCGCTGCGCGTGCCGCCTGAATATTCCGTCAGAACCATCCGGCCCAGTTCCGTGGCGCGGATATAGTTCACGTACTGGCCGGATTCGAGGAACTTCGTGGCGAGCGCCAGCAGATCCTGCGGCGGGATCCTGTTCGGTACGGGGATACGCCCGGGCGCGGCCGCGAGGGCCAGCGAAGCCGCCAGCACGGTGCGCTCGGCTTCGGCCTTCGCGCCGCTCTCGAGACGCTGCATCAGGCCGCGGATTTCCATGCGAAGGTGCGCCAGTCCGGGTTCGCTGTGCGCGAGCTGCGGCCCGCGTTCCGGGCTCAGCGTGACCATTTTTTCGAGCGTCTTCAGGGCATCCGGCAGCCGGTGAGCGTGGGCCGCGGCAACGGCGTCCTTGAGGAGCCCCTCGATCAGCATCGGGTCTTCGTTGACGCGCGCGTGCTCGAGCAGGCTCAGCAACTGGCCGACCTGCGGTCCGGCCAGATCCTGCAGCGCACCCGCAATCCGGTCGACGGTCTGGGCGGTGCCGAAGGACTGAGGCGCCACGGCGGGCAGCGGATTGACAGGCGGCGGGGGCGGCACGAGCGAATCGAGCCGGGTCGTGCTGCCGCCTGCCGCCGAAACATCCATCTCCTCATTCCAGCACGAAATCGGGGCGGGGGCCTTCCCTGCTCCAGCCGTGAGAAATATGGCGGCGGCGATCACTCCCTTTGAGAGGGCCGTCGATGGTGGACTTCCAGCAGATGGTGGAGCTGTTCGAGGATTCCGTACTGATTTGTCTTGACGCGGAGGGCGCGATCCGATCGTGGAACGCGGGCGCCGAGCGAATCATCGGATACCGCGCGAGCGAAGCCATCGGGAAAAACATCTCGATCATCTGCAGCGAGGAAGCGCGGGCCGCCGGGCAACCGCAGCGGGACCTCGAGACGGTCCTGCGGGATGGCGAAGCGCGCTTCGAGGCGTGGCGCATGCGGAGCGATGGGACGCTGTTTCCGGCACGGGTGCGGCAGGCGCTGCTGCGGGATGCGAACGGAGAGGTGACGGGAATCTTCTGCCGCATCCACGACCTGACGGAAGTACGTCAACTCGAGGAAGAGAGCGAGGCACGGCTGCGGACGCTGGTGGAAGGCGTCGAGGATTGCGCCATTTTCATGCTGGACACGACCGGGCATGTGCGCTCGTGGAATGCCGGGGCACGGCGCATCAAGCAGTACACGGCGCGCGAAATCCTCGGCAGACCGTCTTCGATCTTCTACACGCCGGAAGATCAGCATTCCGGCCTGCCGGAGCGCCTGCTTCTCAAGGCAGCGCGCGAGGGGTTCGCCCAGCACGAAGGCTGGCGCGTGCGCCGGGATGGATCGCGATTCCGGGCGCTGGTGCGGATCACGGCTCTGCGCGACAAAAGCGGAGTGCTGGTGGGCTTCTCGAAAGTCACGCGCGATCTGACCGAGCAGCGCGCGGGCGAGGAGGCGAGACAGAAATCGGAGAAGCTGCTCGAAGGCATCGTGCGGATCTCCGAAGACGCCATCATCTCGATCGACAGGCACCAGCGCATTACCCTCTTCAACCAGGGCGCCGAGCAGACCTTCGGATATACCGCGGCGGAAATCACCGGTCAGAAACTGGACGTTCTCGTCCCGAAGCGTCTGGCCGCCATACACAGGCAGCACGTCGAGAACTTCCGCGCCTCGTCCGACGTGCTGCGAACGATGAACGAGCGCCGTGCGATTTCGGCGGTGCGGCGCGATGGCTCGGAGTTCCCCGCCGAAGCCTCGATTTCGCAATTCGAAGTCGGCGGCGAGAGGGTGATGACGGTGCGACTGCGCGACATCACGGAACGCAGACTCGCCGAGGAAGCGCTCAAGCGCTCGGAAGCCCGCTTTGCGAGCATCGTCCAGATTACGGAAGACGCCATCATCGCGCTGGATGACAGCAACGCCATCACGCTCTTCAACAAAGGCGCCGAGACGATCTTCGGATATTCATGGCAGGAGGTGCTGGGGCAGAAGGTCGATATATTGCTGCCCGGGCGCTTCGCGGAACTGCTGGCCGGGCAGAGCCTGCGGGTGCGCGGATCCGGGGTGCTCAGCCGGGCCGGCGAACGGGAGGCCATCACGGGCAGGCGCAGCGACGGCACGGACTTCCCCGCTGAAGTTTCCATCGCGAGATTCGACGTGGCCGGCGAGCACGTGCTGGCGATCCGCCTGCGCGACATCACCGAACGCGTGCGCAACGAGGAAGAGATCAAACGGTCTCTCGAAGAGAAGGAGGTTCTGCTCAAGGAAATCCACCACCGGGTGAAGAACAACCTGCAGGTGGTTTCGAGCCTGTTGAGTCTGGAGGCCGGGAACCCGCGCGTGGCGGCGGCCAAAGAGCTGTTCCTCGAGAGCCAGAACCGCGTGGCTTCGATGGCTCTCATTCACGAAAAGCTTTACCGCTCCGGCGATTTCTCCAATATCGACTTCGGCGACTATATCCGCAGCCTGATCCAGATCCTGCTCGACTCCTATGCCATGAATCCGGCCCGTATCGCGCTCACCGTGGATGTGGATGTCAAGCTCGATATCCACAAGGCCGTGCCGTGCGGGCTGATCGTCAATGAACTGCTTTCCAATGCCCTGAAGCACGCGTTTCCCGACGGGCGCAGCGGCAGCATCACGCTCAGCCTGCATGAAGTGAACTGCCGCCGGATTCTGCGTTTTTCGGATGACGGCGTCGGGATGGCCGAGAACTTCGATTTCCGCAGGAGCCCGAGCCTCGGCCTGCAACTGGTGACGACGCTCACCAGCCAGATCGGCGGCGCCATCCGACGCCTGCCGGGTCCGGGCACCGGGTTCGAAATCGATTTCCCGGTGTCGTCGAAGCCGCAGGCGCTCCGGAAAGCCAGCGCAGCGGAGGGGTAGAGGCCGGCGCGCGCAACCAGACGCGTCATTCACGACAAGTCACGATAGGTGCTCGCGCGCGGCTTTGAGGAATTCCTGCCAGCGGTCTCCGAACACCGGGCCGTGCCCGGCGTTGGGAACGATCCAGAGGCTGGAGTTGGGGATGGCTTCCGCCATTTCGACGGAGAGCCGCACCGGGTAAAAAGGATCGCGATCGCCCTGCACGATGAGGGTGCGGGCATTGATGGTGGCCAGATGCGGCGGCGTGAAGGCGAGGTCATCGTAGCTCCCGGCGAAGGCTTTCGTGCTGGCGAGGAGGGCATGAATCTGCGCGTCGCCGCCCGGATGGGTTTCGCGCCAGATCTTCCATTGCGCTTCCGGGACGTTATCGGCGAAGGCGCGCATGATGGGCCGGGCCTGAGCCGGGAAATATGGAGTTGCGCTCACGAGCACCATGGACCTGACCCGATCCGGCTGCCGCGTCGCGAGATGCAGCAGGACGTTGGCTCCGCCGCTGATGCCGATCCCGCTCACGCGCTCGACATCGAGGCGATCGAGCAGGGCGATGATGTCGCCGGCTGCGTCGGAATGCCGGAAAGGTCTGGTGAGCGTCCCAGAGCGGCCGTGGCCGCGCAGATCCGGGATGATGAGCTGGAATTGCTGCTGCCATTCGGGTACGAGGGACGCCCAGTTCTGGCTGGAACCCGAGAAGCCGTGCAGCAGCAGAAGCGGTTCGCCCGAGCCGTGGACCTCGAAATAGAGGTCGATGCCGTTGACGGTTGCGATCATTTTCCCTCCCCAAAAGAAAAACCGCCCACGCTGGCACGTGGGCGGTTCTGTCGAGTACTTTTTCAGGTTATCACTTTGCGAGGCCGTGGCGCAGCACTTCGGAGAGAGTAGCCATGAGCTGCGCGGCCGCTTCCTCGGTGCCGAGACCGATGTCCTGCCGGAGAGTCGCGATGCCGTGGGAGGCGGCCCAGATCACAGTCGCGATCATGCGCGTGTCGCCGGCGCGGATCTCACCCCTGATCTGACCCTCCATGATGGTCCCGGCGAGAACGCCAAACGCCCTTGCCCCCTCCGGGCTTCCGCCCACTTTGCGCGGGCCGATATCGCACCCGAGGCCGAACATGACTTCGTAATAGGCGCGATGTTCCGCGGCGAATCTGAGGTAGGCCCTGCCCATGGCATCGAGGCGGTCGAAGGCGCTGGGCGCGGCGCCGTTGCGTGCCGCTTCAAGAGCGTTGGCGAACTCGGTGAAGGCGGCTTCGCTGATGGCGGTAAGGAGTTCGGACTTGTCGGAGAAGTGGCGGTAGGCGGCCGTGCGGGAGACGCCGGCGCGATCGCCTATCTCCCGCAGCGTCAATGCGTTGACCCCTTTTTCTTCAATCAGCCGGACGCCCTGCCGGATGAGGGCTTGGCGGAGGTTTCCGTGATGATAAGCGCGGTGCACAAACGAATTCTCGCACAAAAATGTTGACAACGTCCACATTTGATGTTGACATGGTCAACATGAAGCAGCAAATCCATCGCCTCTGGACGCAAAGCCCTTCGCTCACCGCCGCCGCGATCGTCATGCTGGCGGCGTTCCTCGGCTCCATTCTCGGGATCTTCCTCGATGCCCGCACGATCACCGGGGTCCCGGCGTGGCTCAAGCCGGCCAAGTTTGCCATCTCGAGCGCGATCTATGCAAGCACCATCGCATGCTTGATCGGCTATCTCAGTGACAGGCAGAAACTTGCGAAACGACTCGGGGATGTTATCGCAGCCGTGATCGTGCTGGAAGTGGCTCTCATCGATCTTCAGGCCGCGCGGGGGACGACGAGCCACTTCAACGCCACGAGCGTGCTGAATGGCGTGATCTTCAGCGTGATGGGGACCGCGATCGGGCTGCTCCTTGTGGTGAGCGCGTGGCTCTGTCTGCTCCTCATGCGGCAGCGGTTTTCCGATGAAACCTTGGGTTGGGCGCTCCGGCTCGGGATGTTCGTCACGGTGGTTGGTTCCGCGGCCGGCGGCCTGATGCTGCACCCGACACCGGAACAGTTGAGCCAGCACCTTACCGGTGGCCACACGGTCGGAGCCCTCGATGGCGGCCCGGGAATCCTCGGGCTAGGCTGGAGCCTCCATCACGGCGATCTGCGCGTCCCGCACTTTTTCGGGTTGCACGCGGTTCAGGTGATTCCCTTCCTGGTCTTTCTGCTCCGGCGGTTGCGCCGGGCTAAGGCGCTGACATTCGTGATTGCCGGCAGCTATCTGGGGTTTGTTTCGATCCTGACATGGCAGGCGCTGCGGGGTGAGTCGATCGTCGAGCCTGGGACGGGGACGCTCGCCGCGCTTGGGGTCTGGTTGCTGGCTACGGCTGCCGGGGCGATTTCAACCCAGATCGGGCTTCCCGCGCGCCAGCCCCTGGGAGCGAGCTCATGAACCCCGACCGTATCTTTT
>Ga0187771_10002183_pt1 | contig 13434 bp, 8 predicted proteins | sample 0116_SJ02_MP15_1_FD_133139 | JGI IMG/M metagenome (GOLD analysis project Ga0187771, IMG submission 133139) | Tropical peat soil microbial communities from peatlands in Department of Meta, Colombia - 0116_SJ02_MP15_10_MG | ecosystem: Environmental > Terrestrial > Soil > Wetlands > Peat | place... | reverse complement strand
CGCATCTCTGCGAGTATCCTGGAGGCAGTCTGCGGGCCAATGCCGTACACCGTCTGGGCGACTACCGCCTTCTTACCGTACGAGAGCACGAGGTCTGCGCCCCGCCTCGCCTTCGAGAGCTCTCCCCGCTCCTCCTCGTTCAGCTGCACCTTCGCCTCTCTCTTCTTGATCAGGTCCGCCAGCTTGGCGGTGCCCCAGTAGCACGGGACGAGTAGACCAGATCCGCAGCTGGGGCACTTCGGCTCCTCTGGCAGGTCCCCAACGGTGGTCTCCCCTTGTTCCGTGCCACACTTCACGCAAAGGAGGCTCACGTCTGTGCCGAAGATGCTCGCCTTCATCCTCTGGTAGGACGACCTGCCGAGCGAGTCGGGGGCAACCGCCTCAGGGACCTCGAGGTACCTGTAGAGCAGCCCGTAGGCGATGGGGGTTGGCCTGTCCCCGGCGAGGAAAGTCTCCACAGTGATCTTGCCCTCCGCGACCGCGACGAGCACCTCCTTCCCGCGTTCCATGTCGATCAGGTCCCTCCCGGTCTCTTGGAGCGCCTCCTCGAATATCGGTGTCTTCTCGAACCGAGTGGGCAGAGAGCAAAGGTTTGGGTGGGCGATAAGCTTCCCACGCTTCAGGGCGCCGAACCTCTCGGCCACATGCTTCACCCTCGCAGGGAAGGGGAAGTTCCTCTGAGCGGCGACAGCGTATGTCCGCTCCAGAGCTTCGGGGGTCAGGCCCATAAGCTCCCTGGAGAGCGCCTTGAGGTCGAGTTCCTCCGTGTCGGTCGTGAGCTCCATAAGGATCCTGTAACCATCCAGCCACCAGACCCGGACCAGCCCTCTCCGTGAGAGGATCTCCTCGAAGGTGTAAGCAAAAGTCCTGTTCACCGACTCCCCGAAGCAGAGATGAACAATAAGGTACTTGCCGAACCCCTCGAAGAGGACGAGCTTGTCGGAAGGGACGGGCGCCCCCATCTTCTTGTGCTCTGCAATCTCGTCTAGGACAAGAGAGCGCGCGGCAGCGTCCCCCGGGATTCTCTTCGCTGCGTCTGCCACCGCCTCTTCCCCCCGGTCCAGTGCTTCCGAAATCTCCCTCCGCTCACGGCCCGTCTCCACGGCGAGCTCGTAGGGGATGGGGAGCATCTCCCCGTCCCAGCCAGGTACGGCGGCGAGCGGGTCCTCGACGGGGGTCACGTAGATCTTCCTGTCATCGGCCACCTGCTCCACCTGCCAGATTTTCCCTTTGCACACGAAGTGGACCCCGACCTTCACGCTGAGTAGGACGAACTCCTCCCCCAGTATCCCGACCGTCTGGTTTGTCGACACGTCGATGACCAGATACCGCGTCTCGTCCGGTATCATCGACAGGTTCTCGTAGTAGTATTCTCTAGTGAGCCTTGTCCTCGAGAGTGCTCGACCTTCGAACCTGACCTTCCTCAGCTCAGCCATGTAGTTTACAGTGCGCATGAACGCCTCTTCGGATAGTCCTGCGTACGGCGCCGCCTTCCTGATCTCCGCTAGCATCTTACCCGCCTCCATCGTCTCGAAGTCCATGAGGTATCCGGCGATCTGATGGGCGAGTACGTCCAGCGAGTTGGCGAAGGGCCTGGTAGGCTCTATCCTCCCCTCGGCTGCCGACTGCACGCTGGCCGATGACTCGAGGATGTCGTCGGCCGAGACCGTGACGAGAACCCCCTTCGAGACCCTCCCGAGCCTGTGCCCGCTCCTCCCTACCCTCTGCACGAGGCTCGTGACTTGTCGCGGCGACATGTACTGGACCACGAGGTCCACCGACCCGACGTCGATTCCAAGCTCCAGGGTGCTGGTGCAGACCAGCGCTTTTAGAGCGCCCGTCTTGAAGGAGTGTTCCACCCTTTCCCGCTCCTCCCTGGGAAGCGAGCCGTGATGCACGCCGACGTCCTTCCTCAGCCTTGCAAGCTTCTCCCCCAACATCTCGGCCACTGTCCGGCTGTTGACGAAGATCAGAGTGGACGTGTGGCTTTCGATCAGGGAGTTGATCCTGGCTAGCCGAGCCGCCAGGTCCGGTGCCGAGTAGGTCTCCTTCGCAGCCGACTGGCTGGACGGGTCAGGCACAGGGTACTCGATGGCGTAGGTGAACTCCTTGGGGGCCTCGGCCCTGACTATGGTTCGCGTCCTTTCCCCGAATAGGAACCGGGCGGCGACCTCCGGGGTCCCTACGGTCGCCGAGAGGGCGACGAGCTGGAAATTCGGCGCCACCTTCCTTAGCCTCTCGAGTCCAACGCAAAGTTGGACCCCCCGCTTGCTCTCGACCAGGTTGTGGAGCTCGTCGACCACCACCGCCTTCAGATGAGACATGTTGTCCCTCATCCTCCGCCCAGGAAGGACAGCCTGCAGAGTCTCGGGAGTGGTGACCAGCACGTCTGGGGGGTGGGCCGATTGCCTCGCCCTCTGGGCCTGAGGAGTGTCCCCATGCCTGATGTCAACAGTGAGCCCGAGCCGTGCGCACCACACCTGCAGCCGCTTCAGCATGTCCCGGTTTAGGGCCCGCATCGGGGTGATGTACAGGAGAGATATGCCCTCCCCGTGCCCCTCCGTGACCAGCCTGCTCAGGAGCGGGAGCAGGGCCGCTTCGGTCTTCCCCGAACCGGTGGGCGCCACCACCAGGACATTCTCCCCCCTTGAGACTAGGGGCCAGGCCTGGACCTGAGGCGGGGTCGGTTCGGTTATCCCCGTCTCTCCCAGGAACCCTCTTACGGCTGGGGCAAGAGACTCGAACGAACTGCTCGGGGACAAACCTTGCGAAGGCGCCTCTCCACCGATTTAAGCCCTCGGAGGAGAGGGGGGCGCGAAAGTGTTTTTGGCCCTTAAGGCCAGCAAGGTCTAAAAGCGCCCCGCGTCTGCGCCGCCTCGAAGCTTGTCGAGGAGCACGCGTGAGGTCTCAGAGGAGAGGCCTGCCCACCTTACCACAGTCAAGGAGATCATCCTAGAGAACTTCATGAGCTACGAGTACGCCAGGATTCCTCTTCGAGAGGGGCTAAACCTAATCATCGGACCCAACGGGGCAGGCAAGTCATCCGTACTCCTAGCCATCTCCGTCGCCTTCGGCCAGGCCTACACGGAGCGCTCCCGGAAACTGTCGGACCTGATCCGCAGGGGGAAGGACATTGCTCGGGTGTCCCTCGTTTTCGACAATTCTTCAAAGGCAGGTAGTCGCCCCATCCCATACTCAAAGTCCGACACCTTCATGCTCAGCAGGTACCTCAGGAAGGACGGGTCCTACTGGTTCGAGGCAGATTACAAGGAGATCGACAAGAGCGAGGTGGTGAGGCTCCTCAGCGAGTTCGGGATCAACCCGGACAACCTCCTGATCATCATGCACCAGGGGATGATCGAAGAGCTGGGAGCTGTTACGCCGCAAGAGAGGCTCAGGATGGTAGAGGAGGCCGTGGGTTTCTCCGAGTACAGACAGAGAATCCTGCTGGCTGAGCAGGAGCTGAGCGGCCTCATCGGGGAAGAGAGCTCGCTGCTCCAGCTGATAGACAACGCCAACCAGGCGCTCGAGTACTGGAAGCAGATCTACGACCGGTACCAGGAGAAGAGGAAGCTCATCGAGCACAGAGACCTCCTGGTCAAGGAGCAGCTCTGGAGCACGGAGGCGAAGTTGACGAAGGCGCTCCAGGGCGCAGAGGAGAAGATAATGGCAAAGACCAGGGCGCTCGAAGACCTGAAGTCCCAGCAAGCCGAGGTCTCGGCTGACGCCGACGAGTCACACCAGATCCTGCTGGACAAGCAGGTTGAGCTCAGGAAGCTGTACTACGCACTAGTCAGGGCCGAGTCCGAGAAGGCGAAGGACGAATCAGCCAGGAACGCATACCGGTCGATAAAGGAAGACGTTGCAGGCCTCGCCACCACCATCGACGAGCTGCTAGAGAGAGGAGCGGGCAAGAACGTCAACCGCCTAAAGGAGCTCGCTGCGTACATTCAGGCCAAGGGGGCGGCCGCCGAAGATGACGCCCAGCGGCGGAAGTCTGACCTGGACAGGGAGGTCTCTTCCCTTCAGCCGGAGATAACGCGGACCGAGGAGCTGATCAAGCGGACCATGGACAGCTACGTGTCCTTCAAGGTGAAGGCCGAGGTTCTGTCCTACAGGATTCGAGTGACCGAGTCCGACCTACACGACCTCGAACGCAGCGCGAAGGAGTACAGGGCAGAGCTCGACAGGATGGCTCCAGAAATCGAGAAGGCAGGACCTAGGATGGAGACTCTTCGGCAACCCTACGAGGTGTCAGAGGAGCTGAAGCTGGTCTCCGCCCACATACAGAAGATGCAGGACGTCCCTGACGACGCCGAGAAGATATACAACGATTACTCTGGAAATATCGAGGAGCTGAAGGTCAAGCTCGACCAGCTTCAGGAGAACAAGAAGTCCATGCTGGCAGAACTCGGCTCGAGGAAGGGCGTTTGGAAGAAGGCGATGGAGGACCTCGTGGAGTCGGTCGACCCAGCCTACCAGGCGGTCCTCTCCGCAGCGGATGCCAGCGGATTCATTAAATTCGAGGAGGCCGATGCCATCGAGGAAGCGGGCCTCGACCTCTACGTCGGTTTCAGGGGGGGCGCTCCCACCACCCTCGATCCGTTCACTCAGAGCGGCGGAGAGAGGTCGGTGGCCCTAATGGCGTTCATACTCTCACTTCAGGCGCGAATTGTTTCGCCACTGAGGGCGATGGACGAGTTCGACATACACATGGACCCGAAGAACAGAGAGGCAATGTTCAAGATGATACTCTCCCAGATGAAGCAGAGAGAGGCATCGCAGTACATCGTCATAACCCCGTCGATCCTCACCGTCTTCGACAAGACAGCCCATGTCATAACCGTCCAGGCGGTGCACGGCCCCTCCGAAGTGAAAGAGCTGAAGTAGGATGGAGCAGACAAAGCTCGACGACTACCTTCGCGTGATTGAGCTCTGCAGGGACGTGGAGTCCAGCAGCGCCAACCCCTTCGACGTGGACATCAGGGAGAAAATACTGATACTGAAGCAGAGGCTCCCCGAGCTGAAGCTCCTCGACGAGCTGCTGGTGGACGCCGAGGCCATGCTCGAGCTTTCCCAGATCGTGAAGCTCCAGGACCAGTGGCTGAAGACCCGCGCCTCGTCCCTCTACATCGACCCGCTGCTCATCCAGCTGAAGGTCAAGCTCCTTCCGAAGGAGGCCCTCTCCGAGGCCTTCGTCAAGAGCTGGCACCCAATCGCCCAGCTCGACCAGCTGTCTCCTCGCGGAGTCGAGAGGGCCTTCGTCTACTGGCGGGACCTGGTCCCGATATCAGAGCGCTTCAAGGATCAGTTCGGGACCTATGGCATCGGGCCCGGGCAAGTCGATTACTCCGACCTGGTGAGCATGGGGGTCTTCACGCGAGAGCAGTTCGAGACGAGCCTAACCGAACTCTACGACGAGCTGCTGCAGAGGTCGAACGGGGAATGGATAGACTACAGGCAGTTCATAGACGATGAAGCTTTCGAGACCAAGGTACGGAGGGCATACCTTCTCGCGTTCCTCATCAGCGAAGGGCGTGCCCAGCTCAAGACGGAGCCCCTTTCCGGGAAGATCTGGACCATGCCCCTCGCGGACCGGGCCAAGGGCCTCCCGAAGTCTGTGGCAATTTCTATCACAGGTGAGCCCTGACGGAGGCAGAGCAGGGCGACCGCGCGCTCCTCGACCGCAAGGTGAGAAGGGCTTTCCAGGTCTTGGTTCTGCAGCGCGGCAGGAACCCCGGGGTCAAGGGGTGGGAGATGAAGCGCCACCTCGGACGCGACTACCGAAAGATAATCGAAGTGCTTTCCGAAGACGTCTCACCCATGGGGCTCGAGGTCTACGAGGTTAAGGGAGCGGACGGCACCGACGATTCGTCCCGGTTCCTTCTGAGGTTCAAGGAGCCTCCAACCGTCAGCGAAGCGGAGACCTCAGGCATCAGGATAGACGACCTCGCAGTCCTCGCGGCCACCATAGCGTACGTGAACTCGAAGAGCGGGAGGGTCGCCCGCCGCGAGGTCGAAACATTCCTCAGGGAGAAGTTCCCCCGGTGGCGCATCGACTACTCCCTCGACCGCTACATGAAACGCGGGTATCTGGAGCAGGACGACAGGGGAATGCTGCACATCGGGTGGAGGACGCACGCCGAGGTCGACGAGAAGACCCTGATGACCCTGATACTGTCTCGCGCTCAGGAAGGGGCGAAGAAGTAGCGCCTGCGGAGCGCTTCTCTCTCCCCCTCGATTATCATTTCTACCACGTCCTTCCCCTCTTTCCGCAACTTCACGGCCAAGGCGGCAGCGTCAGAAAGGCGCAGGCCCCTCCCCGCGAGGAGCATGTCTGCCGCATGGCCATACTCGGCCCTAAGTTCCGCCGACTTCTTCAGAGCTTCGACAAGCTTCAGCTTGCTCCCCCTCATCTCGGCCCTGCTCCTCGCCTTCATGGCCAATGAAAAGACGTTCTCATAGGAGTCCGCAGAGAGACCCACGGCGGGCTTCCCGCAGACGGGACACTTCTCGAACCCCTCCAGATCCCCCACCTTCCGGAGCTCAAGGAAGTTCCAGCAGTTCGTGCACACGGCCACAAGGAATGTATCGTTGATTCGCGCCCTTGTCGACTGCTTGAGCAGGGCCCTCAGCCTCTCCGGGGAGACGATCTCTCCCCTCCTGCTGATCTCCTCTACCCCTATACTTGCGATTGGGGTGAGCCCCTCATACTCCACCACCTTCACCTCGATTGTCCCGGCGTGAATCTTCTCCACGATATCGATAGCGTCCGGCAGGTCGAAGTCGTCGTGGAATATCACACTCATCGCCTCCTCGTAGACGGGCGTGTCCCTGAGCGCCTCAATTATCCCGGCGATGGACACGCTGGCGTAGTCCGCGTCCTTGGCGATTGCCCCGCACTTCTTTCCGGCGTGGATCAGCCGGCGCTTGAAGATCCCGCTTCTCTCCACCGCCTTTTCCGTCGTTACGCGCAGGTCGAGCCCGTGGAGCTCTTCTATCACCGACAGCACAGCCTGCGGCGACACATCCGCCTCGATTACTATCCTGTAGGGGTCCTGGTGTACCGCGACCGACTGCCCGATTCTTTCTGATACGAGGTGCCCAATCACCCTCGCCAGTAGCCTGTTCACCCTGTGCCCGAAGGCGGCCTGGACGACGAGGTACCTGTCCCACCTCTCGATGGTAACCACCCTCTCTGACGGTATGGGGAGCTTGGCGGCGTGCTGTTCTGCGACCTCCTTGAGGGCGTCGAGCAGCGTGTCCCTGGGGACCGGATAGGTCCTGCAGAGCTCGTCCAGAAAGGCTTCCTCCATCCCCTTCTCGAGGCTCTCCGCGTACTTCCTGCGCACTCCTCCCACCTCCGCGGCAACCTCCCGGGGGACAGGAATCTCGTCCCCCACCCAGTTGGGGACCGCGCCGGAGGGGTCCTCCTCGGCCTTGACGTACACCTTGTTGCCATAGATCTGATCTATCTTCCAGCACCGGCCGGCCTCCACGAACTTCACCCCCACCTCACCGTACTCAGACACAAACGCCTCGTCGAGGGTCCCCACGAAGTTGTCCCCCTCGATCACGAGGTACTGCTTCTCGTCGGGTATCATGGAGAGGTTGTCGAAGTAATACGTGAACAGGGGTTTGACGTCCCTCGCCCTGAACACCTTCCCGTCAGACTCGCTGTAGTAGGCGAGCCGTGGGTAGCGTTCCCTCATGTAGGTGAGCACCTTCTTCAGTTTCTCCGGCCCGAAGTCCGCGTAGGCATAACTCCGCTTCAGAAACGCCAACAGATTGTCGAAGTTCCAATTGGTCTGCTCGATGAGCAGACCAGCGACCTGGTGAATCGCCACGTCATAGGGCGAAAAGACAGGCTCCAACGGCTCCAGCTCCCCCATCACCGACTTCCTGCACAGGACCGCCGCCTCAAGTATGTCGTCCGAGTCCTGCGTGATTATGAGGCCGTTTGAGACCTCTCCCACCCTGTGGCCGCTGCGCCCGACCCGCTGGATGAGCCTCGTCACCTGTCTGGGTGAGTTGTACTGCACTACATACTCCAGGAATCCGATGTCAATCCCCAGCTCCAGGCTGCTTGTGCAGATGACGCCGAGGAGCTTCCCGTCCTTCAGGCTCCTCTCCACCGCCTCCCTCGTCGCCTTGGAGAGCGAACTATGGTGCACCCCCACGGGGAACTCCGGGTCCCATACCCTGAACCTGCTGGAGAGCGCCTCCGCTTCAGTCCTGGTGTTGGTGAATATCAGCACCGACCTGTACTTCTCGACGAGCTCTCTGATTGTCCTAAGGCGAGCGACCACCTCGGGGTAAGAGTAGATGGCGTCGGCGAGTATCCTGTCGTCTCCGGTCGCTCTCGGAGCGACCACCCTGAGAGAGAGGTCCTTCTCGACCGGGACCCTGACCACCTCGCACTCTCTTCCGCTCCCTACCAGGAACTGAGCCACCCGCTCCGGAGACCCTATTGTTGCAGACAGCCCGACTATCTGGAACTCTTTCTCCGCGGCGTCCCTGAGCCTCTCGAGGCCGACGCTGAGCTGGCTCCCCCTCTTGTCCTCGGAGAGCTCGTGCACCTCGTCAACCACAACCCACCTTAGCTTCGCAAGGTTCTGCCTGATCCTCCTCCCCACCAGCAGAATCTGTAGGGTCTCAGGGGTGGTGATCAGTATGTCTGGGGGGGCGAAGCTCAGGTTCGTCCGCTCGGCCTGTGAGCTGTCGCCGTGCCTCACGCCGAGCCTGATGTCGAAGCGCTTGCACCACCACTGCATCCTGTCTAGCATGTCCCTGTTGAGCGCCCTCAGGGGCGTGATGTACAGCAGCTTGGTCCCTTTCTCCCTGCTTTCTCCCTCGCGGATCATCGCATCGAGTATCGGGAGCAGCGCAGCCTCGGTCTTCCCTGTTCCAGTCGGCGCCATCAGGAGCGCATTCTTCCCAGCCCTCACTATTGGAACGAGCTTCTCCTGGGGCTCGGTGGGCGTATCGAAGCCCCTCTCCTTCAACGCCGCTATGAGAGGGGGGGAGAAGAACTCGAAGGCGTTCTGGGCTGACATCAGCTCACCAGCCTCCTTCCCGCTGGGTCCCCGTAGTTCGCAAGAAGTGACGAATCCCCCTCGTCTCCCCCAATAACTTTGCGGTGATTGACGAGGCAGCCCCGAGCGAGGTTAAGAAAGTGAATCGACGAGGCAGAGATTGTCCTTGTAGCTTGACTGGAGATTAGGCGTCTTCGGCCTCCTTCCTGCCAATCGCATGTCGATCTTTGGAGATTCCATCGTACAATAAGATGGCCAAGCCAACAACGGGAGCACCCAGGCCAAAATAAGTCAGTACTGGGTGCCAAGAGAACAGGACGAGGTTGGGGATGACGCCACAACCTTGGGCGGGGACGGGGCTCAATCCACCGACGCAGTTTGTCACGTTCAAGGGGAGCAGGAAGAGTGCGATGAAAACGAAGTCCAGCCAGCCCATCACAATCAGGCAAATGGCGAAACCCTTCAACGGTGTCAACCCTGGTCAGCTTGCTTGAGTGCGCCCCAGAAATCGGCTTAAATAGCAGAGTATAACATACGTTATTGAGAAACCGTTGTCGCGCCTCATCAGCCCCTACGAGATAGTCGCCAAGTCAGCGCTCCCGGCTCTCAGGGCGATGGTAGCCAGGCGACTGCAGGAGGATTTCCATCTCACCCAGCAGCAGGTGGCGAAGCGCCTCGGCGTCACCCAGGCTTCGGTAAGCAATTACGCCCGAAAGACCAGGGGGATGATGGTGAACCTCGAGAGCGATAGCGCAGTGTCGAAGGCGGCCGATAGGATAGCGAAGGAGCTCGCGTCTGAGCGCCCTGACAACAGGGAGGCTCTGAGGTCCATGACGGAGGTCTTGGACTATATCCGCTTCAACCGGCTCATGTGCACCCTGCACGGAGACCTTGAGCCTGGGTTCCCTACAGAAGGGTGCTACGCCTGCGAAGGGAACCTTACCGGAAAGGATTTTGACAAGCTGAAGGTAGTAGTCGGCAGCTGAAATTGCTAGCCGAGCAGAAGCCGGAGTGGCTCACCGTCAAATCTCCCGGAGGCCAGAGCTACCAGGATCTGAAGGGGCTCTTCAGCAACCTCAACCTGCACACCGTGTGCGAGGAGGCCCACTGCCCCAACGTCCACGAGTGCTGGGGGGGCGGGACTGCAACCCTGATGCTCATGGGGGATGTTTGCTCTCGCGCCTGTCGGTTCTGCATGGTAACTCCGGGAAAACCCCAGGGGGTGCTCGACGAGCTGGAGCCGGAAAACGTGGCTTTCGCCCTCTCAAAGATGCAGCTGACCTACGTCGTCCTGACTTCGGTAGACAGAGACGACCTCCCCGACGGCGGGGCTTCTCACTTCGCCAGGACGATCAGGCTTGTGAAGGAAGCCAAACCCGGAATGCTGGTGGAGGTCCTCGTCCCTGACTTCCAGGGAGACTTGGGCGACCTTCGACTGGTAGTGGATGCCGGCCCCGACGTCATAGCCCACAACATCGAGACCACGCTCTCGCTCACACCTACGGTCCGGGACCCGAGGGCGCACTACTGGCAGTCCCTTTCTGTCCTCAGGAACGTGAAGAAGATGAGCCCTCGCACCTGCACGAAATCTTCGATTATGGTGGGTCTGGGGGAGTCCGAAGAGGAGGTGTACCAGGCAATGACCCACCTCCGCCAGGCGGATGTCGACTTCCTCACGGTGGGCCAGTATCTGCGTCCCTCTGCCAGGCACCTCAGGGTCGTGGAGTATGTTACGCCGGAGCAATTCCAGCGGTACAAGGCCATGGGGGAGGCGCTTGGTTTTCGCTACGTCGCTTCCGGCCCCCTCGTTAGGAGCAGTTACAGAGCGGGCGAATTCTACATCCGCGCGGCAATAGAGAAGGACAATCAGCGCAGTCAGTCTTATATGACCGCGAAATCAGAAAAAACGGTTTGACAGAAGCTGATTTCATGAAAGGCTCCGGGGCGGACGCAGTCCCCCGGGTCTTCAGCGAGGCAGACTTCAAGTTTTCAAAGCCCGAGGAAGTCCTCTATCAGAGGGTGGCCCCCGACGGCACTCTGAGGGGGAAGGACCCCAACGTCCCGGCCACGACCCTCATGAGGTTCTACGAGCAGCTGGTGTTCGGAAGGCTCTTCGACGAGAAAGCGAGCAACCTCTCGACGCTCAGGGAAATCGGGACCTATGCTCCAGGCAAGGGGCAGGAGGGGTGCCAGGTGGGGGCCGCAAACGCCCTCGAGAAAGGGGACTGGTACGTCCCGATGTACAGGGACTCCGCGGGGATGATGGCCTTCGGCATGCCCCCAAAGAACCTCCTGCTCTACTGGGGAGGGGACGAGAGGGGGATGCACATCCCGGAGGACCTGAACATGCTCCCCATCGCCGTCCCGGTGGCAACACAACTCCCTCACGCCGTCGGTCTGGCTCTCGCGAAGCGTCTGCAGGGAGAGAAGTCAGTGGCATTTGCCGTTACCGGGGACGGCGGGACCTCTAAGGCCGACTTCCACGAGTCCCTCAACTTCGCTGGGGTGAACGAACTCCCGGTAGTATTCGGGGTTGAGAACAACCAGTGGGCAATCTCCGTAAAGCGAAACAACCAGACCGCATCGAAGACTATCGCCCAGAAGGCAGTCGCCTACGGGTTCGAGGGGATCCTAGTCGACGGCAATGACGTCATTGCTTCATACGAGGTCACGAAGTACGCGGTGGAAAAGGCGCGACGCGGCGGTGGGCCCACACTGATCGAATACTCGACCTACAGGCTAGGGCCGCACACTACGGCAGAGCTCGTCTCCAACAAGTTGAAGGCGCCTGACGAGGTCGCTGAATGGGAGAAACGGAGCCCAATCACACGCCTCGAGAAGTACCTACGGTCAAGGGGGATCCTCGACGACAGGTCGAAGGAGGCGGTTGCCGTAGCCGCGCAGAAGCGCTTGGACGAGGCAGTCGCTGCCTACAGGGCAACCCCTGCCCCAGACCCGACCACCATGTTCGACTACACCTACTCGTCTCCCACGCCCGCCCTCGTCGAGGAGCGGATGGAGGCGTTCGGAGGGAGGCCAGCTCATCCTGCCGAAACCATCGAGCCCTCCCCCCATGCCGGGAAGCCTGGGGTAAACATCAGGAACGCGATCAACATGGCGCTCCGCGAAGGGATGGCGCGGGACAGCAGGGTGGTCGTTTTCGGGGAAGACGTCGGGAAGAACGGGGGTGTCTTCCAGGTGACGAGAGGGCTCCAGGAGGAGTTCGGACAGGAGCGCGTTTTCGACACCCCTCTCGCTGAACTCAGCATAGGAGGGATATTCGTCGGCCTCTCCCTGGGAGGAATGGTCCCCGTCGCCGAGTTCCAGTTCGACAGCTTCTCCATCCCCGCGTTCGACCAGCTCTTCGGGCACGCCGCGCGCATGAGGAACAGGACAAGAGGCAGGTACGCGCCCAGGGGAGTCGTCCGGTTCCCCTACGGCGCAGGCATCAGGGCCCCTGAGCTGCACTCCGAGTCTCCGGAAGCCTATTTCTCGCACACGCCCGGGCTCAAAGTGGTCATCCCCTCGAACGCCTACGACGCGAAGGGGCTGCTCTCCTCGGCGCTCCTGGAGCCAGACCCGATCATCTTCATGGAGCCGAAGAAGATCTACGACTCGCCCAAGATGGAGGTGCCGGAAGAAGAGTACCTGGTCCCCATCGGGAAGGCCAAGGTCGCAAGGGAGGGGACCGACATCACGATAGTCTCCTACGGCGCCATGATGGTCCCGACTCTCGATTCAGCAGTAGCCCTCGAGTCGGAGAGCTCTGTTTCTGCTGAGGTTGTCGACCTTAGGACCATCTCTCCCATCGACTTCCCAACGGTCCTCGGTTCCGTCAGGAAGACCGGGAGGCTACTGGTCGTTCACGAGGCACCGCGAAACGTGGGGGTGGGCGCCGAAGTGGCCGCCACCGTTGCGGACAGGGCCCTGGACTCGCTCAAGGGGCCGATAAAGCGGGTGACAGGCTTCGACACCGAAGTACCGCTCGCAAGGCTGGAGGACTACTACGTGCCCAACAGGGAGAGGATCGTAAGAGCGGCCGTGGACCTTGTAAACTACTGAGAGGAGCAAGAAAACAATAAAATGACAGGCGACGAGCGCCGGACCTGACTTTACCATGCCCTATCTGTTCAATCTCCCGGACATCGGCGAAGGAATCGCTGAAGGTGAGATCCTCAAGTGGCTTGCGAAGGAAGGAGACCAAATCAAGGAGGATCAGCCACTGGTTGAGATCATGACGGACAAGGTCAATGTCCAGATTCCTGCTCCGAGGAGCGGGAAGGTCAAACAGATCCTCGCGAAGGAAGGCGAAATTGCCAAGGTCGGCCAGACGATCATGGTAATCGACGACGGGAGCGGGGGCGATGGCGCAAGTCCCGCTTCAACGGTTCCAGCCCCT
>Ga0187771_10002182_pt1 | contig 13437 bp, 8 predicted proteins | sample 0116_SJ02_MP15_1_FD_133139 | JGI IMG/M metagenome (GOLD analysis project Ga0187771, IMG submission 133139) | Tropical peat soil microbial communities from peatlands in Department of Meta, Colombia - 0116_SJ02_MP15_10_MG | ecosystem: Environmental > Terrestrial > Soil > Wetlands > Peat | place... | reverse complement strand
TGCCGTGCTCAACGGCGGCACGCAGCCCAAAATCAACGAGACCATCTTCGACAAGGACGAAGGTCCGCGCGCCGATACTTCGCTCGAAGCCCTCGCCAAACTGAAGCCCGTCTTCCACGCGCAGGGCACCGTCACCGCCGGCAACGCTTCGCAGACTTCCGATGGCGCGGCCATGGCGCTCGTCATGTCGGAGAAGAAAGCGAAGGAGTACGGCTTCAAACCGAAGGCGCGTTTCGTCAGCTTCGCCACCGGCGGCGTGCCGCCCGAAATCATGGGCATCGGGCCCGTCGTCGCCATCCCGAAAGCGCTCGCGCTCGCGGGCATCAAAATGGAAGACCTCGGCGTCATCGAGCTCAACGAAGCTTTCGCCTCGCAGGCGCTCGCCGTCATCCGCGTGGCCGGCCTCAATCCCGATATCGTCAACGTCAATGGCGGAGCCGTCGCGCTCGGCCATCCTCTCGGCTGCACCGGAGCCAAACTCACCGCTACGCTCCTGCGCGAAATGGAGCGCCGCAAAGCGCGCTACGGCATGGTCACCATGTGCGTCGGCGGAGGCCAGGGCGCAGCCGGGATTTTTGAGCGCATTGATTAAAGGAGACGGACTGACATGGCAACCGCAACCGAAACCAAAGCCAGAATCGGCGGAGCCTTCCTGATTGAAGACGAGCAGCCCCGCGACGTCTTCACTCCGGAAGATCTCACCGAAGAACACCGCGCCATCGCCCGCACCGCGCGTGAGTTTTTCGAAAAGGAAGTCGCGCCCCACACCGAAGCCATCGAGCATGGCGACAAGGATCTCGCCGTCGCGATCCTGCGCAAGGCCGCCGCGCTCGGACTGGAGTCCGTTCTCACGCCCGAGCAGTACGGCGGCATGGGCATGGACCTCGCGAGCGTCATGGTCGTTGCCGAACAACTCGCCGGGGAAGGCTCATTCGCCGGATGGCACGGCGGACATGCCGGCATCGGCACGCTGCCGCTGCTGCTTTTCGGCACCGACGCGCAGAAGCAGAAGTATCTGCCCAAACTCTCGACCGCCGAGTTAGTGGGAGCTTACTGCCTTTCCGAACCACAGGCCGGCTCGGACGCTCTCGCGACGAAGACCCGCGCGGATCTCTCCGCCGATGGCACTTATTACACGCTCAACGGCCAGAAGATGTGGATCACGAACGGCGGCAAAGCGGGCCTCTACACGGTCTTCGCCAAAATCAACGGTGAACAGTTTTCGGCGTTCCTCGTCGAGCGAGCATTCCCAGGCGTCAATCCCGGCGCGGAAGAAAAGAAGATGGGGATCCGGGGCAGTTCCACCACCGCCGTCTTTCTCGATAACGTCAAAGTGCCGGCGGAGAACCTGCTCGGCGAACCGGGCCGCGGCCACATCATCGCCTTCAACGTCCTCAACCTCGGCCGTCTCAAACTCGGTCCGTTCGCGGTCGGCGGCTCGAAGAACGTTCTGCAGATCTGCCTCGCCTACGCGAAGCAGCGCAAAGCGTTCGGGAAGACCATCTCCGAGTTCGGCATGATCCGGCACAAGCTGGCGGAAATGGCGATCCGCATCTTCGCCACCGAATCGATGATCTACCGCGTGGTCGGCCTCATCGATTCGCATCTGCAGGGATTCACGTGGGATGAACCGGGCGCGGCGAAACGCATGATGAAAGCCGTCGAGGAATTCGCCGCCGAGTGCTCCATCATCAAGGTCTACGCTTCGGAAGTGCTCGATTACGTCACCGATGAAGGTGTGCAGGTCCACGGCGGCTACGGCTTCCATCAGGATTACGCGGTCGAGCGCGCCTATCGCGATTCGCGCATCAACCGCATCTTCGAAGGCACCAACGAAATCAACCGCCTTCTCATCCCGGGCACGATGCTGAAGCGCGCCCAGCAGGGCCGCCTCGGTCTGGTCAAAGCCGCGAAGGCTCTCCAGGCCGAAATTCTCTCCGGCCCGGTGCAGGCCGATATCGTCCAGAACGCCAAGAAAATCGGCCTCTTCCTGCTCGGTGTGGCGTTCGAGAAATACGGCACTGCGCTCGAAGAGAAACAGGAAGTCCTCGCCGGCATCGCCGATGTCCTGATGGAAACCTTTGCCATGGAGTCGACCAAACTGCGGGTCGAAAAGACCGGGCAGGGCGCTGACTATTCGGCCGTGCTCCAGCAGGAATCGATGGCGCGCATCGAAACTTTCGCCCGTCCCGTGCTCGCGGCGTGCTCGGAAGGCGACGCGCTCCGCACCAACATGACCATCCTGCGCCGCTTCGCCAAATACGATCCGGTCGACAGCATCGCCATCCGCGAACGCATCGCGACACGGCTTCTCAACGCGGGCCGTTACGTCATTTGAAGATCGTGATCGCGGTCGGCTTGCCGGGCTCCGGCAAGTCGACCTACTTCAGGAAACTGGGCGCCAACGCCATCTCGAGCGACGCCATCCGGCTCCAGCTCGCGGATAACGAAGACGACCAGACCATCCACCCGATGGTCTTCGCGACAGCGCAGTATCTGCTTCTGCAGCGCCTCGCGCTGCAGCGCCCCGTAACGTACATCGACGCGACCAACTTGTCGCTCGCCGACCGCGCCCACTGGATCAAAATCGCCCGCGAGCACGATTGCGAAATCGAAGCCGTTTACTTCGACGTGCCGCTCGAAGTCTGCCAGGCGCGCAACGCCGCGCGCCATCGCATCGTGCCGCCGCACGTGCTCGAAGCCATGACCCTGCGGCTGGTTCCGCCGACCGTTGAAGAAGGCTTCACGCGCGTAGAAGTCTTCGGATACCCTCCCGGAAAACCTCCGGCCGCGTTAGCAGACTGACCACGAGGTAACCGGCTTTCTCGAAGTCATAGAAGTAACCCGGCTGCACCAGTACGCCGTGATCGCGCAGCAGCGTCACCGCCGCGTCCTCATCGTGGACGATGACGGCGTACCAGCCTGCCTCCACGTTGAGCACGCGCAGCCGCGTCGATCGCAGAAACGCCAGGTTCTCCTTCACCCGCGCCATGATCTGCGCCTGCACCGGCTCACGCATTTTCAGCAGCTCGGGCAAAGCCAGCTGCACCGGAGTCCCGACCGAAAGATAGGTATCGGCGATGATCTCAAGCCGATGCAATGCTTCCGCCGCGCGAGCCCCGCTCGCCACCATCCACCCCAGCTTCATCTGCGGCAGCCCGACGGTCTTCGACAGCCCGTTCAGCGTGAACACGAGATCCACCTCAATCGAGCCGAGCGTTTGCACGCCATCAGCCGCCGGCTCGATGAGGTAATCGCGAAACACTTCGTCGGAAATAATCGGCAGCCCCAGCGCCACCAGTTCCGGCACTTCATGACGCTTGAGAAAATGGCCCGTCGGGTTGTTGGGGTTCACGAGCACGATCGCTTTCGTCCGCTCCGTGCGCCGCACCGTGTGGAAGTCGATGTGCCATCCGTGGTCATAGAACAGGCTGTAGTGCGACACCTTCACCGACTCGAGCGCCGCCAGATACTCGAACAGCGGATACGACGGCCGCGGCACCAGCACCTCATCGCCCGGATCGCACAGCAGCTTGAACAGCCACGAATACGCCTCGCTCGTCGATGCCGTCAGCACCACGCGATCCACCGGCGCGCCATACTCGCGCGCGATACACTCGCGCGCCGAAAGCAACCCGAACGGCTCCGGCTGATAGGGCGGAATCGAAGCCGGGTACTCGATCCCCGCGACCGTCGGGTTCGACTCCGTCAGATCGAAGGCCGGCTTCTTCCGCGCCAGCAGCTCCGCCATCGCGTTGGGCTTCAGTTCACCTGGCAGACGCTTCGAGAAAATCCCCTGACTCAATCCTTTGCTCCTCGCTCACCGCACGTTTGTAACGATAGATCCACCACTCGCCAATCCTCACTCGCTCGAACTCCTCGCCTTCGTAATCATCGAGCCGCGCGAGAATCGAGGCATCGCGCAGCCGGTAAATCTCGCCCTGCACCACGCCCGCCGGCTCCTCGCGAAACCCGGGATAATGGGCCACGCGATAAATCGATCCGCGCACTGTCGCCTTGCCGAGAAACTCGGCATTGGCGCGCAGCAGGCGCGCGTACTCGCCCGAGAACTCGCTCCGCAATGTCCCATAGACGAAAATGACATCCCGAGGCACTCTCTATGACTATCACTGAAGCCGGCAGGAAGCTGCGCGCCCGCGAAGTCTCTGCCGTCGAGCTGGCCGAGGAATCGCTGCGCCGCATCAAAGCCGAACAGCCGCGCCTCAACGCCTTCATCACCATTACGGAGGACGTCGCGCGCGCGCAGGCCCGCCAGGCCGACGAGGAACTCGCGCGCGGCATCGATCGCGGCCCGCTGCACGGCATCCCTTTCGCGCTCAAAGACAACTTCGAGACCAAAGGCATCCGCACCACCTGCGGCTCAAAACTTTTCGCCGATTACATCCCCGAGCGTGACTGCGCGGTCTATGAGCAGCTCCGCGAGCGCGGCGCGGTGCTCATGGGCAAGACCGGTCTGCACGAACTCGCTTACGGGATCACGAGCAACAATCCGCACTTCGGCGCGGTTCGCAATCCGCAGGATCCCACGCGAATCCCGGGCGGCTCGAGCGGAGGCAATGGCGCGGCCGTCGCCGCTGACATGGTCTTCTTCGCGATGGGCTCTGACACCGGCGGCTCGATCCGTATCCCCGCGGCATTCTGCGGCTGCGTCGGATTCAAGCCCACCTTCGGGCTCGTCAATCGCCGCGGCCTCATGCCGCTCGGCGACTCCTTCGATCACGCCGGGCCCATGACGCGCACGGTCGAAGACGCGGCCATCGTCATGGACCTCCCGCTCACGAACGCGCAGAATCTGCGCATCTGCGATACGCCGCCAGACCTCGAAGAGGTTAACGCCATCGGCCGACTCATCCTGCTCGCTGAAGCAGCTTCTGTCTTCGCGCCGTATCTCGACCGGCGGGCCGAGATCGGCCCGGACGTCCTTGGGCTCATCGAAGCCGGCCTCCAGGTCAGCGCCGTCGAGTATCTCGAAGCGCAGCGCCGGCGCGCGGAAATTCGCGAGGAATGGCAGGAATTCTGGAAGAAATACGACGTCCTCATCCTGCCCACTGTCGACATTGAGCCACCGCGCGTCGACGATCCGGCAGTCAACAGCCAGCAGGTCCGCGTCGCCTGCACCCGTCTGGTGCGGCCCTTCAACGTACTGGGCTTCCCCGCCGTCTCCATTCCGCGCAGTGGTGCCGGTTTGCCGAAAAGTCTGCAGATTACGGGTAACACGGGAAATGACGCGCTCGTGCTCAGCGCGGCGGCGCAACTTTACCGTGCGAACTAAATATGATTTTTTGTATAGATTTGGAGCCCCGGTAGCTGGATCATCTGCGATGTCATAGAGGAAGATCCTGCCGGACGCTGCAACTGATTGTAATTATGACAGTTGTGTTTATCGGCTGATTGGAAGGAGGCGTGCACGCTCACGCCCCAGCGATTGACCGGCTTTACCGGGCCGCGTCAACAAAAAGAAGAGAGGGAGCCAGACATAAATGGGAACAAACAGAGCAGCGCGCGGTACCAAAATCGCCGCAGTAACGGGGTTGGTCCGTCCGACGCGGCTATCGCCGGCGGGACGGCAGCAAGCGCAAACGAAGGGGAAGCAGCGGATGTTCAGGAGATTTTCAGGTCTTTTCAGCGGCGCGGCACTGATGAGCGTTTTCTGTGCGTCGCTGTTCGCGCAGTCGCTGACGACCGGCGACATCACGGGAACGGTTACCGATCCGTCGGGCTCGAACGTCCCCAATGCCGCCGTGACGATCGTCAACACCGGGACGAATGTAACGCAGAAGGCGGCCACCGGTTCCGATGGAACCTACCGTTTCGCGTTCCTGCCTTCGGGAACATACACGGTTACGATCGCGGCCAGCGGATTCCAGACGCAGGAGCGCCGGAACATCACGGTCTCGGCGGGCCAGCCAACCGCTGTCGACGTGCAGCTCGTCCTCGCCGGGGCCGCGACAACCGTGAACGTGGTCGAGACGACCTCCGTGCTTCAGACCGAGAATGCCGACACCAAGACGACGTTCAGCGCCGACACCATTCGCGACCTGCCCAATCCCGGCGGCGATATTACCTATGTGGCGCAGACGGCCCCCGGTGTTGTCATGAACACGCAGGCCGGTTATGGCAACTTTGTCGCCGACGGTATGCCGGGCATCTCGAATCTGTTCAGTATCAACGGCCAGAACTTCAACGATCCGTTCCAGGGGATCAATAACAGCGGCGCATCGAACCTTCTGCTCGGCGCCAATGACATTGCGGAAGCAAACGTCATCACGAATGGCTATTCGGCGCAGTACGGGCAGTATGCCGGTTCCCAGATCATTTACATCACGAAGTCTGGCACCAACCAGTTCCACGCCAACGCGAACTACATGTGGAACGGCCGCGCCATGAACGCCAACCAGTTCTTCAGCAACCTCGCCGGACTGCCGACGCCGTTCAATAATTACAATCAGTGGGCGGTAGGCGCGCAGGGACCGATCTGGAAGAACAAGACGTTTTTCGATGCGGATTACGAGGGCGTGCGCAACCTTTTGCCGACTGCCGCCAACGAATCACTGGTGCCGAGCCCGCAGTTTGAGTCCGCCACGCTGGCGAATCTCGCGGCCATGGGCCGGAGTTCGGAAATTCCTTTCTACAACCAGGTCTTCGCGATTTACAATCACCCGTTCAATGCGACGGCAACACCGGTCCCGCAGTCCGAGGGCGGCGGCTGCCCGGAGGGCTTCGACCCGCTCGCCGCCGGTGTCCCCTGCGCCTATGAGTTCCGCACCACGCCGACGAATCTGAACAAGGAATATCAGTGGTCTGGACGCGTCGATCACAACTTCAGCGACAAGGATCACGCATACGTCCGGGTGTGGCGCGACAGCGGATTCCAGCCTACCTTCACCAGCCCGTTCGGACCCACATTCAATGCGCAGAGCAACCAGCCGCAGATGTCGGCGCAGATCGCCGAAAATCACATCTTCGGTCCGAACACGGTGAACCAGTTCAACGCCTCGTCGCTGTTCTATGCCGCGGTGTTCGTTGCCTCGAACCCGACCGGTGCGCTTGCCGCGCTGCCCACGTTTCTCGGGTTCTCCGGCAATGCGTTCACCGGGATTGGCGCGTATGCGGAACCGGCATTTCCCCCGACCAACTTCTACTTTCCGGAAGGGCGGCGCGTCTTCCAGTATCAGGTCAGTGATGACCTGTCCCACGTGATGGGGCGGCATACGTTCCGCGCGGGCGTCAACTGGATCCACGAGACGATCACCGATCTGGACTTTGGAGGAGTGGGCGGCCCGATCTACGGCGGAATCACGACCAGCGTGCAGGATTTCTATAACGGAGGCGGCCCGGCTACTTCACTCAATCAGGCATTCCCCACGTCAGCTGAAGAATCAATCCGGCTCAATACCCTCGGCGGCTACGTGGTCGACGACTGGAAAGTGACGGACCACCTGACGGTTTCGATGAATCTGCGATTCGAGCACTACGCCAATCCGACCTGCGATGCGAGCTGCTTCTCCCGGCTTCCCACGGCTTTTACCGGCGCGGCGAACCCGAACGCGGCCAATATACCGTATGACCAGCTGATGCTCTCCAACCAGAAGGACGCCTTCGCGAACACACAGGCGATCGTGATCGAGCCGCGGCTCGGCATTGCGTGGAAGCCTTTCCACAACGACAACACCGTGGTTCGTACCGGCGCGGGCATCTTCGCCGACCAGATTCCCGGCGGTCTGACGGAAAACGCTGCCTTCAATTCGCCGGGCTTCAACGCCTTCTTCCTTGGTAATCCGAACGGCCTCATTGCTCCCGGAGTGGCCGGCAGCCTGTTTACGACCGCGGCTCAGGCCAATCAGGCACTGCTGTCTCAGTTCAAATCGGGCGGCACCTTCAACTCCATTTCGGCGTCGGTTCCGGGTTTCTCCGCCCCCAATATCAACTCGTTCCCGAATACCTTCTACCAGCCGACGTACTACAAGTGGAACTTTGAAGTCCAGCAGGCTTTGGGTTGGGGCACGGTGGCCTCGGCCAACTACTCCGGCATGCATGGCTATCACCTCCCGGTTTCCGACCAGGGACTCAACGCCTACTGCCCCACGAGCGTTTGCACCAGCGGTTTCGTCGGCCTGCCGACTACGGCACCCAATGCCGCATTCGGCCTCGTCAATCAGTACCTTTCGGCCGGAGTGGCGAGCTATAACGGCTTGACCCTTTCCCTGCAGAAACGCATGCGCGAGGGACTGACCTTCACGGCCAATTACACGTGGAGCCATGCGCTTGACGATGTTTCCAACGGCGGCATTTCCAACGAGCAGTTCAGCATTCTTGCCACCGATCAGAGCATCAGCAGCATCGAGAATCCGCACAATGTCGCACAGAACTACGCGAGTTCGGATTATGACGTCCGGCACTACTTCAGCGCGAGTTTCGTGCAAAACGATGTCCTGCGTCACCTCGGGTTCAAGTGGGGTCAGAACCGCATCTTCGGCGGCTGGACAATTGCCAGCAACTGGTTCCTGCGCAGCGGATTGCCGTTCACGATTGTGGACAACAGTGCTGCCGGTGCGCTCGTTCCGTTCAACTTTGGCGGACCAATCTTCGCTTCGGCCATCAGTCGCGTCCCGGCGACGTGTGGCAATGCGGTCGATACTCCCTGCCTCACCACTGCCGAGTTCGCGCCAGCCGCGGCTAACACCGCCAGCGGTGCGCCAACCGGGTTCGGCAGGCTCGGACGCAACACCTCTATGGTCCGCACTTCTTCAACGTCGATCTCGCCGTGATGAAGGAAGTCCAGATCCGGGAGCGTCTCACGTTCTCGTTCGGAATGCAGGCTTACAACCTGTTCAACCACGTGAACTTCGACCAGCCGGTCAACGACATTTCCAATCCGTTGTTCGGCACCACGATCGCGGCAGTCGGTCCGCCGACGAGCCTTCTCGGCTCGTTCGTCGGCGCCGGCAGCTCGCCTCGCTTTATCGAGCTGAAGGGTTCGCTGCGGTTCTAACAGGCTGCTGAAAAACCGGGACAGACAGAACTGGGCAGCCTTTTTCGCCGCAGGCCCCGACTGCTAACGCGCGATTTGGCGTGGCGAAAAAGGTGCCAGTTTGGTCTGTCCCGGTTTTTCAGCAGCCTGCCAAGCGGCCCGGTTTTCTGAACCCGGTAACCGCAACGGCGCAGGCAGAAAATGTCTGCGCCGTTATTTTTTTGCATGAAACTGTTCCGAAACGGGACGGGAAAGAGTATAAAATCATACGGAAGGCAAATCTAAACCGTCAACCGGGGAGGATTTAGCGATGATCTTTCAAAGAGGATTCGCTCTGGCCTGTCTGGCTGTCCTGACCGGTTTCGGCATGGAAGCCCAGATTACAGGCGATCTTCGCGGAACCGTGACCGACGCGTCCGGCGCCGCAGTCAGCCGTGCAAAAGTGACGCTGACGAACATGGAAACCCGGCAGGAGCGTACCGAGACTACCGGGCCGTCCGGTGAGTTCGCGTTCGAACTGCTGGGCATCGGCCATTACAGCGTGAAGGCCGAAGCAGCGGGCTTTGCGGCTCAGCAGGCGCAGACCGAGGTGAAGACGGGCGAAATTGCCGCCGTCAACTTCAGGCTTCCAGTGGGACCGGCGAGCGCGGTGGTTGAGGTCACTTCGGCCGTTGCTCAGATCGATACCGAAAACGCTCAGTTACAGACGTCGTTCACGGGACAGGCCGTGCAGGAGATTCCCGTGACGCGCGATCCGAACCGTTTCGCGCTGTCGGCGCCGGGCGTCTTTCCGGTTTCCCAGAACAACCCGTATCTCGGTACCGGCTCCTTCAATGCCAACGGCGGACGCGGCCGTGCGAATAACGTCATGGTCGACGGCATCACCGCGACCGACGTGAGCGTGACCGGCACGGTGCTCGGCCCGCTGAACTTCTCCTCGATCAAGGAAGTCAAAGTCATCACCAACAACTTCAGCGCGGAGTACGGCCGCAACGCCAGTTCGCAGGTCCTCTATATCACGAAGAGCGGCACCAACGACCTGCACGGCGAAGTCTACGAATACTTCGAAAACAACGTGCTCGACGCGCGGTCGTTCTTCGACCGCACGGGTCAGGCCAGCATCCTGCGCCAGAATACCTGGGGGTTTGAAGTCGGCGGACCGGTGATCGTCCCCCGGCTGATTCACGGGCGCAACCGCATCTTCTGGCACTCCGACTACGAGGGACTCAAGAAGCGCGGCGTCGGAACGGCGGTGATCGCCAACGTGCCGACGCCGGCCATGATGGCGCAGGTTATGGACCCGACGTCTCTCGCGCTGCTCAAGCAGTATCAGGTGCCGACCTCGCCGACCGGAACGCTCTCCGAGGTCGCGCCCAACACCACCAACACGTATGAGTGGGCCGAGCGCGGCGATTTCGTGCTCAACCCGCACGACCTGATGTGGATGCGCTACGCCGTCTACAATTCCAGCGCTTCTACGAGCGGCAACACCTTCCTCAGCAGCAACCTGCCGTACTTCGGCGCGAGCAGCACCAACCATCCGCGGCAGGCGACCTTCGCCGAAACCCACACCTTCGGCTTCACCGCCGTCAACGAGTTCCGCTTCGGCTTCGGCCAGAGCGAGCCGAACTTCCCGATCCAGACGCCCTATCCGCTCGGACCATCGCTGACATTTCTCGATGGCTCGGTGACGGGGCTGGGCGTCGCCAGCAATCTGCCGCAGGGGCGCGAGCAGCGCACCTATGAGTACACCGACAATTTCAGCATCACGAAGGGCACTCACACCATCAAGACAGGCTTCGAGTTCTATCACCTCGAAGCCGACTCTTTTTTCGACAATAACTTCCGCGGTTCTTACACCTTCGCCAACTGGGCCGCATTTGCCGCCGGCGAGCCCAGCGCTTACTCGCAGGATTTCGGCAACTCGGTGCGCGACAACCGTGTGCAGAATGCCTTCGCGTTCGCGCAGGATGACTGGAGAATCGCGCGCAATCTGACGATGAACATCGGCGTCCGGCTTGAATTCTCCGGCGGACCGACGGAGACAGAGAACCGGCTTTCGAACCTGTATCTCAACAACAGCGGATCTTATGGCGCTTCCGGTCCGGGTCCTCTCGGATTACTCGAGACCGGGCACCCGTCGTTCAACAGCACTTACAACTGGGCGCCGCGCCTCGGCTTCGCTTACCAGCCTTTCGGCGATCAGAAGACCGTCATCCGCGCCGGCTTCGGCTACGCGTATGACTTCATCTTCCTCAACCCGATCACCAACCAGCGCTTCCTGCCGCCGCTGATCTATACGGCGTCGCTTTCCGGCGTCGGCAACTTCACGGGCCAGAACAGCTGGGCCGATTTCGCCGCCGGCACCGCGGCTCTGCAGCAGATTACGGAGCAGCAGGTGGGGTCGTTCAGCCCGACCGCTCTCAACTTCGGAGCGATCAGCCCGGCGATCGCGGTCAACCTGCGCGATCCGATGGTGCAACAGCGCAGCTTCGGGGTGGAGCGCCAGCTCGCGAATAACCTGGTCCTGAAGGCCACTTACGTGGGCACGCATGGCACTTACCTGACCCGCACCCGGCCGATCAACCTGATCGCGAACCCGCCGGCCCCGGCAACGAGTTACGCGGATGAGATCGCGCGCCTGAGCCAGTTCACCTCGGCGGTCGCCGGCCTGAACGGCAACGCGACGGCTTACAGCAACCGCTACGATCCGCGCTATAACGCGGTGAACTACGTGGAAAGCTCCGCCAACTCGGAATTCAACGCCCTCGAAGTGGAAGTGCAGAAGCGCTTCAGCGAGCGCTTCTTCGCCAACCTCGCTTACACGTGGTCGCATTCGATCGACGACAGCTCCGACGTGCTGGGCGTTCTGCTCAACGATACGCCGGCGCAGCAGAACCCGAACGACAACCACAACAACCGCGGCGACAGCCAGTTCGATCTGCGCCACGTGCTGACGGTCACGCATACGTGGGAAATGCCCTTCTTCGTCCACTCGAAGAATGCGGCCGAGCGTCTTCTGCTGGGCGGCTGGGCGTTCGCCGGCATCAGCACTTACCACAGCGGCCCTCCCACGAACGTGGTCGCGGGCGCGACGGTGGGCGGCATGACCGATCCGCTGCAGTATCTCGGGACCGGCAACAACGTGGATCGCCCGAACGCCTCGGGACCGGTCACGAGCTTCAATCCGGTGCCGGCCGGTTCGGCGGGCGCTTACACCGGCACCACGGCGGTGAACGGCGTGGCGATCAGCAATTACGCGCTCTCGCTCGGCCTTTCGCAGCCGCTGGTGGGCAACTTCGGCACGCTGCCCCGCAATTACCTGCGGCTGAACGGCCAGACCGATTTCGATATGGACCTCTACAAGAACTTCCATATCAACGAGAAGGTCATGTTCCAGCTGCGTGGAGAGTTCTACAACATCTTCAACCTCCACGCCTTCCAGACCACGGCGACCTCGGCCACGGCGCTCGCGACCATTACTTCGACGACGTTCGGGCAGTACACGTCCGTCAGTCTGAACTCCCGGCTCGGGCAACTGGCGGCGCGCATCGTGTTCTAAGAGGGTTGCGAAAAACCGGGACAGACAGAACCGGGCAGCCTTTTTCGCTGAGAGGTTTGCCGGAAACACGTGATTCGGCACGGCGAAAAAGGTGCCAGTTTGGTCTGTCCCAGTGTTTTTCTATACTGAAAGCAGTTTGTTCAAGCTGCCCAGACGCGTTCTCTACGGCGTAGCCGCGATTCTGCTGCTCGTGTCCGTCATCCTCGTCGTGTGGCAGGGTTCTTTCGCGGGCAGTTTCGGCTCCTTCGCTCCCGACGACCCGGCCCAGACCTTCGTTTTCTACGGCATCTCCATCCTCATCTTCCTGCTGATGATGGCGCTCGGCTTCATGCTGGTGCGGCTCATCGTGAAGCTGTGGATCGAACGCCGCGCCGACCGCGCCGGCTCGCGCATCCGCACCAAGCTCGTGCTGGGCGCGCTGGCGCTCAGCCTGATGCCGGTGTTTTTCATGGTGCTGTTCAACTTCTACGTGCTGAACGCGACCATGCAGAAGTGGTTCAGCCGGCCGGAGCAGCATGAACTGGTCGACTTCCAGATGATCTCCCGGCAGCTCGAACGGCAGACGCGGGACAAGGCCGAGGCGGAAGCGGAGCTGTTGCTGGCCCTGCCCGAGACGCAGCGGATGATTGCGACCGGCATCGGCGACTCGGCCTGGCTCGGGAAGTTCTCGAAGGCGCGCGGCATTCTCGCCGCGACCGTGATGCCGGATCAGGGCGGCATTCCCATCGCGAAGTTCGGCGAGTTTCCGGGACCGAAGGATCCGCCGGCGGTGACGGTGAGCCAGGGCGCGGTGCGGCTCTCGATCGCGGTGCCGGTGGATGTGGCGCAGCAGCGCCAGGCCATTGAGGAATACGACCGCGCGTTTGACCAGTTGAGCTCGCAG
>Ga0187771_10002181_pt1 | contig 13438 bp, 13 predicted proteins | sample 0116_SJ02_MP15_1_FD_133139 | JGI IMG/M metagenome (GOLD analysis project Ga0187771, IMG submission 133139) | Tropical peat soil microbial communities from peatlands in Department of Meta, Colombia - 0116_SJ02_MP15_10_MG | ecosystem: Environmental > Terrestrial > Soil > Wetlands > Peat | place... | reverse complement strand
GTGCTGACCAAAGTGCTGGGAAGGTTCTGGCCGTTCCAGCGCACCACGCTATTGCTCTGCAGGCTCGCACCGAAGACCGTCAGCGTGAAACTCGGTCCTCCGGCTGTGCCAGCGGAGGGCGAAAGGGCGCTAATGGTAGCGCCGGTATTGCCCTGAAACGTGTACTGCACATCGCCGCATCCCGCGGCAAGAAACGCCGCGCCAAGCAACCAGCCCGAGATTCGTACCGAGCGACGCATGCTCATCTTTGCATTCCCGACCGTTGCCACGGAGACTCCCAAAACACGCGGTCTGCTGTGTGATGCGCCCTGGGCGCTTGGCGTTGACTGCCTTCGCAACCGCTTCGCCGCGACCCAGGGAAGTTTCGCGAGCGCCTGGCGAAGGCCTAGCACTGTTCCAACTAATTTCACCAACGAGGCAGCGCGCCTTTCGCCAGCTACCCGCCAAGGACACCACAGAACCATACCATTTGCCGCAATAAGTTGGAACGGCACTAGTTGTTATCACCGCCCGCGCACCGCGTCAATCCTTGCGTGCTTCCCGCCGACGCCAAAGCTCGTTAAGAATGTTCCCCTGGCCGAAAACTTCCTACCGTCATCCCTGGGACGAGAGGGCGTTACGGCCGAGAAAGCGGGCGGCGGGGCCGAGTTCCTCCTCGATACGCAGGAGCTGATTGTACTTGGCGACGCGGTCCGTGCGCGAGGCCGAGCCGGTCTTGATTTGGCCGGCGCCCGTGGCCACGGCGAAGTCGGCGATGAAGGTGTCTTCGGTTTCGCCGGAGCGATGGGAGATGATGTTGGCGTAGCCGGCCTGGCGAGCCATCTCCACGGCGTCGAACGTTTCGCTCACCGTGCCGATTTGATTCAGCTTGATGAGAATGGCGTTGGCCACACCTTCCTTGATGCCGCGCGCGAGCCGCTCCGTGTTGGTTACGAACACATCGTCGCCGACCAACTGGATCTTCTTTGCAGCTTTACCAGTGAGAAGTTTCCAGCCTGCCCAGTCGTCCTCGGCCATTCCATCTTCGATGCTGACGATAGGATATTTTTCCGTCCAACTGGCCCAGTAAACAGCCATCTGCTCGGAAGAGTGGACGGACTTGTCGGATTTTTTGAAGACGTATTTTCCGCCGGTTTTGTCGTAGAACTCGCTGGCGGCGGGGTCCAGAGCGATGGCCACCTGCTCGCCGGGGCGGTAGCCCGCGGCGGAGATGGCCTCGAGGACAATCTGGACGGCTTCTTCGTTGGACTTGCAGTTGGGAGCGAAGCCGCCTTCGTCGCCGACGGCGGTCGAGTACCCGCGCTTCTTGAGCGCAGCCTTCAGGGCTTGAAACACCTCGACGCCCCAGCGCAAGGCCTCGGAAAAGCTCGGCGCGCCTACGGGCATCACCATGAACTCCTGGAAGTCCACTGAATTGTCGGCGTGAGCGCCGCCATTGAGGATGTTCATCATAGGCACGGGGAGGGTAGCGCCCGGACGCCCGGAGGAAGCGTCGCGGGAATATCGCGCCAGGTACTTATAGAGAGGCAGGCGCAGCGCGGCCGCAGCAGCGCGAGCCGCAGCCATGGAGACCGCAAGGATGGAGTTGGCTCCGAGGCGGCCCTTATTGGGAGTGCCGTCCAGCTGCATCATTCTGCGGTCAAGAGCGCGCTGGTCCGCGGCATCGAGGCCCACGACCGCCCCGGCCAGCTCGCCATTCACGTTGGCGACGGCCTTCAGCACGCCCTTACCGAGATAGCGCGCTTTGTCGCCGTCGCGCAATTCGAGGGCCTCGTGCTCACCCGTGGAGGCGCCGGAGGGAACAGCGGCGCGGCCCGAGGCGCCGCCTTCGAGGAGCAAGTCGGCCTCCACGGTAGGATTGCCGCGCGAATCCAGGATTTGCCTGGCGCGAACACGAACGATCTTCGTAGACATGGGTTTCTCCTAGTGCCGTTCCAACGTGCTTCGACTGATTTCCATCAGCCAGCAAACAAGGCGCTGTTTTGGATAGCGCCCTCCCCGGCCTGGTTTTGACCTCTCGGCGGCGCGCCGCTTCGATGCTCAGGCTGCCGGCATAGAATGTGCCGTCTCCTTTGCTCAACAAGACCCCGCTGGTCCAAAGAGTTGGAACGGCACTAGAAAGGCAAACGCACTATTGTAGCGGAAAGCGGGCGCCGAGCAAGCACACGAATCGCGTGTTTGCGGGGGCGATGGGATTCGTCAAGAGGTGGACTTGCCCGCGTTTTGCGGCGCGCTCCAGCTCTCGGGAGGAAAATCAATCTGCCAAAAGCGCGGCGCGGGCATGTTGAACTCGATGCCCACGGGAGCCTTCTCACCCTGTTTTGGGCCTACGTGGATGACCTTGCACTGCTGCTTCTCCCGGGTTTCGCGGTGTTCCAACTCGATGACTTGCCCGACCTCGACCCTGGCGCTCAGATCAATGAGCGCGCCGTGGGCGTTCACTACCGAGGTCAGCGTCTCTTCATGGATGGGATTGCCCTTGGCGTCCTGCCCTTGAACCACTACGCGAACTCTGAGGAGCACCCGCTGGCTCCGCCTTCTGTCCCCCTCGCGCCGAATGGGTTCAGCCACGCGGTCCTTTCTCTCGAACAGCCGAGCTTGCTGCGCGATCCGAGCCAGGCGCCCCGCACGGTGTTCCGCCGCGCCAGCGAAAGTAGCGCGAGCCTGCAGGCGCCGTCAGATTGGATTCTAGGGCAAATGGGCCTGCCCGTCGATAGAACCAAAGGTCTATGCTAGCAAAAGCGGCAACAGCGCCCTGCGCGCGGCAGGGCCGGTGCACCCGGAACTGTATCAGGCCGGCGGCCAGCGCAAAGCGCCAAAAGGGGACTCTGGCAGTGGGATTGCGCGCCCGGCTCAGGAAGCAAACCCTTCCACTCCTCGTGCGCCGCCCGCAGCAATCCGCGCGCGCCTTGCACGCGAGCTGAGTTCAGGTCAGGTACCGGTCAAGCACCTTGGTGATCTGCTCTTTGGGCACGGCTCCCACAATCTGGTCCACCACTTGCCCGTCCTTGAACACCAGCAAAGTGGGAATCCCTCGAATATTGAAGCGCCCAGCGGAGTTCATGGATTCATCCACATTCAACTTGGCTACCTTCAGTTTGCCCGCGTAGTCGTGGGCAATCTCCGCCACCGTGGGCGCCAGCATGTGGCATGGGCGGCACCAGTCCGCCCAGAAATCCACCAGCACGGGCTGGGTCTTGCTCGCGGCGATCACTTCGTTCTCGAAGCTCGCGTCGCTCACGCTCTGTATGTTCTCTGCCATTTCTTGCTTTTCCTCTCGCGGCCGCGGCCCCTTGGAAAGCGGCGGCCGCCGGCTCACTATTACTTGGATGATACTGCGGTCCGCGCGTTACGCGCCTCCCGCGCCGCCTCGTACAGTTTCAAGTACTCCCCGGCCGAGACGTTCCAGGAAAAATCCTTGCCCATGCCGTTCAGTTGAACCCGCCGCCACACGTTTTCGTGGGCGAAGTGCTGCAGCGCCTGGCGGATGCATTCCAGCATGGCCTTCCCGTCGTACGCCTGGAATTTGAACCCCGTGCCCTCGCCGTGCTGCAAGTCGAAAGGCTCGACCGTATCGTCCAGGCCGCCCGTGGCGCGCACGATGGGCACAGTGCCGTAGCGCAGACTGTAAATTTGATTGAGCCCGCACGGCTCGTACCGCGAGGGCATCAGGAACATGTCGGACCCGGCTTCGATCTTGTGCGCCACGGTGTTGTCGTAGGCCACGCGCACGCCTATCCGCCGGGGGTATTTCGTCGCCAAATTGCGGAACAATTGCTCGTATTTCGGCTCTCCTGTGCCCAGGGCTACCAGCGCCACCTCTTCCTTCAGCAGCGCCTCCGCTTGCTCGGCGATCAGATCGAATCCCTTCTGATCGGCGAACCTCGAAACGATTCCGATCAAGGGGCGTTTCAGGTTCTCCGGGGGCAGCTTGAATTCCTGGAGCAGGCCTTGCTTGCAGGTCTTCTTCCCGCCGAGGTCCCGGGCAGAGTAGCGGGCGGCGATCAGCTTGTCCGTTTCCGGATTCCAAGCGGTGTAATCCACTCCGTTCAGGATTCCCCGCAGGCGGTCGCCCCGGCTGCGCACCACGCCGTCAAGCCCGTGGCCGTACTCGGGCGTCTTGATTTCCTCCGCATATTTCCGGCTCACGGTGGTCAAGAAATCGGAATACAGCAAACCGCCCTTCAGATAATTCACCTTGCCATAGAACTCGATCCCCTGGGGAGTGAACAGCGCCTCCGGCAATCCCACGGCTTCCAGAATCTCGCGCGGGAACAGTCCGTGATAACCCATGTTATGCACGGTGAACACGGTGGGGACGCGTTGAAACGCCGGATCCTCCGCGTACTGCGTGCGCAGCAGGACGGGCACGAGCGCCGACTGCCAGTCATGGCAGTGAAACACATCAGCCGGCCAAATGTGCTTGCCAATCTCGATCACCGCCCGGCTGAACTCGGCGAAGCGTTCCCCGTTGTCGGGGTAATCCTTGCCTCCCTCGCCGTAGAGCTGCGGGCGGTCGAAGCAGGCCGGATCGTCCACGAAAAAGTAGCGCACGCCCTCGATGACGGTTCCGTCCGCGACTCCCGGGAAGCGCAGTCTTGGTCCCAGGGGGATGGTGAGGCTCGGCAGCACGATGGCCTGGGCCTTCGTGCCGCGGTATTTGGGCAAGGCCACGGCCACTTCGTGGCCGCGGGCCGCTAGCGCCTTGGGCAGTCCCTCGACAACGTCAGCCAAGCCGCCGGTCTTCGAAAACGGCAGTCCTTCCGAGGATGCGAAGAGAATCTTCATCGTCAACGCGCCAAGCGAATGACGTTACTGGATGGGCCGCGCGGCGTCAAGCGAGTCTCCCAAGCCCAAGCGCGGAGCGAGCCGAGAAGAGCAGAAGCTTTGATAGAATGGCTTGGCATTCGTGGCTGAAACGCGACAAGCCAGGCGCTATTTCGTCTCCGGCGTGGTTCAAGGAGTGGGCTACCGCTTTTTCGCGCGCGATGCCGCGGAGCGGTTGTCCCTGGCCGGATACGTGCGGAACCTGTACGATTCGCGCGTGGAGGTCTACGCCATCGGCGGGCCGGACCAGCTCAGCACGCTGCGGGCGGCGCTCGCGCGCGGTCCCTGGTCCGCCCGTGTGGAGCGCGTGGACGAGGAGTCCGCGGCCATAGACCCGCGTTACGCCGGCGACTTTTCGATCGAAGAAGACAGTTAACCAGGAGCGCCCGGATGGATGACTTGAAGCAGCTGATTCGCGAGGTTCCCGATTACCCCAAACCGGGAATTCTTTTCTACGACCTGACCACCCTGCTCAAGAACAAGGAGGGTTTCCGTGTACTGATTGACAAGCTGTGCGGGCACTACGCCGGGCGGAAGATTGACGTGGTCGCGGGGATCGAGGCTCGCGGGTTCATTTTCGCGCCGGCGCTGGCGTACCGGCTGGGGGCAGGTTTCGTGCCGGTGCGCAAGCCGAAAAAGCTGCCGGCCAAGACAGCGAGCGTCACGTATGCGCTGGAGTACGGCACGGATACTCTGGAGATTCACGAGGACGCGGTGCAAAAGGGGCAGCACGCGCTCATCTGCGACGACCTGCTGGCCACCGGAGGCACCGCCGCGGCCACGGTGGAACTCATCCGCAAACTGGGCGGCCAGGTGGACGGCGCGGCATTCGCCGTGGAATTGAAATTCCTGAAGGGCCGGGAGAAACTTCCGGGCGTGGACGTGTTCACGTTGATTCAGTACGAAAAATGAAGGGGTCATGCGCGGCAGGTTCCGCGGCGCTGGCGCACGACCTCGAAGAGCACGATTCCGGCAGCAACGGAGACGTTCAGCGATCGGACGGGCCCCGAGGCCGGGAGGGAAACGAGCAGGTCACACCGCTTGCGCGTGAGTTCGTGCAGTCCCCTCCCTTCACCGCCCAGAACAATGCCTACCGGCAGGCTGAGGTCGGCGGAGATATAAGGCGTCTCCGCACGTTCATCGAGGCCCACCAGCCAATAGCCCGCCTGTTTCATTTCTTCCATGGCGCGGACGAGATTGGTGACACGGGCAACGGGCAAATGGGCCAAGGCGCCTGCCGAGGCCCGAGCAACCACGTCACTCAAGCCGGCGGCGCGGCGTTCGGGCAATACCAGGCCATGCGCCCCGGCGGCAAGGGCGGTGCGCACGATGGCGCCGAGATTGCGGGGGTCCTCGACGCCGTCCAGAAGGACAAGGAAACCCTTTTGAGAAGCATCCTGCGTCGCGCGGCGCAGCAGGTCGTCCAGCACGGCTGCAGGCTGAGCGGCCGCGAGAGCGATGACTCCTTGGTGCTGAGGGGAGCCGGCCAAGCGGTCGAGTTGCGCGCGGTCTTCAAAGCGCACGGGCACGCCTTTGCCATGTGCGAGGCGCACCAACTCTTCGACACGCTCGCCGCGGCGCCCGCGAGCCAGGAGCACGTGACTCAGCGCGCGCCCCGCTTCCAGGGCTTGGCGCACGGCGTGGAGGCCCGTCAAGCGTTCCATTGCGGTTGTAGTCTACTCCGAAATTGGGAGAGGAAGGGCGGGACTCTAATCCAGGGCGGCGCAGAATTCCAGGATGCGGTCACGAGCGCTTTTCACTGGCGCAGCAAACGCGAGAGGCGCAGCGGCATCCAGCAAGAGGATCACGCGGTCAAGCGCGCCCTCCCCGGCGCGTCCGGCCAAAGCTAAGCGGATGGGATGGAACAGCTCGCGGCCGCGGAGCTCGAGGCGCTCCTTGAGGAGCGCGACAATTTCCTTAAAGCGATCGGAATCCAGCGGGCCGTTTTCCAGAATCAGCAGGGCAAGGTTGCGGATGACGTCGCGCGCGCCGTAACGCGCCAGGACGACGTGACACTCGACCTGGCGCAGGATAGCCCGCGCGTCATAACAGAAGACGAGAGTCAACAGGTCCTCCAGCGCGGGGCGGCCGGGCGCATGGGGACCGAGGAGCGAAGAGGCCTGCTCGCACCACCCCTGTTGCAAGGGAGAAGGCGGCGTCTCGAGCCATGCCCGTTCACGCAAGATGGACACAACGTCGGCAACGGTGAACAGGCTTGTAGGGGCGGGAGGCTCAGCGCGGGGTTCAAGCGGCATGGCGAGATTCTATCGCAGGAGATCAGCGAGCAGCGCGCTCAGGGAGGGTGAGGGTAGCCACAGCGTAGGCGGCAATCGCCTCACCTTTGCCTACGGCGTCCACTCCTTCGTTCGTCTTGGCCTTCAGGTGGACCTTTCCGGGGGGCACGTCCAGAGCGCGCGCCAGCGCCTCGCGCATTTTTTCAAAATACGGAGCGAGCTTGGGCCGTTCGGCAATCACCACGGCGTCAATATGCTCCAAGGAGAAGCGCTGCGCGCGCAGGAGCTTCCCGGCATGTTCGAGGAAAAGCAAACTGGAAACACCCTTCCATTTCGGGTCCGTGTCCGGGAAATGGAGGCCGATGTCCCCCAAACCGGCGGCCCCGAGCAAGGCGTCGCAGATGGCGTGGGCCAGGACGTCGCCATCGGAATGTCCCAGCGGGCCTTTGTCAAAAGGAACGCGGATGCCGCCGAGGACGAGTTCTCGTCCTTCCGCGAGACGATGCAGATCGTAGCCTACTCCGCATCGCGCAGTCATTTGCCGGCGCGCTCCTGCTGGAGATAGAAACGGGCCAGCTCCATGTCCGCGGGACGGGTGATCTTGATGTTGCGCTCGGAGCCTTGCACGACGTGAACCTCGCGGCCCAGCCGCTCGACTAAGCCCGCCTCGTCGGAAGCAGTTAGGCCGTCCGCCTGGGCGCGGGCAAAAGCCTCCTTGAGCAATGCCGCGGCGAAGGCTTGCGGTGTCTGGGCCAGGACGATGCGCTCGCGCGGCACCGTGCCGGTAATGAGCGCAACATCCTCGGGAAGCCTGGTTCGCTTCACTTCCTTGACGGTATCCATCGCGGGGATACCCAAAATGGCCGCCCCGCAGCGCCGGGCCTCGGCAATCACGCGCTCAATCTGATCGCGGGTGACGAAGGGGCGAACGGCGTCGTGCACCAGGATCATGTCCGCCTCCGCTGGAACCTCGCCCAGCGCCAATGAGACGGACTCCTGGCGGGAACGTCCTCCGCGAATGACGCGCACAGGCTTCCCGATTTGCTCCTCGGCGATGCGCGCTTCCAGCCGCGCGACTTCATCCTCACGCGTGGCCACGAGAATGTCCGTGACCAGCGGGCAGGAGGCCAAGCGGCGAACGCTCAGGATCACGATGGGCACGCCGTCGAGCTCGAGAAACTGTTTGGGGGTTTCCGCGCCCATGCGCGTACCAAGCCCCGCGGCGGGCAGAATCGCGGCCAATCTGGTCATAGCAGCATCCTCAGAATCCGAAGACATCCTGCAAGCAATGGCACCATTGCCCGAGCGAGTCCCAAAGGGGATAGAAGTGTACCGCAACCTCGCGCTGATTGCGAAACGCCGGCGCGGGAAGCGGCGAATCAATCTGAGGCCGGTTCTGGGATAACCGGACGGGGCGCCCGTTCGCCCTGGGCGTCCTGCGAGCGACCGGAGGAGTCCGGACGGCGGCTTTCGCCGTGCCGCTCGTTCAAATCGCGTGCACCGCCCGCAGCAGCAGCGGCCACGCCGTGAGCGGTGTGTTCCGCGCGTTCGTCGAGCCGACCGAAAATCATCTTGCCGGCGGTGGTTTGATGGACCGAGGTGACGATGATATCCACGGTCCTGTTGATCAGGCGGCGCGCCCCGTCAATGACCACCATGGTGCCGTCGTCCAGATAGGCCACTCCCTGGTTGTATTCCTTGCCTTCGCGCAGCACGAACACGCGCATGGATTCGCCGGGGAGAACCACAGGCTTCAAGGCATTGGCCAGTTGATTGACGCTGAGGACCGCAATCCCCTGTAGGGCGGCGACCCGGCTGAGATTGAAATCGTTGGTGACGATTTTGGCTCCGGCCCGTTTGGCCAGCTCGATGAGCTTCATATCCACGCCGGCGATTTGGGGAAAGTCGTCTTCGACGATGCGCACGTCCAGGTGAGGCATCTTTTGCAGGCGGCTCAGCACTTCCAGGCCGCGGCGTCCGCGCTGGCGTTTGAGCGGGTCGGCAGCATCCGCGACGAGCTGAAGCTCGCGCAACACGAACTGAGGAATGAGGATGGCGCCGTCGAGAAACTGGGCCTCGCAGATGTCCGCCACACGCCCGTCAATGATTACGCTGGTGTCCAGCAGCTTGGCCGCCGGCCCGGCCGCGGGTTCGGAGCCGAAGACGCCGGCAAGGAGCTGTGGATTGACCATCTCGCCCTTGCTGGCGCCGACGGCCAAGCCGATGTAACCCAGGCCCAGGAGCAGCGCCAGGAGCAAAAATGACCGCGTGCCCTCGGGAATAGACAAGCGCATGACGATCAGGCTAGCCAGAGTCGCGGCGGACAAACCGAACAGAGCGCCAATGGCGCCGGCAATCAGACGGCCCAAGCTCGCCCGCCGCAGGCGACATTCCCCAAGAATCACCAGGGCCGCGCCGCCAAGGCCGGCGACCGCGCCAAGAAGGGGGCTCAAGCCGAAGGGGGCCCAGCGGTAACATGCCGCCGCGGCGAAGAAAACGATCAGCCCGCGAAGGAGCCAGAAGTCCCAGCCTAAGGGCCCCTGGCCAAGGGTACCCCGGGCGGATAGGCTCGAACGAGCCGTTGGAGGACGAGAAATGACAGGAGTCTGCGGATAGAAGTGCGAATTTCGGGCCATGGTCTCCCCGTTCCGTGCAACCCGATAGGCGCAAAGCCCTTGCGCTCCCGGCTTTGGCGGTGACCTGGCCTGCGCCGGAAGGCGCAACAGCAAGGTTTACTAGGAAGACGTATATACTTCGACGCGCCTTACGTCAAGCGCCGCGGCGCAGGTAAAAGCGGGTGACGCGCTGGCTGAGTGTGCAAAAGAGGTCTGAAGTCACCGTGCCAATGGCCTGGGCAACGGCACTGGCGGGGAGAACATGCTCGCCGTTCCGGCCATAGATCGTGGCTACGTCCCCGAGGGACACGCCGGGAATACCGGTGACATCCGCCATGGTCACATCCATAGAAACGACGCCAACGATGGGAGCCAAGCGGCCATGCAACAGAACCTGGCCGCGGTTGCCCAGCGAACGGGGCAAACCGTCTCCGTAACCGGCAGAGATCACCGCGATCCTAGTCTGTCGCTTGGCAATGAAGACCGCGTCATAGCCCACGCCCTGGCCGGGAGCCACGTTGCGGAGGCCGATCACGCGGGCGCGCAGGCTCATCACCGGCGTGAGTGGGAGCCGGGCCTCCATCTCCGCGCGCAGCTCCGGGGGGTCATAACCCGGATGGTAGCCGTAGAGAATCACCCCGGGGCGCACCATGTCCGCCCAGGTTCCGGGACGCGAAGCAATGGCCGCGCTGTTGGCCAGGTGGACGATCCCTGGAGCGATCCCCCGTGCGCGCAAGCGGTCGAGCGCCGCCCAGAATCGCTTCTCTTGTTCGGCAGTTTGTCGCCCCCGGAGGGCAGGAGGAAAAACTTCCGACGAGGCGAAGTGGGTGAAGACGCCTTGCAATCGAAGATGCTTGCACTTTGCGAGCTGGAGGGCAAAGCTCTCGATTTCCTCCGGGGAGATACCCAGCCGGTTCATGCCCGAATCTATTTTGAGGTGAAAGCCGACAGGTGGGGCGCTCCGCTTCTTCGCGGGGCCGCGCGCGGCCACCCGCTCGAGAAGCGCGAGTTGCTCGCAGCGGGTGATCGCGGGCGTGAGCCGGTGATCGAGGATCCGTTCTTCCTCGCCCGGCCAAAAACCCGTCAACAACAAGATGGGGCCTGTAACCCCCGCTTCACGCAGCTCCATGCCTTCGGCGCTGCAAGTGACGCCAAACCAATCCGCGCCGGCCTTCTCCAGAGCCTTGGCCACAGGCGCCGCGCCGTGGCCGTAACCGTTGCCTTTGACGATGGCCAGGACCTTTCGCAGTTTCTTGCGCTTCTCTCCCGGCGGATTCACGAAGCGGCGAATGGCGCGGAGATTCCGGGCCAGCGCCGCGAGGTCTATTTCCGCCCAAACAGGCCGACCGACAAATTTCACCGCCGAACCCCCTGAAAATGAGATATCCGCCCCGGCAGATGAGCACGGAAGCATAGTGTACGACATACGTTCCGGCACAGCGAATCGAGAGCCCATGCCGCGTGTCAGGCAACACGTTCGTGCGCGGCGCAATGATCCGGCGAGCAATTGGCGCGCCAATCCAGGCGTGCTCCAAGCGATTGCAGACCAGGCCGCAAGCGAACGCCGGCCCCTCGATGACTATTTCGAGCGTGGATTATGCGACACGGGCGTGTCTCGAAAGCTAAGGCATTCCCGCGCGGTGCGCGGGCCCCCGGCGAGCCAGGGAGATCATGCGTTCAAGGATTCATCAGGCGCCCACGTATCGGGAGCGGCTTCCTCGAAGCGAGTGTAGCGCCCCACGAAGACGAACCTGACTTTGTCCGTGGGACCGTTGCGCTGCTTGGCGATGATGATCTCGGCCAGGTCGCGTTCCTCGGGAGTGGGGTCTTTCTTGTAGGCATGCGGGCGATGGATGAAGAGGACCACGTCGGCGTCTTGCTCGATGGCGCCGGATTCGCGCAGGTCGGCGAGCTGCGGGCGGCGCTCCTCGCGTTCGGGAGAGCGAGTGAGCTGGCTGAGAACCACGAGAGGAACGTGCAATTCCTTGGCCAGGCCCTTCAATCCGCGGGTGATGCTGGAAACTTCTTCGTTGCGGTTGCCGAAGCGACCGCGGGCGGCAATCAGTTGCAGATAGTCCACGACGAGCAGAGCCAGGCCCTTGTCCCCCTTGAGCCGGCGGGCCTTGGCGCCGATCTCCGTAACCGTGGCGGAAGCGGAATCGTCAATCCACAGTGGGGCCTGGGAGATGACCCCCAGGGCTTCGGTCATACTGCGCCAGTCCTCGCGGTTCAGGCTGCCCGTGCGGAACTTGTGCGTATCCACGCGCGCCACCGAAGCGATCAAACGCTGCAACAAGGACTCCTTGGACATTTCCAGGCTGAAGATGGCCACCGGCTGGCCCGCGCGAATGGCAGCATTTTCCGCGAGATTCAGGGCCAGCGAGGTTTTGCCCAGCGAAGGCCTGGCGGCAATGATGATGAGTTCGGAAGGCTGCAAGCCGGAGGTGAGATTGTCGAGCTGGAAATAACCGGTGGCCATGCCGGTCACCTGCCGCCCTTCCTTGTAGATGCGTTCGAGGCGGTCGAAATTCTGGCGCACCAAGTCGCCCGCGCCGACCAGGCCGGTGCGGATGCGATCCTCAGCAAGCTGAAAGATGGAGGACTCGGCCTGATCCAATATGGCGTCCGCTTCCTCTTCCGCCTCCAGGGCGCGCTGCTGGATGGCGTGGGCGGTGTGCACCAGGTTGCGCAGAACGGCCTTCTCCTTGACGATGCGAGCGTAGTGCTCGACGTTGGACACGCGCGGCACGCCATCCACAAGGGAGGCCAGGTAGGCCGCTCCGCCCGCCGCTTCCAGTTCCCCGCGGCGGTGCAATTCTTCCGTGAGCGTGACCAGGTCAATCGCCCGCTGCGTCTCCGCAAGGGCAATCATCTGCTGGAAGGCCCGGCGATGGTGATCCAGGAAAAAGTCCTCGGGCCGAATGCGCTCAAGGGCGGTGTTGAGCGCATGGTTATCCAAGAGGATAGCGCCGAGAACGCTTCGTTCGGCTTCGAGATTTTGTGGGAGGGGACGTTCGAGAGTGGAGGGAGTGGCCATGGCGCTCTAATTCGCTTTTCTTTCGCTCCCAGCGTACCACCGCGCTTTTTACGATGCAACTACTTAATTTTTCGTACCACTGTTTCCGGGACGCGGGACTCCCGGGAACCGTGGGATGGTGCGCCAGGGAAGCGCCCGGGTCAACGAGATTTCGTGTGGAAATCCGGGAGGGCGTGGAAAACTCCGGAAATGCCTCTTGACAGAAGGAGCGGGTGCATGCGGGAGAACGCCGGACGAGTGCCGTTCCAACGATGGAGGCTCCCGAAAGATGGTGGCAACTCCAATCGGACCAAACAGCCTCAGGCCTCCCGACTGTGTGGGGACGAGTTCCGGCCTGAGCTACAGCGGCGTCCCAACATTCTGGGAGAATCAGTAGTGCCAACAAGTTGGAACGGCACGAGTGCTTGCGGGATGGCGCGGAGAACGCGATCTTTGCCGGCTATGCTTCCTTCTCCACGACCACTTTGAGGGAAGCGGCGATGTCTTGATAAATCTTCGCGGTGACCACGTATTCCCCGACAACCTTGATGGGGTCGGCGAGCTGGATTTGGCGCTTGTCCATTTGAAAGCCTTGCTGGGCCAGCGCGCCGGCGATGTCCGCCGGCGTCACCGAGCCGAAGAGCTGGTCGTTCTCGCCGGCCTTGCGGGCGAAGCGCAGCGCGACCCCAGCCAGGAGTTCCGCCTGTTTTTGTGCAGCCTCTCGTTCCGTGGCCGTTTTCTTCGCC
>Ga0187771_10002179_pt1 | contig 13459 bp, 14 predicted proteins | sample 0116_SJ02_MP15_1_FD_133139 | JGI IMG/M metagenome (GOLD analysis project Ga0187771, IMG submission 133139) | Tropical peat soil microbial communities from peatlands in Department of Meta, Colombia - 0116_SJ02_MP15_10_MG | ecosystem: Environmental > Terrestrial > Soil > Wetlands > Peat | place... | reverse complement strand
ATAGTGGAACACGGGCAAGCCGGTCAGTTCATTAATAGGAGTTGTGTCCTATCGCGAAGGCTGTTGATGGTACTCGGCTGTCAGCCCGGGAGAGACCCACATCTGTGACCGCCGGCCCCGACTCAGTGGCACTTGAGAGAACTAGTCACCACGTGGAGGACGCCATCCTTCGGCTCGCCCGAGGTTCCTACCTCAGAGCTGGTGTAAATCACGATGTACCGCGCCGTCTTGTCGCAATGCAGGTGCACCGATTCTATTTCCTCGTTGCGCATTCGCGGTGCGAGCATCCCTCCAGGCATCTCGATTTCAGCCCGGCTGTATGCCTGGGAATACTCTGGGCCATGTGTTTTGGGGGGTTGAACCTTCGCTTTATGGTATCAAATGCGCCGCCAGATCGGGTTCTTGGCGAACAGTATGAAGGCTACCAACGCGAGACGGCTCTTTTCTTGTCGGTGAAGACCTCGACCGAGTCAATCCGAGTATGCGGGACGCTGAGGACCGAGTCCATCGCGTGTCCAGGTGGAAGAACCCTGCCGAGGCGATTGAAAGCCTCCTGCTGCCTGCCCGGCGGCTTCGTCGCCCATCGCCACTGTGACAACACGCCAGAGATGAATGTGTAAATTACTTGCGAGGGTGCGCTACGCAATGTCCCCGACGGGAGGCCTCGGCAAGGGGTTGGACTGGTTCGAGGAGCTCCCCTGCTCAATCACGATGTGCGACAGGAGGTACAGGATACTGTACATGAACGACTCGGCGGCCGAAGCCACGGCCAGCGACGGCGGGAAGGCCCTCATCGGCAAGAACCTCCTGGACTGCCATCCTCCCGAAGCCCAGAAGAAACTGAAGCGGGTCATGGCTTCGGGCAGACCGGACGTATACACCGTCGAGAAGAAGGGCGTCAAGGAGATGGTGTACCACTGCCATTGGAAGAAGGGCGGCCGAGTGGGCGGCCTAGTCGAACTAGTCTTCGTACTTCCCGATACCGTCCCCCACCACATCCGTCGCTGATGGAGTCGGGGGATAAGGCGAGAATGAATGGTTGGTGAAATAAGGCAGCGTGTTTTCTGGCACAGCATGTCGCTCGGCCTCCGACTGTGAAAGGTTCCTCTGCTACCCCTAACTCGGGGCTGCCCCCCAGTTCACCGCCCAGGTTGATAGGCTCCGCGTCGTTGTGCTAGGTGTTCAGCCCCCGACGCCGGCTTGGAGCTCTGCTTTCGAGTGAATCGGAGGAATTCGGCATAGCTTCTGGCCTGGAGCGACGGGTTCAGCCTCGCCTCGTCAGACAACCTCCTGAACGGAACCTCTCCCCAGTCGTGCCCGGGGTAGATTACAGTCTCTGGGGGGAGCCTGAGGATTACCGAGTGGAGACTCCGGTACATCTTCCTTGGCGAGCCTCCAACCAGATCCGTCCTCCCGCAACTCCCAATCAGAAGGGTGTCCCCAGTGAAGAGGTGCTTCCCGTCGAAGACGCAGATGCCGTCCTCACTGTGTCCCGGCGTATGTAGGATCCTCGCAACCACCTCGCCTATCTTCAACGAGTCTCCGTCCTCTACCCCCAGGTCGTAGGAGATTGGTGAGCTCTTGTACGCCACCACCTTGGCGTCGAACATCCGTCCCAATTGCCAAAGGGAGGACGTATGGTCCGAGTGGTGATGTGTGGCGACGGCGAATTTCAAATCAAGCCCTTCCGCCCTTATCATGGAAACAATGGGATCTATGTCCCACCCCGAGTCAATCGCCATAGCTTCCCCGCTCGGCTCGTCGACGAGTAGGTAGACGAAGTTCTGCAGGTCCCCGACCCCCTTCTGTCTGACTGACACGCCAGTCAGGGCCGGGCCGGCGTACTACCTAGGTCTTCCTTGGGAGCCTTCGAATCTTACCCGCCCGTTTGACGGCCGAGGCCACCAAGGGGCAACGCCTCCGTGTCCCTGGTCCAGTAGCCTACCTCGGGCTCTGAGCTCAGTAGAATTTCTTCGTCTCCGTGGAGTGCTCCTCCACCCTGATCTTCCTCTTGCCCATCTCCACAAAGAAGGGCTCTGGGTCGACGGTCGCCTCGGGTGGGAAAACCCCAGGCTCCCTGATTTTCCCCGTCCCCTGCCAGGCCGACACCACGGCAGGCGGCACGGAGGTGTCCCGGGCCGAAGGTATCCCCCTCTGGGGGTCGTTCCAGGTGATTATGTAGTAGGTGACCGTCGCAGGAGTCCCCTTCCGCTCCCCGAAAACATCGATTCTGAAGGCATCATACTCGTACTCCTCCTTCGGCGGGGCGTCGTGCCTTGATTTCGATATTGCCCTCTGGTACATCGAAGTCAGGTAATCCAGGGGCGAGACCTTCTGATCCCGGAACTGAATCCCCTCGGTGTCTGCGAAGCCAAGACTCCTGAGCGTCCTGAAGGTGGCGAAGTCGGTGGCGGGGAAGCCAATGCGGAACGTCACATTGCGGCACCCTTTCCCGACGTACCTTCCGAGAGTCGCAGGCTCGGAATGCTTCACGTAGTACGCAGTGACTTTGCCGATGGGCTCCTGCATCGTCACCGTCGTCTCCCCTGACAGCACGGGCTGCTTGACGTGCCTCCCGTCGAGCCACATTACGGGTTCCTGAGTGAACTCGTCCATCACCGTCCGTATGGAGTACCCCGGCCACCCAGGCTCCTTCACCTCCAGGGTGTTCCCCCAGGAGCAGTAGATGTTGATGGTGTCGACCCTGTCAAGCTTAGCTGCTCCAGCCGCCCCGGCGACGTTCGTCAGGCCGGGGGTGCTCCCCAGGCCGATGGTCGCATTGATGCCCGCCTTCTTCCACTCCCTGTGGAATTCGAGCTGCTTCAGACACGTATCAAAGAAGCCCCCCAGGTCAGTGTAGTGGGCACCAGCCCTGAGGCATGCCTTCATGACAGCTATGTTGGTCTGATACCATGCGCAGTTTACCACCGTGTCGACTTCCTCCGATTTCGCAACCCTCGCGACGGCGTCCGTGTCTGTGGCGTCGAGCTCCATGACCTGGACGCGCTTTCCGAGGTGCAGGTCGTCCATTGCTTTCTTCACGTTCCCGAGCTTCCTGCTGGAGGCTATCACTTCCGCTTTGGAGAACTCCACCAAGTCCTGTGCCGTGTAAGCTCCGATCTGGCCGGAGGCTCCTAAGACAAGTGTCTTCATTTCTCTCGTTCGGCCCTCCCCCTCTCAACGTTATACGCGCTTCCCTGAACAAGGCTGGGTCCCGGATAGCCCTAATCCACGGAATGCGCTGGTGACGCGGTGCTCGAGCTGAGGGAGCAAGCCCCGTCAGCCAGAACCTAGGCGCGTTTTCACTGGCGAGACGCACGACGGCATCCGCCCCGGATGGGTGTTGCATCACATTCTTAGCAATGCTTAAAGCCGCGTCGTCATTACTGCTCTCAGCAGATTGGTGTCCGAGAGCGGTCGGAAGGGCCGCCTTAGGCAGTTGGTACCGGAGGACGAGCTTTCAAGTCGCCAACCCACTAAACCACTAGGGGCTGCGTTCGGACTAGTGCCCCTGGTCGTCCCCTACGAAGACTCCCCTCCTGAGCTTAGGGTGCTGAATTTCGTTTCGGCGGGGCTCCTATTCGAAGGGCGAAGTGAAAAGGCGGAAGAGTTGGGCATGACCAAACCGGAATTCAACCGCACGCTGCGGTCTCTCAAGGCGAGCGGAGCCATCTACGCGGGTCCCGGAGGACGATACAGGCTCAGCTTCAGCACAGCGAACTTCCCCAACGTGGCCGCCAAGTAGCGAAGGACAATACCGTTCCTTTCGTCGGCCCTTTGAGGCAAGAAGTCTGCAGGCCGGCCGAACCAAGCATTCTGCGCGAAAGCGTTAATACGCGAACACGGGTCGAGTAATCAGAGGTTTTCGGTTGGCTGCGGTTGCCAGTGGCGAGACCCGCCCTCGGACACTCCAGGAGGCCCAGGGCGACGCCCGAGGCGCCCTATTATCGGTCAGCAACCTGTCGATCGATTTCGTTTCAGTGGAGGGGAGAGTGAGAATCCTCTACGACGTGTCCATGCACGCGAGTGAAGGAGAGATAGTCGGCATCGTCGGGGAGAGTGGTTCGGGCAAAACCACTCTCGGCCTCGCCATACTAGGGCTGCTGGATTCGCCCCCCACCGACATAGTGAGCGGTAGCGTGGTGTTTGAAGGAAAAGATCTGCTCAGGCTGGGCTCCGACGAGATGGCGAAGATCCGGGGGACGGGAATCAACATGGTCTTCCAGGAGCCTTTGGACTCGCTGAATCCGGTCTACAGGGTCGAGTCGCAGATCGCGGAGTCCATTGAAGTCCAGGGGAGGAGAAGATTCTCGAACTCGGCGAATGCAGCCGACCGTGACTCAAAGAAGATAATGACAGACCTGCTAAGAGACCTCTGCATAGACAAGCCCGACGAAGTCCTAGAGCAGTATCCTCACGAACTCTCGGGAGGGATGCGTCAAAGGGTCGCAATTTCTATGTCAATCATCGAGAGGCCGAAGCTGCTCATCGTCGACGAGCCGACCACGGGTCTCGACGCCTACGTTCAGAACAGGATACTCGGCATGCTCAGTGACCTGAGGAAGGCGGGAGGAACCCTGCTCTATGTCACTCACGACCTCACGGTAGCCTCTCAGGTCTGCGATAGACTGTACATAATGTATGCCGGGAGGATAATGGAGTCAGGGGAGACCCAGAGCGTACTTGAAGACTCTCTCCATCCGTACACCCGTACGCTCATCGCGTCGGTCCCACAGGGATACGAGGACTCCCCTCCGCTCCCTATCCAACTGGGGGAGCCCCCTAACCCGAGGAAACTCCCCGATGGTTGCAAGTTCCACCCTAGGTGCCCGTATGTCAAAGACGTCTGCATGAAGGAAGCTCCCAGACTCGTAGAAGTGGTCCCGGGGAGGTATGCCGCTTGCTGGAAGGTGGCGGGGGAAGATGGAAAATACAGTAGAGATTGAACATCTGACAGTTAGCTTCGCCTCCAAACGCAGGACCAGCTTGTTTAGGAAGGGCGCCAGGGTCAAGGCTCTCGACGATGTCTCGCTGACCATCAAGCCGAGGGAGACCTTCGGCCTGACGGGAGAGACAGGTTCGGGCAAGTCCACCCTCGCAAAGGTCCTTGTTGGGCTTTACAAGCCGACATCTGGAACGGTGAAATTCCTCGGGAGGACGGTCGATTTCAAGAAGAAGGGCGACGTCTCCTACCTAAGGGAGAACGTCGGCCTTGTCATGCAGGACCCCGTGAGGTCGCTGAACCCGAGGCTTACGGTGAACGAGATAATCTCAGAGGCGCTGGTCGCCTCCCGGACCTTCCCGAAGAAAAAGTATGACGAGCGTATTGCCTTCATCTCTCACCTCGTGGGGGTCACCCCCGACCTGCTGCCCAGGAACCCAAGAGAGCTGAGCGGGGGGCAGAGGCAAAGAGTGAGCCTGGCCAGGGCACTCGTAGTTCCGAAGAAGCTCCTGGTCCTTGACGAGCCCACCAGCGCCCTTGATGTTTCCATTCAAGCCCAGGTGCTCAACACGCTGAAGAAGCTCAAATCGGAACTCGATATGTCGTACCTTTTCATTACCCACGACATCAACGTGATCAAATACGTCAGCCACAGGCTCGGCGTCCTCTTCTATGGCCGGCTGGTCGAGTCGGGAGACGTGCATGAAATAGCGACGGAGCCCAAGCATCCATACACGCGCAAGCTAATCTCCAACGTGCTCACCCTGAAGCGGACCCAGCTGCAAGAGACAGCAATCTCTGAACACAGGCCCGCCCCTACGGGGTGCCGCTATCGCCTTGTATGCGAGTCAGCTTTCGACAGGTGCAGCGAGGTGCCCGATATGGCGGACCTGGGGTCGGCCCACCTTGTTTCGTGCTTCCTCTACGGCGGGAAACCGTCGAGCTAGCTATCAGTTCGGACCGTGGTCACTGGCCGCCGGGGGCGGGGCCCGCCCCGATGTCCTTCTTCCGCGGGTGGGCTTCGAACCTCTCCAGACCTCTCCCCCTGATGAGTATGTGCGGCCTTAGCTTCACGTCCAGCGACTCTCGGAGCCCTTCGCCGAGGAAGCTGAACCCCGCGACCATTATCATCACCACAAGCGCGGGAATTATCACCTGCGTCGGATACAGGAAGAGGTTGTAGGTGACGCTGGAGACCATCTTGCCCAGCTCGGGCATGGTGGTGGGTATGCCTACGTTCAGGTATCCAAGGGTAGACAGGGTCAGCAGGGCGGAACCGATGTCCGTCGTGGCGTACACCAGTACGCTTGGGAGGACATTTGGAAGTGCGTCCCTCCTCATGATATAGAAGAAAGAGGAGTTGAGCGCCTTGGACACCGACACGTAGTCCTCAGCAGACACCGCCAGAACTGCGCCTCTGACCAGCCTGACGTAGGGGGGCCACCAGACTACTATCAAGGAAAGAGTGACGTTCAGGAGGCTCGGGCCGAGTGTGGCGGCTATGGCGAGGCTCATTATTATCTGTGGGAAAGCCAGGAACATGTCGGTCACCCTCATTATGACCTCATCGAAGGCGCCCCTGAAGTAGCCTGCCAGGGTCCCCAGAAGGACACCCATGAGGGCGGAGACGACCACCACGGCGAGGGAAATGCCGATGTCCACGGGAAGGGCCGCGACGACCTGGGAGAAGATGTCTCTACCTTCGAAGTCGGTCCCGAAAAAGTGCACCAGGGAGGGGCCGACATTTGCCTGCTCGAAGTTGGGCTGGTACGGGCTGAACGGGGTGATCCTGCCGAAGGTAACCGCCTCGAGCAGGGCAAGAGTCACAAAGACTGTGACTGCCACGAGGCCGAACATCGACAGGGGGTTCGACGTTATGAGCCTGCGGAGCCTTGCGCCTTCGCTGCTCAACCTCCCTCCCCCAGGGTAATCCGTGGATCGAGAATCGGATAGATGATATCAGCGATGAAGTTCGCGACGATTACGCCGAGAGTGAAGACGAATACGCATGCAACCAGCACTGGGTAGTTGTCTGAGACAATCGCCGTGTAAGAGAATTGTCCGATGCCGGGCCAAGCGAAGATTTGTTCGACTATGATGGTCCCCGAGAATAGCCAGCCGAAAGTAGTCGCGATGACCGTGGTAGTATCGATTAGAGCGTTTCTCAGAATATGCTTCCGCCTTACCTCTCCCTCATCCAGCCCCCTTGCCCTTGCGGCCTTCACATGCATCGACCACCTGGTGTCAAGGATTGATGATCTCATTATCCTGGGGACAATCCCGAAGCTGAGAAGGGCGAGAGTTGTCGCAGGGAGAACTAAGTGGTAGAGCCCCGACGCCAGTGCAGGCCAGTTGGCCTGGAGTAGCGAGTCCAGGACGAAGACTCCTGTGATTGAAGTGTAAGAGATTCCGACTGTGCCATTTCCTCCCGACGGGAATATTGGGATATAGCTTGCGAAGACGAGCACGGCCATCATCGCGCCGAGGTAGTATGGTGTCGACCACGTTGTCAGATAGAACAGCCTGATTGCTGAGTCTACTCTTGTGCCGAACCTCATCCCAGATATGTAGCCCAGCCCCACACCTAGGACGATGATGATGATCATGCTTGCGAGAACCAGTTCGAGGGTGTTAGGAGCGTAGAACAGTATCTCTGAGAGAATCGAGCGTCCCGTCTGGGGGTCCACCCCGAAGTTGCCTGTCAGCAATCCCTGAAAGTAATAGTACAGCTGGGTGAGAACGGGGTCGTTCAGATGATATGCGGCTGCTACCGCCTTGACGGTCTCAGGGCGCGCCCTCGGCCCAGCCCACAGGACGGCGGGATTCGGATTCAGGAAGTGGGAGATGAAGAATACGATCAGTGCCACTCCCACGAGCACGAAGATGGACCCTACGAGGCGCTTGCCGAGATAGAGAACGAAGTCTCTGAGGGAGACCGTTCTCTAGCCCCCTGGTCTAACCAGAATACCTGACGGTGTTGAAGTAGAGGAAATATCCCGCAGCCGAGCCGGCCGGGTTAGGAATCATACCGGTAATCCCATTCTGGTTGACGGTCATCATAAGCCCGACGTACAACCAGATGTCAGTATAGTTGTAGTACATCGCTCTGGTGATGTTGCTGAAACTGGAGACTATGGTGGCACTGCTGAGGGCGGTCGAGGCATTCAGGGTCCATGCCATGGCGTTGGGGTCGACATAGTTCGACGTTCCTATGTAATTGTCCGACGTGAAGTAGTAGACGTAGTCGCTGCTCGCAGTGTAGTCTTCGCTGTAGTAGCCTATCCCCATCGGATATTCCGTGGAATTGGTTGAAGGTGAGTATATCACGCCTGTGTAGGCTTGATATGGGAGAGCTGTGAGAGTGAGGGGGATTCCTATGGCGTCGAGGTTACTTGCAATGATCTGGGCGGCTTGGGTGTCTGTAGGGGAGTCGGAGTCGTAGAGGAAATTGACGGCTGGGAACGCCTGCCCTCCAGAGTTCAACTCGGCACCATTGGGGAGCTTCGATGCGTATCCCGCCTGGGCAAGCAGCTCTGCGGCCTTGGTGGCGTTGAAGGGATAGGGACTCAGTCCGGAGGTGGACTCGTTGTAATACTGGAAGCCAGGAGGGACGGGCCCCACCCACTGGACCGCATGTCCTGCAAAGACGTTCCTTATGATGACCTTGTAGTTGATTCCGTAAGATACGGCCTCCCGCACGAGTGTGTTGTTGAATGGCGCGAAGGCGAGCGGATCCATGTACACATACGTGACAGCCTCGGCCGAACCCCAAGCGGCGGAGAGGATGTTGGTAGTGACCCCGGCCATCCCCTTCGTTACGTTATAATACGTAACAGGAACGAATATCATCTGGGCCGTGCCGGAACGCAGGTCCGCGATGCTCGCCGCCGACGGCTTGAAGTAGATTACGACGCTGTTCAGAATCGCGGGGGTGATCGCGCCGTTGAGTTCGGAAGCAGGGAGCTTGGCGGCCCAGTAGTTCTGGTTCTTGACTAGGCTTACACTCTGGCCCAGCACCCAGGACTGAAGCTCATAGAACCCAGTCCCCATCGCCTCCGTGGTCATGAAGCCGTTCTTCTCGCCCGCGAGCACGCCTCCGTGGCTCGCGATGAAGGCAGGGTCAACCGCCATTCCCATGGGGGTCTCGAGTGTGGCTAGGAAATCTGCGAATGGTGTCATTCCGTCGGTCCCCCATCCGAGGTTGAACTGGATTTCACTCGAATTGATTACCTGGACCGACTGGTGCGGATTCATCATGACACTGATGTTGGCAGGCGATGGCGAGAAGTAGTTCATGGAGTTCAGCGTAGTGTCCGTGACGTTGAAGTCCACGCCGTTCCCGGCTGCGAGGTTCTGGTTGAGAATCCAGTAGGGCGCCTGAGCCATCACGATTGTCCTGTAAATCGAATACCACATCACGTAGGCGTTGAACGGGTCCCCATTGCTGAACGTCACACCGTGCCTCAGGAAGAAGGTGTAGTTCATCCCATCACTTGATTCCGTCCAGCTGCTGGCGAGGACCCCTTCGAACGCAGTTATGCTCGATCCGTTGTAGGTCACCAGTCCCTGGTACACCTGGTCGACTACCTCCCAGCCAGGGGTGACGTACGTGACTGCGGGGTCAAGGGTGTCGGGCTGGTCCTGTTCCTCAAGGACCAGTGACGTCTTGCCTGCCGTTGACGAGGAGCTCGCAGAGGAAGTCGTCGAACTCGAAGCGACCGTACTGGAGCTGGTGGAGGGCGAGGACGCTGGGGGGCCGCTCGTCGCAAAATAGACGGCGACTGCCGCGATTACAAGGATGACGATAACTGCAAGTCCGGTCATGGTGCGCGTGATGGCTCTCCTTTCAGAAGAGCGCATGACAAAAATCCCCTCAATCCTCTATTTACGGATTGTCAGGTTGTCCCGGAGTTCGGCGTGGCGACGCGGGTTCCCTAATTGTCTTGGGCAGGACAGGACTCGCTTTCGTCTATCCTATTGATAGGCTCCGATGAGCCTACCAGCGCTTAGGAGAGCCGCTTGAGCGAGTCTTCGAAGGCCTGCACTGTCCGTGTGATGTCCTCGTCACTGTGGACCGTGGAAAGTGCGACGCGCTCGTAGTTGTCCGGGTGGAGGTATACGCCGTGGTCGAGCAGGAGCTGGTGCAGCATCCGGAACTTCTCCCAGTCTATCAGCAGGCTTTCACGGTAGTTCGTAATCTTCTGGTACTTGGCGAAGCAGAAGGTGAAGATGCCAGGGACGCTCTGCACGCATACCTTCTGTTTCGCCTTCTGGGCGACCTCTGCTAGCTCCTTGGTCAGTCTCTCCGTGCGCTCTTTGAGGACCTTCAGTGCGCGATAGTCGTTCTCCGCAAGAATCTCCAGGTTGGCCTTCGCCCCAGCGAGGGTAAGTGAGTTCGCGAAGTAGGTTCCCCCGTACGACACCTTTCCGGGTGCAATCAGTTCCATGTACTCTTTCTTCCCGGATACCGCTGCCAGCGGAAGCCCACCGCCGAGAGCCTTCCCCCACGTTGAGAGGTCTGGGGTGACGCCGTAGTACTGCTGGGCACCGCCTGGAGCCATCCGGAATCCGGTGATGACCTCGTCGAAGATCAGAAGCGCGTCGTTCGACACGGCGATCTCCTTCACCGCCTTCAGGTAGTCGTCGTTGGGGGGAATTACTGTGGAGTTAGCCATCACGGGCTCCATGATGATGGCCGCGACGTCGTTCCTATGCCTCTTCATGATGCGCTCGAGCGCCTTGGGGTTGTTCCAGGGGGAAACGACTACGGTGTCTAGGACGAGCGAGGGGATGCCAGCTGAATAGGGAAGCGACCTGGGGTACTCCTCCATCCCTGCGACTACTGGAGGGGCTTCGACACTCACCATGGCGTAGTCGTGCTGACCATGGTAATGTCCTTCGAACTTTAGAATGAGGTCCTTGCCGGTGGCTGCCCGGGCGATCCTGACGGCGTTGCTGGTGGCGTCGGTCCCCCCGTTTGCAAAGACCACCATGTCAGATGTCGGCACGAACTGCTTGAACTTCTTCGCTAGCTCAACCTCCAATTCGACGGCCGTTCCCAGCATCGTTCCCTCTTGGGCCTGCTTCTGCACTGCTTCCGCGATTCGCGGGTGAGAGTGGCCGTTGATGAGCGCGCCAAAGGCGAGAAGGTAGTCGATGTACGAGTTGTCATCCACGTCAACTATTGTGGAACCTGACCCACTTTTCATGTAGAGCGGACACGGTTCGTAGGACGCCCACCGCATCGTCGAGCTGGCCCCGCCGGGGATGAGCTGAATGGCTTCGGCATGAAGTGCCGTGGTCTTCGCGGTGCTACGAATCTTCGGAGCGACTACCGTCGGAGGAACGACCTTCTGTTCCGGGGGTTGGGTGGTCGAAGACAAATCATAGCCCCCCTATGCCGAGCCGTTCCCGTTCTGGGAGGCTCTCCTATGCTTCTTGCCGAGGCGTTTCCTCGACACAACTTTCAGACGAATCAATACGTAGTTCCCCTCCTCGATTCTCAACAGCTTCCGTATCTCCTCCGGGATGGTGAGCCTGCCTCCCTTGATTACCTCAGCGATGAAAGGCATCTCTTCCTCCGCCACCGTTTCCGCCAAAGACATGCTAATCTCTCCCCCTTGTCAGGAGGACCGGGAATTGTATAAAAGCGTTCTTTTCCTCCGTATTTATACGTTCATTGCTGTTTTGCGACTTCCTACGTATCCTGCAAGAAGGCCCATGCATAATTCCTACTATTTCGCCATTTTTCGGAGCCCTAATACATTCGGGAGAACTCGGCTAACATCCCTGACGACTGCGCCCAAGTTCGTGCATATCGGTGCTGCGAGTGCCAGTTAACCATCCTGCCGCACCGTTAATGATGACTCGTGGTCCGAGGCGAAACACGAGGTCGCAGGGGAAAGCAGATTCGCCGAGAGGAAGCCTCTTCCACTCAGATGAGGTTCGGCTTGACTTTGGGGTGTTTCATTCTGAACTCCTCGAGCTGCGCCTCCCGTTCAGGATCGGGGGGGCAGGTCAGCTTCGGGAGGTCGGGCCGTCCCCACTTTCGGTTGTATTCTGTCCAGGTGATTCCTCCTTTGAATGCCGGACTCTCGAACATCAGCCACCAGTGGAAGTCGCATAGTGGGCGTCCCCGCTTGTCTGTCAGTAGAGGGGTCGATGACTTCGGTCCTACAAAATGGCCAGCTTCTGTCTCAATCCCTGCTTGCCGACAGAAGTAGCAATACTCGACCATCGTCTTTCTGGATTGCCTCGGCTGTCTTAACCTTGTTCCCTCAGTGTCTGCTTCGAATCCCCACCTAACGGACTGGGGGAGGGTCCCCGGGGGGAGCTTTCCCAAATCCTGCTGACGGTCATTCTCAGGCTGCCGGGGGATACTGGGGTCAATCGAGGATATGAAACCTGCCAAGTTCCATTCAGGAGGCCGGAGGGAAAGGTGAAGCAGAACCCTGCGCTCTCGGTCAAGACCTATGACGAATACATCTGCCAAATCAGGGGTTGTAACGACCGGGCCTAGCTCGATTGTCGCGGTTTCCGCACCTTTTCGGGGGTGACAGCGGTTCACTTCCCCTCTGGAGTCGCCTGCCCAGACCTGGGTACGCCTTATCACCAAGAGCCGCCATGGTGATGTCCTCCCATCCTTACTATGGCTTACTCCTTCAGCCTTCCTGCAGAAGCACTTTCCAGCTCAGTAAAAGGTGGTCGCGACCATCAGGTTCATGGCGAGTGATGCGGCGAACACCCTACAGTTAATATGAGCGAGGAGGACCTAAGATGATGATGGTCGGGCTCAGCACGCTGGATTTCCTCGTCGGGAGTTGGAAAGGCCGTTCGGTTGACCAGTTCGGAGAAAAGGGAACGATTGACTCGGCCCTCGAGTGCCGCCGAGAACCGAGCGAGCGTTTCCTGCAGCTTCTGGGTGAGTCCAGGAAGGACGGGAAGCTGCTGAACAGGTCCGTCGAGTTCATCACCTACGATCCGGGGGTGAGGAAGTACATCTCCAAGAGGATGTGGTCCATGGGATTCATCGAGAACGGCGTGGGGACGTGGAAGGACGGCGACACACTTGTCTTCCAGATCAGGTTCGACAACGAACCGCCGTTTTTCGCCGGTACTCTCTGGCGTGGCTTCATACGCCGCTACGGCGATGACGAAATCGGGCATGGCCTCTACACGGCGAAGAAGGGTGGGCGGTACCGTCTATACGGCGAGACCAGAGAAAGACGCGTTAGCTGAAGGTACCGGCATGCGCGCCTGACCTAGCGTCCAGACCTTTCAGCCTGACTGGAGAACTGTAGATGGAAGCGCTTCCAGTTGGGAATCACTCATCCTGCGCTGGGGTTTGTATGTTGACCTCCTGGGCCTGCCGACTCACATCAGCCTTCCTGAAGAAGAAATAGAGCAACGAATCGGAAAGGACGTAGAGAGCCCCCGTAATGTAGAAGGGCAAATCAAGCAGCCCTAGCGAAAACAGGTAACCTCCGAACCCAGATGCGTAAGCTCTGGGAATGTTGT
>Ga0187771_10002178_pt1 | contig 13461 bp, 11 predicted proteins | sample 0116_SJ02_MP15_1_FD_133139 | JGI IMG/M metagenome (GOLD analysis project Ga0187771, IMG submission 133139) | Tropical peat soil microbial communities from peatlands in Department of Meta, Colombia - 0116_SJ02_MP15_10_MG | ecosystem: Environmental > Terrestrial > Soil > Wetlands > Peat | place... | reverse complement strand
GTTGCTCCCGATATCGTGGCGAAACTAGCGATCGATCCCTCCAAGAAGTTCCACTTCGAGATCGGTGGAGTCGAGCGCAATTTCAAGGTCTACAATCCGGCCACCAAGACCACTTCCGCTGCAACTTTCAGTGCCGAGGGCGGGGGCGGATTCCTGAACATGAATTTCGAATTGTTCAAGGGATTTCGCGTCCTGACGAACAACTTCTTTAGCGACGGCGGCGGCCGATACATCTTCGGACAGGCCCCAGACTTAATTGTGCATCCCGATGGCAGCCTTTCCCTCATCCACGCCGATTCGACCGTGACGGGCTTCGAGTACACGCACAAGAATACGATGGTCTACGCCTATTACGGCGGAATCTATGTTGGGCGGAACATCACATACGATACAACAGCTACGAAGCCAGCCTACGTCGGCTACGGGTACAGCGGTTCACCCTCCGGCCAGAACAAGAGCGTGCAGGAAGGGACCTTCGGTATTGTCCAGACGTTCTGGAAGAACCCCAGGTACGGGGCCCTTAGCCTGATCACTCAATACTCCTATCTCGCTCGCAATCCCTGGTACGTCGCTACTGGACAGCCGAATAACGCGAGCTTGAACATGGTGTTCATCGACTTGCGCTACACGCTGCCGGGCTCGGCACCTACCCTTGGAAAATTCTAGGGTGGCTGTCGTGGATGCGCCAAGGCAAAGGAGGTGACTTTCTGTCGGTTTCTTGGATGATTTGTCCGTGTGGATGGAGTCGAAAGGCTCCATCCGCTCCCCTAGTGTGACAGCTTTGTAACTTTAGCTTAACAAGACTGTAACATTTCGACCCCAATCTTAGAAAGGAGAAACCCAGTGAAAAAGCCGAAGGCCTTGGTTTTATTCTATGTTGCAAGTGTCGTTTTGCTGATAGTGGGCTGCCTGGGACTCACCGCACGAGCTCCCGCCTCACCTCGGGCAGTGCCCGATCAAGTTCTTATAAACGCCGCAGGCGCTACGTTCCCTTATCCTATCTATTCCAAGTGGTTTACGGAATACAACCGGCTGCACCCCGACATCGAAATCAACTATCAATCCATCGGTTCGGGTGGCGGCATCGCCCAACTCAAGGCAGGGACGGTCGACTTCGGCGCTTCGGACATGCCCCTCACTGACCAGATGCTGAACGACTTCAAGTTCAAGGTGCTGCATTTTCCCACCGTGCTGGGCGCTGTAGTACCAACTTACAACATCACTGGAGTAACACAAGAATTGAACTTCACCCCCGACGCCTTGGCGGGCATTTACCTAGGCAAAATTACCAAGTGGAACGACCCCGCTATCACCCAGACCAACAAGGGTGTGCAGTTACCCGCCCAAGACATCGTAGTTATCCACCGCTCGGACGGCAGCGGCACGACCTTTGTATGGACGGACTATCTCTCCAAGGTCAGCAAAGAATGGGAAACAAAGGTGGGGAAGAACACTTCGGTGAACTGGCCGGTAGGGCTGGGAGGCAAGGGCAATGAGGGCGTGGCCGGCTTGGTGAAGCAAACGCCGGGCGCCATTGGCTATGTCGAGTTGATCTACGCAGTGCAAAACGACATCCCCTACGGCCGCGTACGGAACACCGCGGGCACCTTCGTAAAAGCCGAACTCTCAAGCGTTACGGCGGCGGCCGCCGGCGTCGCCAAAGCCATGCCCGAAGATTTCCGGGTTTCCATCACCAATGCCCCCGGCAAGGCGGCGTATCCCGTTTGCAGCTTCACCTACTTGCTGATCCCCACGAAGATCCAGGATGCGAACAAAGCCAAGATGATCAAAGACTTCCTGCACTGGATGTTGAACGACGGCCAGAAAGACGCCGAAGGCCTGACCTACGCGCCGCTCCCGAAGGAAGTCGTGACCATGGAACTCAAGCAAATTTCCATGATTGAGTAGTTATGCCAAAGTCAGCCGGAGTCGCAATGGCGGAAGGCGCGGGGTCGCGCGCGCGGCTCCGCGCCTTTCTTGACCGGCTTCGCAGCGGCGATGAAGTCGCCCACCTGCTCACCCTGATCTTCGCCTCGGCGATTTTCTTTGTTACTTTCCTGCTCGTTTACGAGCTCTGGCAAAATTCGGCTCTCAGCCGGCACCAGTTTGGCTGGCACTTCCTTTTGGGTCGCACCTGGGATCCGGTGTTTGAGAACTACGGGGCCCTGCCTTTTGTTTTCGGCACGACCTTGACTTCGGCGTTGGCGCTCTTGCTTGCCATCCCCTTGGGTGTGGGCGCCGCCATCTTCTTGGCCGAGTTAGCTCCGCCGCGAATCTCCGATTTTCTTACTTTCCTCATCGAGCTGCTGGCCGCAGTCCCCAGTGTCATTTTCGGGCTACTGGGGATCTTCATTGTGGTCCCCCTTCTCGGCACGACGGTGATGCCCTTCCTAAAGGCAACCCTGGGATTTCTGCCCATCTTTAAAGGCCCTATTTACGGCGTCAGCCTCTTTGCTGCGGGAGTGGTCCTGTCCATCATGATCATTCCATTTATTATTTCGATTTCGCGCGAGGTTCTGCTGGGCGTACCCGCGGACCAGCGAGAGGCGGCCCTCGCCCTGGGCGCCACCAAGTGGGAATCCACCTGGAAGGTCGTGGTGCCTTACGCGCGCACCGGCATCATGGGGTCTGTCTTTCTATCTCTTGCCCGGGCCCTGGGCGAAACCATGGCCGTCACCATGGTCATCGGCAACGACCCCAAAATCAGCGCTTCGCTATTCGCGCCCGGCTATTCCATCGCGGCGGTTATTGCCAACGAGTTTTCCGAAGCCACCAGCGCCCTTTACATTAACGCCCTGGTCGAGTTGGGGCTGGTGCTGTTTCTGTTGACCATCATCCTGAACGCGCTGGCGCGTTTGCTGATTCTGGCCACGACGCGCCGGGCGACGGGGCACGCTTGAAGCTACGAATCATTTGGCGAAAATCCGTGAATGCTGTGATGCTCAGCCTGACGGCCTTGTGCGCGCTGGCCTCGGTCTCCGTGCTCCTCTTCATTCTCGGCTATCTGGTCTACCACGGTGGGAAGTCCCTGAGCTGGTCCTTCTTCACCCAGCTTCCCAAGCCGGTGGGCGAGTCGGGTGGAGGAATGGCCAACGCCATTGTGGGCTCCGGCAAACTGCTCCTGCTGGCCGCGCTGGTGGGAGTTCCCATCGGTTTCATGGCGGGGGTTTACCTCGCGGAATTTGCGGGCTCGACGATGGGCTTCCTCATCCGCTACACAACCGACTTGCTGAATGGCGTGCCCTCCATTGTAATGGGGATCTTCGCTTTTACGGTCGTTGTCCTGCCTATGCACCATTTTTCGGCCCTGGCGGGAGGGCTGGCTTTGGGGATTATGATGATCCCTATCGCCGTGCGCAGTACAGAGGAATTCCTGCGAAATGTGCCGCACACCTTGCGCGAAGGGGCGATGGCGCTGGGGGCCAGCAAGTGGAAGGCGGTGGCCACGGTCGTTATCCCCGCCGCCGCGCGCGGAATCCTCACCGGCATCTTGCTCGACTTGGCGCGTGTAGCGGGTGAGACCGCTCCTTTGATCTTCACGGCGTTTGGCAACCGGTTCTGGAGTTCAGGATGGAACCAGCCCACGGCTTCTCTGCCCGTGATGATTTACACCTATGCGATTGCGCCTTACGATGACTGGCACCGTCAGGCCTGGGCCGCCGGCTTGGTCCTGCTCGGCTTGGTGCTCCTGACCAATATTGGAGCCCGGTGGTTGTTGCCCAAGAAAGCTCACGTTGCGCGAGGTTGACCCATGGCTACCGTCCATGATTTTAGCTTGGCTGAAGAGTGGAATAAAGAAGGCTTGGGGAACGGAACGGCGCCTGGTCCGAGCCGCGGGCCGGAACCCAAGTTCCGCGTTGCGAACCTCAACTTTTTTTACGGCCCTCGCCAGACGCTTTACGATATCTCACTGGATATTCCTCCCAAGCGCATTACCGCGCTTATTGGCCCGTCCGGCTGCGGCAAGACCACCTTCTTGCGAGCCCTGAACCGAATGCATGAGACGGTGCGCCTCACGCGCCTGGAGGGAGAAATCCTGCTCGATAACCAGAGCATTATGGGCATGGACGTGACGCAGTTGCGGCGCCGCGTGGGCATGGTCTTCCAGAAATCCAATCCCTTTCCGAAGTCGATATTCGACAATGTTGCGTACGGATTGAGAATCAACGGCTGGGGCAAGGAACGCACCCTGGCCGAGGCTGTCGAGCAGAGCCTGCATCGGGCCGCCCTGTGGGACGAAGTTAAAGACCAATTACACAAGTCCGCCTACGCGCTTTCCGGGGGCCAGCAGCAGCGCCTTTGCATTGCCCGCGCCCTAGCGGTCGACCCGGAAGCGATCCTGCTCGACGAACCCTGCTCGGCGCTCGATCCGATCGCCACGGCGAAGATTGAAGAGCTGCTCTTCCAGCTCAAAGAAAGTTGCACCATCGTCATCGTCACGCATAACATGCAGCAGGCGGCGCGCGTGTCGGATTATGCCGGGTTCTTCCTGCTCGGAAAGCTCATCGAGTTTCAAGAAACGAGGGTCTTATTCAAGACGCCCGCCCGAAAAGAAACCGAAGACTACATCACGGGCCGCTTCGGCTAAACGGCTCGCAGGGGGCAGGAAGGGGAGAACGGATTGCGCCACTTTGAGGAAGAACTCGACCAGCTCAGGAACCACCTGCTCGAAATGAGCGGGCTCGTGGAGGACTCGGTTTATCGCAGCGTGCTGACGCTGAGCGACAAGGACCCCCAGCAGGCCCAGCGGGTGCTCAAAAATGAGGCCGAGATCAATCGCCTGGAAATCGATATTGATGATCAGGCCACACAGCTCCTGACGCTCCAGCAGCCGGTGGCAACCGACATGCGCTTCCTGACCGCCGCCATCAAGATCAACCACGACCTGGAGCGCATGGGCGACTTGGCCGTCAACATCGTGGAGCGCTCCCGCTATTTGATCCATGAACCCCTGGTCACATCCCTCGTGGACATTCCTCACATGTCGAACCTTGTGCGCTCGATGGTCCACAAGAGTCTGGACGCCTTCGTGAGGAAGGACCCCGAGCTGGCCCGGAACGTCCTGCTCTCGGATGACGCGGTAGACGAGCTTCGCGACTCCATTTACGAAAACCTGATTGGGCACATGGAAAAGGAGCCGAAGGACGTTCGGGAGGGCATTAACCTGATGTTTGTCGCACGATCTCTGGAACGGCTCGCGGACCACGCCACGAACATCGCGGAGGATGTGCTGTTCCTGGTCGAGGGCCGGGACGTTCGCCACCATCATGCGTCCGTTCAAAAGTAGCGGCGCGCCGCGACACCGTCCCGCCTGAGCTAATCCCCTACGGGCCGAGAGCTGTGCGGTCACCATCCGTCGCGGAGCCGCGACCTCCCACGGGAAGCTCCAGCCAAACCTTCGCTTGCACCTAGCATCGAAGAAATGAGCGCCTCACGGCGCCCCAAGGCCAATTTTCTCTTTGACTGCTATGTCGCTTTGATGGTCAAATGTTGGTTTAGCTTCTCCTATCGGCGTCGGGAGCGGCTGTGTGCTCTTATGGGGGATCAGGAATGAATCGAATATGCTTGCGATGCCTGGCAACGGGGCTTGTGGTCGGAATGTTGGGGCTCCACGTCTGGGCGCAGCAAGAGGGCCAGGAACAGAGCTCCGATGAAGTGACCATCCCCGAGGGCACAGAGTTCAAACTCCAACTGCACACGACCATCAATTCCAAAACCTCCAAACCGGGCGACCGGGTTCTGACCTCATTGTTGGATCCCGTGGCCGTCGAGGACCGGGACGTGCTGCCCAAGGGTGTGCGCATTGACGGGCACCTTGGCGACGTGAGGCCGGCGGGACGGAAAGGCAAGGGCGGCTACATGTCGCTGGTCTTTGACACGGTGGAGCTGCCCAATGGCCAGAAAGTGGCCATCCTGGGATCGCTCACCGAAGTTTTCGCCAGCGAAGGCGGCGGGGACCCCAACGTGGGATCGGAAGGCGAACTAAAAGGCCGCGGACCTTCCCGACTGAAGCAGAGCGCGATTGTGGTGGGCGCTGCGGCGGCGGGCCTCGCAGCCGGCACGGGCACGGCAATTGCCGCAGGATCGGGCGGGGTGGTGGCCGCCCTCTTCTTTGCGCGCGGCAAGCAGGCGTCTCTGGCTGCGGGTTCGCTGATCGGAATGCGCCTCGACCGCGACGTCACCCTCACCCTCCCGGCCAGCGGGAAATGAGCTTCCGAACCTTGTCTCCTCAAGCAGCCTAGCGCTGCAATCCCTTCAAAGTGAACCATGCCCTGGGGGCCATAAACGGGCTACTTCCGGCAGGTGGACGAGTTCGGAGGGCGAGACCAACTGGATGTCGTCTCTCTCGAATTCGGGTAAGAACTGAGCCAGCGCGGCGATGGTGGTGGGATAGGGATGCCCGATGGCGAGGGCAGCGCCCTGCCGCTCGATGATGTGGCGGAAAGCACGAAGGCGTTCCAGCGTGTAAGGCACCGTCTCCGTATCGTCCAGGAACACGGAGCGATAAAACGCCGGCAGGCCGCGCCGGCGCGCCGCATCCAGCGCCACGGTCGCCGCCGTCGTGCGGCTGTCCACGAAGTAAAGGCGTTCCGCTTTCAACACGTCCATGACGGCGGCCATGAGCGCCAAGTCAGCGGTAGCTCGCGACCCCATGTGATTATTCACGCCAGCGGCATACGGGACGGTTCTCAAGTCCGCGCCAATAACCCGCTCCAACTCCTCGGGGCTCATGCTGGTCCGGACTTCACCCGCCCCCGGGGACACGTGCTCTCCCGGCAGAGGCTCCATGGGCAAGTGCAGCATGACCTCACGTCCCGCGCGACGCGCTGCCTCGGCAGTTTCACGGGAGTGGGGGAGTCTGGGCAGGACGGAGAAGGTCAGCGGGTAGGGCAGGGCGAGGAGCTTTTCCGCCGCGGGCAGGTCCTGGCCCAGGTCATCGATTACGATGGCCGCGCGAAGCAGTTGGCGAACCTCGCGGAGTTGCCACCGGCAAACCAGCTCCCCGTGCCGCGCCAGTCGGACGTCCGCGGTGCGGTATCCTCGCTGGCCGCGCGTCTCCCGCGCCTGGAACTCCAGTCCATTCTTCCTGGATTGCTGCTCGAGCCCGGAGAGGATCTCCGGATAAATGTCCGTAGTCGCTACGGCCACCACGGGAACGTCTGGCCTGTCATCTAGCGTGCTGGCTTGTTGCCCACGAGTTTTGATCCAAACGCGAGTGCCGCCCGTGCTTTCGACCCATTGGCGGGTGTGATGGGCGAGTTCCCGGCGCGTGGGTTCGCTGAAGTGTTTAGCGGGGGCTGAAGGACGGCAGGCTGGAGTGAAGAGGCCCCACGTCACGACCCAAAGAATCGCGATATACGAGAGGATCGCTCGCCTACGCGAAAGTTCACTCGGCGGGGCGATTGAGCACGAAGTCCGATTGCGCGACAAGATGTCGTCTCAAGGAAGGAGTCAGTGCGGCACCCATCAGGCGGCAGCCTTCGCCGCCGCGGGGGGTTGTTTCAGGATCTCGATAGCTTTCTGAAGCTGCAGGTCATCCTTGCCCCCGAAGTGCTCCGGTTCTTCTGTCTCGCTCTCCTCGTCGGCGTTGGCAGTCTCCGCATTGGGGGCTTGGACGACGCTGGGGGTCACGCCGTTGTCGTGGATGGCCTTGCCGTCCGGCGCGTAGTACTTGGCGACGGAGAGCACCAGCGCCGAACCATCGCCGACGGGTAAGAGTTTCTGGAATACGCCCACGCCGAAACTGCGGACGCCGACAACTTCGCCGCGCTTGTTATCCAGGATCGACGCAGCCACGAGCTCCGCCGGCCCCGCGGTGGACTGGTTAATGAGCACGACCAGAGGGAGCTTGCTCACCGGGCCCTGGGGGTGCGCGGGCAGGTCCTGACGGGGATAACGCTGGCCCGCGAGGTAGCTGATCAAGCCGTGGTCCAGGAACAGGCTGGCGGTCGCCACAGCTTCTTGCACGTCACCGCCCGCGCAGTCCCTCAGGTCCAGGATGATTTTAGTGGCGCCTTTGCTCTGGAGTTCCTTGAGCTTGTCAGAGACCTGCGGCCTTCCCCTTTTCAAACGTCGCCAGGCGGAGGTAACCATCCCCGTCATCCACGATTTTTGCCACGACCGGAGGATAGCTCAGGGTTGTGCGCTCCACGTCAATCTTCTGCGGCTCGTTCCGTCCATCGCGCACCACCCACAGCGTGACGTGGGTTGCGGGGGCGCCGGCCAGAAGCCGCTGGAGTTGCAGCACCGAGAGGTCGCGGGTGGAATCGTTGTCGATGCGATCGATGATGTCGCCGATCTTGATCCCGGCTTTTTCCGTCGGGCTGCCGGGAAGCACCGAGATCACCGTGGCCAAGCCGTGGCCAGGCTTGGCGATGAACGCCCCGATGTCCGCCGGGCCCGGGTCAGGATGCTGCAAGTAATCCTGGTATTGTTGCGGGGTAAGATAGGTGCTGTACGGGTCGAGCGCCTCCAGCAATCCCCGGATCGCGCCGTCTGTGACCTTTCCGAGGTTAGGTTCGGTGACGTAGTCCTGCTTGATCCGGCTGAGGACTTCGCTGTAAACCCCCAGATCGCGGTAGGTCTTCTCGCTGGACGATTCGTTTTTGCCCAGCAGCCCCCCGACCACGATGTAGGTCATCAGGACGAACGAAATGGTAATCAGGGTCGCGCGGATGCGAGTGCTCATGCCTGCCAAAGCTCCTTCGTTATGGGCTGAAGAGGCCCTTCGCTTCTTACTATAACATGACAAGGAGTTAGATGCACGGCAAAAGCCCCAAGTGGCCACGCGGGCGTGGGGCAGCCGGCGTCCGGGTCAATCGGAGCGCGGCTTGTCCTCGCGGGAAAAGCCCTTTTTGGGGAAGCGGGACTCCGGAGGCGTCGGCTGCGAGCAGGCGCCGCGCCCCGCGAGCTGGGATTTGAGCAGACCGAATCTGCGGCTGGTTCGCTTGCCGAGTTTTTGGTTGAGAAACCGCCCCTTGGGCATTGAGAATTAGAGTCAGAAGGAGGAGCCTTCTGACTTCGAGCTCCTTATCGTGACACTGCCAGAGTGATGAAAGTTCCCGACATTCGATCGTGCCACGTCAAACCTTCGCTGTCCACGACCGCCCACACAAACCCCAGCATGAGCGCGGAAATCGATACCAGATAGCCAAATGCCCGCCAGAAGGATTCCTTCATGGTCGGATAGGCGCCTTCGAAATTCCGCACTTCGAGCCCTACCCAGAGCAGGCCAGGCGTCGAAAACGTAAAGGCAGTGAACAGCCCGAAGTAGAGTAGGATGAAAAAGACGGCCATGAATCCCACTACTGTCAGGTTTAGGGGGTCGGGCCGCAAGTGGCCTCCTGCCCGCCAGAAAATAAGCATGAACAGGCCGGCGCCCACGAGCAAAACGAGGGTGTCGGCAAGCCCCGCCAGAAAGCGCCGCCCCAGCGGCGCGAGGGGCAGTACCGGGGGGGTCTCCTCCAGGGCGGCCGCTGGCACAGCCGGCTCCGGCGGGCCAACGAATATCTCCACCAGCTCGCTTTCCACTTTGCCCCGATCGGGAGGAATACTTTCGGCTTCGAGCGCCGCCGAGCCGGAGAGGCGCGTCTCCCCCACGCCTTTCTCTGGAGGGGAAGTCTCCAGGATGGGGAGCTCGCTTTCCAAGCCGGGAGAGGTCTCGAGTTCGACATCGAGGGGCGCGTCGGATTGGGGAAACTCCAAAACCCGGCCCTCCAACTCCGGCAATTCGGCCGCCTCCTCGGCTTTCTCGAAATCCAGATGGAGATTTTGGCTGGAATCACCACCCCGCTTGAGTTGGGCACGCCGGCGGCGGAAACTCTCGACCCTTTCGGCCAGCTCTTCACGCCATGGCGGGGAAGGTTCGGGCGTCTTGGCCTCCGAGGCGGGTGACTCCGGGGTGGCAGGAACGGCCTGCGCGGGTGAGACCTGGGGAGACGGAGCCGTCGTCTCCTCCTCCTGCGGCTGAGGGGACTGCGCAGCAGGAGCGGGCACGCTGGCAGGTGGAGTCACCGGAGGAGGCGGCGAGGCGGCGAACAACGGCGCGTTGAGCGAACGCGATTCCTGCGGTGCCGCCGGCGGGAATTTGTGGCCGCACTTCCTACATTGGGTGAGTCCAGGGTAGCTGACAAACCCACATTTGGGGCATTTCACGCCAGTCTCGCACCCCCTCGGCCATCTTCACTTCCCTTCGCTGCATCTTAACAAAATCGTTCGAGGGCGCAAAGCGCTTTCGGATAGAATCTAGCGGGATGCAGCGAAAGCCCCCAAAGGCGGTTAATCATCCTGCAGTCTCCTGCGCGCGCTCATGAAACCTGCCCAACTTCGATCCTGCTTCCAAGCCATCCGCGTGGCACTTCTCTTGGGGCTGGTGCTTGCGGGAGGGGAAGCCTGCCCGTCGCCCGCCCAGCAGACTCCCTCGGCGCCGGCATCTAAGGAGGCCACCAGCCGCGCCGACTCCCAAGAGATGACCAAGGACATCCTCCACCTGCGCGGACACGCCGAGATCACTTACCAGGATATGAAGCTCACCGCCGACGACGTCACCTACAACCAAACCACGGGGGACCTTGAGGCGCGGGGCCATGTGCTCCTCGTCGACACGCAGAGCCACCTCGCTGCGGACGAAGTCCACTACAACCTTCGGACCAAAAAGGGCTGGTTCGTGAATGCCCAAGGGTTTGTGCACTCCAAAGTGAGCCAGCGGACACGCATGCTCACCACGACCAACCCTTTCTACGTGAAAGCCGCGCGCGTCGACCGATTGGATGAGGACACCTACCTGGTCCAACGGGGCCGCCTGACGACCTGCGAATGCGCAGAGAAGGGTTGGTCCATCGCGGCGCGCCGGGCCAATGTGGAGGTCGATAACCGGGCGGTGATGCACGACGCCGTGTTCCGCCTTCTCAGCGTTCCGATCCTCTTTACGCCCGTCATGGTCAACTCGATTGCCCGCATGCCTCGCCAGACGGGTTTCCTGCTCCCCCAAATAGGAAACTCCACGCAGAAAGGGGTCATCCTCGGCGACGGGTTCCTCTGGTCGATCAATCCCAGCGCGGACCTGCTGCTGGGCTTCTGGAATTACAGCATCCGCGGCCCGGCTTGGCGCGGGCAGTTCCATGCCATGCCGGATGAGAACAGCGAAATCTATGTGGATTCCTTCGGTGTGGACGACCGCGGGGGCGGGCCGAACCGCGAGGCGAAGGCCCCGGGCCAAAGCCTGCGAGCGATCGGCGAAACCCGCGACCTCGGATACGGCTTCCGGGGCGTCGTGAACGTGGACTACGTCTCTTCTCTGGCCTTCCGGGAGACGTTCACCGATACGTTCAACGAGGCGGTGAGCTCGGAAGCGCGCCAGACGGGTTTTCTGACCAAGAACTTCGATGCTGACAGCCTGAACCTCTACGTCTCACGCTACCAGAACTTTCTTTCGGCGACACAATTTGTGCCGGGATCCTCGGCCCCCGCGGGTGGCACCTCCACGGTTTGTGGCCCCGGGATATCCTTGTCCGCCTGCGCCGTCTCGATTCGGGAGACGCCGAGCGTCTCTTTTGACGGAATGGACAAGCAAATAGGTCAGACTCCCTTCTATTTTTCCTTTGACGCTTCGGCGGGCGGCGTGGGGCGAACGCAGCCGGAGCTGGAACTGCCGACGATCTCCGAGCGGCTGGATTTCCACCCGCAGCTTACGCTCCGGGTTAAGCCCTTCTGGGGATTTCACCTGACGCCCTCGATGGGGGCGGAGGCCACGCGCTATGGAACCAGCCTGGATCCCACCCACGACCCGCTCAACCGCCTGCTGGGTGAATTCTCCCTGGACTTGCGTCCGCCCTCTTTCGAAAAGGTTTTTGCCCGGAAGTACGCGGGTCGGCGGCTCAAGCACGTCATCGAGCCGGACATCCAATATCAACTGGTGCGATTACGCCACTCGGAAGACATTGCGGACGTGGTCCGCTACGACGCGCTCGACATCTTCGCCCAAACCAATGACGTGGAGTACTCGCTGACCAACACTATTTTCGCGCGCAAAGACGCTCCGGAGGGGAGCACGGACACGCCGCAAGCGCAGGAAATCCTCTCTTTGCGGATTTCCCAGAAATACTATTTTGATCCCACTTTCGGGCATGCATTCACGCCCGGCGTCCTCTCGGTTTTCGAGCCGACCATTTCCCTGACGGGGTTCGCCTTCGACCGCGGGCAGCAGCTCTCTCCGGTGGTCTCCGTCCTGAAGCTCGCGCCGTTCTCGAACTATGACACGGAATTGCGCGCCGATCTGAATCCCAGCGGTGGGGGCGTCTTGAACGCCGGCATCACCTCGCATATCCACCGCGGGCCGCTGGGCCTGGCGTTCACCGACTTCTTCATCAATCGCACCGCGACGCTCGTGACACCGGTGACGCCCGCCAACCCCATGGCCCTGCCCTCCTTCCACCTGTTTCGGACGGTGGCGACCTACGGGAACGTAAACCGCAAAGGCTTCAGCGGGGCCGTCGGCCTCGACTACAACTTCGCCCTGAAGATCGCCAACCAGGTCGTCGGCCAACTCGGCTATAATTTTGGTTGCTTTAGTCTCGATACGGAGGTCCGGCGATTCAACCTGGGTCCGCTGAGAGTCGAGAATCAGTATCGCGTGGCGCTGTCTCTGGCCAACGTCGGGACCTTCGGGAATCTCAAGCGGCGAGAACGATTGTACTGAATAGTCCTTAGTCCGTTGTCCGTAGTCCGTTGCCGATGACTTGCGGTTTTCGTTTGCGAAAGCAGACCGGAGTTTCAATCGGCAATCAGTAATCGAAGTTCGACAATTGACAGCAGACCAGGGACAAGAGACAAAGGACGATCCATGCCCTTCCCAACCCACCGGCCCCGGCGACTGCGGCGAAGCGAGGCGCTTCGCAGCCTGGTTCGAGAGACACGCTTGAGCGCCCGCTCCCTGGTGTATCCGCTCTTCGTGTGTCCGGGCGCCAAGGTCAAAGAGGAAATCCACTCCATGCCGGGAAACTTCCGCTGGTCCGTGGACCTGCTGGTGGAAGAGTGCCGAGCGGCCCATGACCTGGGCATCCCGGCGGTCATCCTCTTCGGCATCCCGGAGGCCAAGGACGAAGTCGGCTCGGGAGCCTACGACCCCAACGGGATCGTCCAGCGCGCCGTGCGCGCGGTGAAGAAGGCCCTGCCGAATCTCCTGGTGATCTGCGACGTGTGTTTGGACGAATACACCAGCCATGGCCACTGCGGGCTGATCAAAGACGGAGAGATCGACAACGACTCCACCCTGCCCCTCCTGGCCCAGACGGCGCTGACGCAAGTGCAAGCCGGGGCCGACCTGGTCGCGCCCTCCGACATGATGGATGGCCGCGTGGGCCGCATCCGGCAGGAACTGGATACCCACGGGTTCAGCGCCACGCCCATCCTGGCATATTCCGCCAAGTATGCTTCGGCATTCTACGGCCCTTTCCGGGAAGC
>Ga0187771_10002177_pt1 | contig 13466 bp, 10 predicted proteins | sample 0116_SJ02_MP15_1_FD_133139 | JGI IMG/M metagenome (GOLD analysis project Ga0187771, IMG submission 133139) | Tropical peat soil microbial communities from peatlands in Department of Meta, Colombia - 0116_SJ02_MP15_10_MG | ecosystem: Environmental > Terrestrial > Soil > Wetlands > Peat | place... | reverse complement strand
TCGTGCCAGGAATGTACCGATAATAGGGGTGTGACCATGACGGGGTCCTGATTTATCAGGTCTCGCGAACGGCCTCGGCCTTCCGGGGCCGTTTGCATTTTATGGCAAACTAGATCCTTCGCTTCCGCTCAGCACCGATGCGTGGTTAGACAGCCCATGCGGGAGCATGAGGGGAGAGAAATGCGTCCACGGGCGGGCACAAGCCTACATGATGAGCTGAACGCGCTGAAGTCGGAGACCCATCCGTACAAGCGTGCAAAACGTTTCGAGGTCTTCCTCGGCCACCTCCTCGAAACAGACTCACTGAGGGTCACTCACGATCCCAAAACAGCCAAGCCTAGACAAACCGACCTAGTCGCAAGCGGCGACGGAGACTTCTTCCTGGTAGAAGCAAAATGGACTAAGAAGAAGACTGGGATCGATGATATTGCTCAGGTGCGTCACCGTCTTAGCCTCGTCCCGTCGGATATGTTCGCTTGCGTCTTCAGCATCGGGGGATTTTCGCAGACAGCAGTTGAGGAAGTGAGACGCGACAAGAGCCGCCAAATCTATTTGTTCAACGAAAATGAGATGCGCGCCATCGTCACGGGCAGCCCGACCTTTCAGGAACTTCTCGCGAAGAAAAAGGAATTTTTCCGTATTCGCGGTTCCGTTTTCCTGCTGGATGAGGTGCTTCCCGACGCTCCCGCATATGCGCTGCGCGACGAGCCTGATGTATTTCAAGTCGGAGGAAGTCCTGTACCTTGGTTGAGGAACCAAACGGGACTCAATGAAATCATTTTTTCGACCGAGCTTCTCGACTTTTCGGGGACGCATGATGGTTCCATATTCTCCCTGGAACTGCGTCCCGATATCGACAATCTCCACGATCTAAGGAGAACGTTCAACGTCATTAAGAACCTGTTTGGTCTTTCCGGGCAGGGCCCCTTCTCGATTCATCAAAGCGGCGAAGGATGGCATGGCTTCGGGCTCGAATCATTTCTCTCGGCGGCTGCACGACAACAGGATCGCTACGACGAATTGAATTGGGAGCGTTATCACCACTCGGAGGAGCTGGGCTATCTAGATCGTCTTGAAGACGGTGGGCTGATCTGCATTACGACCCGCCAAAGCACGGGAACGAATGATCTGCACTCGACATTCTTAGAGATATATTTCCCAGGAGTACCGATCGACTCGTCAAGTATCCGCCGCCTCTGCAAAATCACACGACAAGAGGGACAGTACCTAGAATTGGTACGGCGAGATCCTGTCTCCTCGACCAATGGACGTCTCGGGATTAAAGTTCAGCCTGTCGGAACGATCGTATCGATCATTCAGGGACGGCCAACTGTGTCGGGACTCATAGCCGAAAATCCATTCCAGCACGACCCGCCCCCATCAGTTGACGATGATGAATTCGCCACGATGTTGACTCTGCTTCGCGAGTGCCGATATCTCGTCTGTTCGCTCCGTGACTGGCACAATCCAGGACGATTAATGGATACTTATCGGCTGTCGTCCATCGAAGCGTGTTGGATCGAGCATTTCTGCGCCTTCCACATAGTCTGCAATTGGGATTGAATTATCTTCCAGGTCGGGAGCGACGTTCCGCGTAATCAATTCAAAAAATACTGCCGATACAACGTGTCTCTCTGCGCCGCGCGGAATCCGGCGTCGCGAATAATCCTGCGCAGTTCTTCTTCCGTCGTGCAGTTGGTCACGCCTGCGGCGCGCACTACGTTTTCTTCGAGCATCACGGAGCCCACATCGTTCCCGCCGAAGCGCAGGCCCATCTGGCAGACTTTCAATCCCTGCGTCACCCAGCTCGATTGCACGTTCAAGAAGTTCGACAAATAAATCCGCGAGATGGCCAGCACTTTCAGATACTCAACCGCCGTGGCTTCATCCCAATGCCGGCCGCCCAACGCGGTGTTCGCCGGTTGGAATGTCCATGGGATGAATGCCGTGAATCCGCCGGTCTCTTCCTGCAGATCGTAGAGCCGCTGGAAGTGGTTGACGCGGTGCTCGTAATTTTCGCCCACGCCGAACATCATGGTCGCAGTGGTGCGCATGCCGATCTGGTGCGCCGTGCGATGCACGTTGAGCCAGTCGTCGGTCAGGCACTTCAGCCGCGCGATCTTGTAGCGCACTTCGTCATCCAAAATTTCCGCGCCGCCGCCGGGGATCGAATCCAAACCCGCATCGCGCAGCCGCAGAATCGTATCGCGACTTGAAAGCCCGCTGTACTCGGCGATGGCGATGATCTCCGACGCCGAGTAGCAATGCAGATGAACCTGCGGAAAGCGCTGCTTGATGCCGCTGAGCATCTTCTCGTGCCAGTCAATCTTCAGGTCCGGATGCAGCCCGCCCTGCATGAGCACACCAGTGCCGCCCAGTTCGACCGTCTCGCGAATCTTCTCGTAAATCGTGTCGAAGTCGAGGATGTAGCCTTCCTTCGCCGCCGGTCCTTTCAGCGGACGATAAAACGCGCAGAAGGTGCAGTACTCGGTGCAGAAGTTGGTGTAGTTGATGTTGCGGTCAATGATGTAAGTAACCACTCCCTCGGGATGCAGCCTGCGCCGAACCGCGTCCGCCTCCATCCCGATGCCGATCAGGTCATCGGAGCGAAACATCTCCAGGGCTTGGGCTTTGGTCAGGGTCATGAGGGGGTTCACAGAACCTGATTCATTCTAGCGGAGTGGATGGGGTCTGGCCCAGCCTTTCGCAGGTTTAATCGAGGTTGCCCCACCCTTGTCCCGCCGTTCTTTGGCGGGACAGGGTGGGGGTTTTGATTCTCTCATTCGTTCGTTATCCCAACCCGAAATCAACTTTCCCACCCTCTCGCAAAAAACGCGAGAAGGGTGGGGCAACCTCGTGTCGAATATGATCAGAAAGTCTGGGCCAAGCCCCCATTATGCTTTCGCGTTCTTCGCAGGGACGGCTTGCTCGTTTGACACCATACAACCGCCTTCCCTATCCTGCCAGGGTAGCGGTTCCGCTACGTCTGTCCGCAAGGGGTTCACGCATGGGCTGGCTGCAAAACCGGTTTGAAAAGAACTTTCTGATCTCGACGGTGGACTACGTCTTCAACTGGGCGCGCAAGTCGGCGCTGTGGCCGATGACGTTCGGCCTGGCCTGCTGCGCCATCGAGATGATCGCCTCGTCCACGTCGCGCTTTGACATTGCGCGTTTCGGCGCCGAGGTGTTCCGTCCCAGCCCGCGCCAAGCCGACCTTATGATTGTCTCGGGCACGGTCACGCTGAAGATGGCGCCCGTGGTCAAGCGCATTTATGACCAAATGCCCGACCCGAAGTGGGTGATCTCGATGGGAGCGTGCTCGTCGGTGGGCGGGCCCTTCAACACTTATGCGGTGCTGCAGGGAGTGGATAAGATCGTCCCCGTGGATGTTTATGTGACCGGATGCCCGCCGCGCCCGGAGAACCTGTTCTACGCACTGCTTAAGCTGCAGGACAAAATCGATGCGATGACCATCGCCAAGAAACCCACCGCCGTCCGGCTGGAAGAAAACATGGTGGAAGCGTTTAAGAAGCAGGTAATGATCGCGCAGACGCTGCAGCCGAAATGACCGCGCTTAGCGGGCGTCTGAGCCCGCTGCGGTCATCTGAGCCAGCGCAAGCGAGGGCGAGTCGAAGGAACTGCTGTCAGCCGGCACGCCCCTGCGACAGCAGGTTCCTCACCGCCGCTATGCGCCGGTTCGGAATGACATCCATGAGAGGATATCGCCCGGCGGCGAACGCACCCAGCCTTCAAATGATGTCATTCCGAATCGAGTCGCAGACTCGGTGAGGAACCTGCTTTCTTCTCCAGCCTCACGAATCGCTCTTCACCCCAGATACCTCAGAAATCTTCCCGGCTGATTGTCGTACCCGGGGAACACCTCCCCCAGATTCTTGTTCCCCATGTGCCGCGCGACGGCCTCGCCGATCACCTGGCGGAAGTCGGTAGTCAGCGCCAAGTCGCGTCCTTCGTACAACTGCGACTGATCGAGTCCCGGCCAGCGTCCATACACTTTGCCGCCCTTGACCGGCCCACCCAGCACGAACATGACGTTAGCGTGGCCGTGATCGGTGCCGCGATTGCCGTTTTCGCGCGCGGTGCGGCCAAACTCCGACATGGTGATCACGACCGTGTCCTCGCCGAGATCGCCGAGATCGGTCCAGAACGCTGCCAGCGATTGCGAGAAATCGGTGAGCACGTTCGCGAGTTGGCCCTCCGTCGCGCCTTCGTTCACGTGGTGATCCCAGCCGCCGATGTCGGCAAACGCAACCTGCACCCCAAGATTCGCCTTGATCAGTTGAGCAAGTTGGCGCAGGCTATCTCCGAAACGGCCCTTGGGATAGTTCGCGCCCGCCGCTGGAGTGTACTTGCCAGGATCGGCGGCCTTCAGCATCTTGACCGCGTCGAAGGTCTCTTCGCCGGTCGTGTGCAGCACGCTGTCGGATGAATGGTCGTACATGGCTTCAAACGCGGATGCTACCGGCGACGGCTTCGGCCCGCGGCCGCCAACTGTGAAGTCGTTGATGTTGTTCATGGCGACGGCAGGCTCATTTCCGCTTAGAATCCGCGGCAGCGACGGACCAAGTGCAATCGCGCGGAATGGCGAGTTTTGCGCCGCGGCAGGTAGGTCGCGCAAGGAACGGTTCAGCCATCCGTCCTCGGTGGCCTTCACACCGGGAGTTCCGGTTTCCATGAAATCTTGCGCATCGAAATGCGACCGGGTCGTGTCGGGTGATCCGGCAGCGTGAACAATGGCCAGGTACCGCTGCTGCCACAGCGGTTGAAACGCTTCGAGAGCCGGATGCAAGCCGAAGAAGCCATTGAGATCGATCACCGCCTTGCGCGGAATGTTGATGCTTGGCCGCATGGCATAGTACTGCGGCTCAGCATGAGGAACCACGATGTTCAGCCCATCCGCCGCACCGCGCTGGAAGATAACGACCAGACGCTTGTTGCGCGCGCCTGCCTCGGCCGCACCGAATGCAGCGCGGGTCAGGAAGCAGGGCACAGCCGCCGTGCCGACGACGGCAAGCGCGCTGTTACGAAGAAAAATGCGGCGAGTGATGGACATAGGGAACCCCAGTTCTGAGCTATTAGCTATGAGCGATGAGCAGTGAGCTGTGAGCAGGCCAGAGCGCAATTGCTCATCGCTCATTGCTCACTGCCCACAGCTATCTTCTCTGAAACTCCGGCGACCCCAGCAGCAGCCCGGCCAGCATGCTCGCATCCGGCGGCTTCGGCTTCGGACCGCTATTGCCCTGGGTCTGCGCCACGATCGAGTCGTGCGTTTGCTTCGAGATATCGGCAGCCAGCAGCTTCGCCTCCAAGGCGGCAAGCGCCAGCGAGGGGTCCGATGGTGCGGGCGGCCCTCCCGCTAGTTGCATCGCATCGACCTTTACGCCGCGGACTCGGCCGCTGGTCAGGGCCAGCGCGAAGTTCATGCGGTTGAGCAGCGCCGACGAACTCACCCAGGTTTCCGCCTTCATCGAATAGCCCGTAGGCGGCTGCGCTCCATAAAGCGGCATGCCCATGTTGTTCAACTGGCGCGCCAGCGGCATGGCGTCGTCGACTTCGCCGCCCGCCGCGCGCACCGCCGAAGCCACAAATTCCAGCGGCGTTTTGACCTTGGCCCGATACGTCGATTCGTCCCAGAACTCAGAGGACTGGAACAGTGTCGCCAGCACTTCGCGAATGTCGCCTTTCTTTTTCAGAAAGATCTTCGCCATTCGATCCACGAGCGCCGGCGGCGGATCGTCCGCCACAAACCGCTGCGCCAGTTTCAGCGAGATAAAGTGCGCCGTCTGCGGGCTGGTGGCCAGCATGTGCAGCACCTGCAGCCCTTCATCTTCGCCCTTCGGCTTGATGCGATGTCCGAGCACAGATTTCGGCCCCGGTTCATGCCGCCGCGGGTCGTAGCGGAATTCTCCGCCCTCGTTGGGCTTGTCGATGGTCCAGCCAGTAAACACTTTGGCAACTTCGGTGACATCGCGTTGCGAATAGCCGCCGTTCACGCTGAGCGTATGCAGCTCCAACAGCTCGCGGCCATAGTTTTCGTTCAGCCCGCTGTTTTGTCTGGCTTTCGCATTCGGACCGCGCGGCGGATAACGGTATGGCCCGCCCGGACCTGGACGGGCCGGAATGCCCAGCACCTGCATGGAGTTCGGGCCCATGCTCAGCCAGTTGTCCAGATAGAAAAGCATCGCCGGACTCTTAGCCGTGGCCACCAGCAGGTCTTCAAACTTCCCCATCGCATGGGGACGAATCACGTCCCGTTCGTAACTGGTGAGCAGCACCCGGTCGGCGCCCTTGCCGATGAAAACATTGAAGTGGTTGAACCAAAAATCGGTCATCACTTCGTCGAGCTGACGTTCGCTGTAAATGGCCCGCAGCAGCTTCGCCTGCATGAGCTCGTCCGTGATAACGCCTTGCGGATTGTTCATCGCCTGCAGCGTTTCTTTTTGTTTTTGATCGAGCCCGGCGAGGAAGTCCTGCCCCTTACCGCCACGCAGTTCGTCGGCGAGGGCGACTTGCTGGTCCGGCGTCATGGCCAGCACCTTCTTGTAACGTTGGTCAGGAGGCAGATCGAGCAGCTTCTCCACTTCCAGATCAGCGTAGAGACGCTCTTCCCGGCGGCGCGCCTCCGGATCATTCATCGGTGCAGACGCCGTTGTTGCCGAAACGTTTTCCGCCGAGGGTGCCATCGACATTCCATTGGCGGCCGTACCAATCGACGCCGCGCTGGCGTTCCCAGTGTTCATAGAGTTGCCGCCTGCCGGTGTGGCCGGCATCGCATCCGGGCTGGCCGCTGCCGCCGCGGCAAGTTCCTCCTGGGTCTTGGCGGTGTCGGCTGCACCTCCGGTCGGATTCGCTGCTGCGGCGATCTGTTCCCCAGTCTTCGCGGTGTCAGCGGCAGGTGGCGCAGCCTCGGCTTTGCGTTCCTCCCGCGCCTCTTTTCGTTCCAGTATGCGCGCGATCTGCACCTGATATATCGCGCGTTTCGCTGGATCGGATGGCATGGGCCGCTTGCCATCCATTACCTGCCGAACCATCGGGTTGTCAGGAAATTCTTCGGCCATCTCGCGTGAACTCATGCGCAGCGTGCGGAAGGGGGCAAGCTGCGACTCGACCGCGCTCTGCGAAATCTTCTCCGGATGCAGCTGCAGATCAATCCACTTGTCCACTCCCATTGCCATGACGCGCTCGACATCGCCGGGCCGCGGCCCAAAGGTCAGCCGATTGAGCGCGTGCACGGCACGTTTCTGTTCGGTCATGCCGGTATCGGCGATTTTCTCCTTCTTCTTAGCGAGTAATTGCGGAGCCGCGCAGGCAAGGGTCAGGGCGAGAAGAAACAGAACAGGCTTGATGACGCCGGATCTCATGGAGACTCCCCGGAACAACAAGGCTTCTCCAGATTATGAACCCAAACGGGAGAAAAAGTTGCTCGCCAGTTTGCTCCTTACACACCTTGAAACTGATTGTTGGGGCAACAACATCGGGGTACCCGGCCCACTCGCAGTCAAGAGGCAGCAGTAGTTGCTCTATGTCGAGTGCGTTTTCCCGCGTGAGACTTTGTACTGCAACGTAGCTGCCAGTTGGTCAATGTCGGCGGCTGCAATGTTCACGGGAATGCCGTCCAACAGCGGGGTTCGGCAGCTCCCCACCACATCGCGGCGCACCTGAATCAGCAAGGCCTGCACCACATTCGGGTCGAACTTCTGAGGCGCGATGCGCACCAGGTCGCTGAGCGCACTGCCCACCGAAAGCGGAGCGCGATAGGGGCGGACGCTGGTCATCGCGTCAAAAGAATCGGCGAGACCGACGATCCGCACCGCCATGGGTAACTCGTCCAGGCCAAGCCGGTCAGGATAGCCCGAGCCGTCGCTGCGCTCGTGGTGCCAGCGCACCGTCTCGGGAATCCTGGGCCACGGGAACTGCACGCTGCTGACGATCTGGTGGCCGACTACAGTGTGGTCCGCCATCTCGCGGAATTCTTCCGGATCGAGCGCTGCCGGCTTTTCGAACAGGCGGCGATCCACGGCGACTTTGCCGATGTCGTGCAGATACCCCGCGCTGCGCAGTGCCGCTACATCGCCGGGCTCCATCCCCAGGGCTTCGCCAATCGCGGCAGCATAGCGCCCGACGCGCAACGAGTGGCCGTGAATAGCCACATGCTTGACGTCAATGGCGGTGGCGAAGGCCTCGAGCGCGTTGTCATAAAAGCCGTGCAACGAGGCCGTGAGCCGCAGATTTTCCGAAACCCGCTGCGCGATCGTCTGGGTGAGCGCGTAATTCTGAACGGCCAGTCCCACATAGTTGCACAACAGGTCGAGAGCATCGAGTTCTCTGTCTTCGTAGAGCGCATCGCCCGCCCGCCTGCCCAGAGCAACGACGCCGGCCAAGCGCCCTGCCGCCCGCAGCGGCGCGATGCACTTGAACAGCTCCGGCGCGATGTTGCCGTTGGAGCTTAGGAAAACTGAATAGGTAGATGAGTTCAGAACAATCGGACCACGCGCCGCCATGAGCGCATGCACGTGCTTGGGCAGAAGAGGAATGAAGCCAGGGTCGGGCATAAGGGCGAAACCCTGGGCTGCCGCCGAGGACAGTATCGCGGGCTTGTCGTTAAACAGAAACAGGACACCTTCGCGCGCGCCTGCCGCGTCCAGCACGGCGGCCAGCATGCGCTGCGCCGTCGCGGAAAACTCGTGCTCCGCCGCCAACGTCGGGCCGAGTTCCGACAGCGCTTCTACGGTATGTAAAAGCCGGCGAAAATGATCGGTCTGAATCGCCACAGACGAAGTGGGGGAGCCAGATCGCAGAGCAAGATGAGCGTAACACGCTCAATCTGCCGGCGCGAGAGGCGCTTGTTGGTTAGTTTGATGCGGCATGCCCGAGGGCTGCCGTGATCTCTGTGCGCTCTGTGGTTCAGGGTTCGTTGTGGAAAGCGGGGGCGTGCGGTTGCTTAGAAATGCTCGCGCAGCTCCGCGAAGCGCCCCACGATGAGTAGCTTTTGGTGCAGCGGCGCCGGGTTGATCTCCTCGTGCTCGAGGATCCACGTATCGCCATGAGGTACGAAGACCGCATGTAGTCCCGCAGCCAGGGCGGGATTGATGTCGGATTTCGGGCTATTGCCGACCATCCATGTGGAAGTGTGCTTCAAGCCAAATCGTTCCACCACCTCCGCATAAGCGGCGGCATTCTTCTCGGCTACGACCTCAACCGCGGCAAAGTATCCCTTCAGCCCGGAGCGTTCGACTTTCCCGTTCTGCTCGCCGGGCGCACCTTTCGTCATCAGGATTAGACGATGCCGCTTCGATAAATACGCAAGCGTCTCGGGCACTTCGGTCAGAACTTCGACCGGATGGCCTGCGATGGTCTGGGCGAAGCTATTGATCTGTGCATGCAACTCGGCCGTGACCGGTCGCGGGCTCAGCCGCTCGAACGTATCTACCAAAGCGTGAGCGAAACTGTGTAGGCCGTATCCGTGCTTGATTATGCATTCCTGCTCCACTTCGTTGAGCACTTCTCGCACCTGCTCGGGCGAAAACTCGTGATGGTTCAAGAACGAGATAAAGCGGGCGATCGCCCGCTCGAAATAGACGTTGTTCTCCCAGAGCGTATCGTCGGCATCGATGAGGAGGGTTTGGGCAGCGGCGTTACGCATTGATGAAAGGTCGCCCTTGGAGCTGTGAGCAATGAGCGGTGAGCTGTGAGCAAATACGAATGGCGAAACCTCACAGCTCATTGCTCGTAACTCACAGCTTCACCCCACCCAGTCCACTCTCGCCTCCGGCCCGATGATGCCTGCCTTGTGTCCCATGTCGAGCAGGCGGCGGACAGCCTCCCGCCCGTCGGGGCCGTAATCGAGCGTGCGCTCGTTCACATACATGCCGACAAACTTGTCTGCCGATGGTGCATCGAGATCGCGCGCGAACTGCATGGCGTAGGCGAGCGCTTCCTCGCGATGATCGAGCCCGTACTGGATGCTCTCTCGCAATGCTGCGGTCACGGCGGGCATGAGCGGTCCCAACTCGCGACGGATCGCATTGCCGCCGAGCGGCAGCGGCAGACCGGTTACATGCTGCCACCACCTGCCCAGATCCACAATGCGGTGCAGGCCGGATTTGTCGTAAGTTAACTGGCCTTCATGAATGATCAGTCCAGCCTCGTACTTTCCTTCCAGCACCTGCGGAATAATCTGGTCGAAGGGAACGACCTCGGTGTCCACTCCAGGCGCGAAAAGCCGCAACGCGAGATAGGCCGTAGTCAGCGTGCCCGGCACGGCAATGCACTTGCTCTTGATCTGGCTCGGCGTAAAAGGCCGTGGCGAGACGATCATTGGGCCGTAGCCCTCGCCCACACTGCCGCCGCAGGCCATCAGCGCATACGTGTCCTGCACATAAGGATAAGCATGAAACGAAATTGCGGTCACATCATAGACGCCTTCGCGGGCTTTCTGATTCAGCGTCTCGATATCGCACAAAGTATGCGCGAAGCGCAGTCCCGGTGTGCGCACTTTGCTGGTGGCGAGGCCGTAAAACATGAAGGCGTCGTCGGAATCGGGGCTGTGCGCCACAGTGATTTCGCGCACTTGCCCGGCATTTCTGCCGGGGGATTTCTCTACCTCTGGAACTGCTGTCATCTTTGAAGTTAACTCCTGAAGACTCTACATTTCTGCCGCTGCTTCATTTCGACCGCGGTACCAGCGGGCGGCAATCGCGGCGGCAAACATCACCTTCATGACCTCTGCCGCAAGGAACCAGTACAGCCCAAGATAGGCAGCCTTCGCCAGCGAATGGGTGAACACATACAGCCAGGCCAACCCTCCGGCAAAAAGCAGAATTTCGGCCAACAGGCCTGCCAGTGCGGCGCGAGCAAAAGTCTTCTTCCCACATTCAAAGATCAAACCAGCAAGGAACGCCACGAACGGGTAGGCCATCAGAAATCCGCCGGTCGGACCGAGGATTTGAGCGACTCCATGCAAGCCCAACGTGCTGGGACTGAACACCGGCAGTCCGGCAGCGCCTTCGACCAGATACAGGGCCAGGGCGGCGAATCCGCGGCGGCTGCCCAGCAGCAATCCGACCAGCAGCACTCCGAAATTCTGCACCGTTAGCGGCACGGGAGTAAACGGCAGCGGAACCGTGACGCGCGCGCATAGCGCCACAAACAGGCTCGCGCCCACCAGCAGCGCCACCTGTTGCGCAATTCCAATCGCTCGCTCTTGCGGCGTAGCGAGAACTATCGCTCTTGCCATTGAACTCTCCCTTCAAAATCCCTTCAGCGCCTGACGCCGTCAGTCTCACGTCGTGCTTCCGCCGGAGTTTCGTCGTGCGCGGAATGCGAGCGCTGCAAACTTCGCCGCAGATGAAGATACAAGGCAATCGCCACGCACACTACGACCAGCGTACTGACGCCCAGGACGAGGAACCACCAAATCATCCGCACAGCGGACTAGGATAACAGAACGGGCAACTTGGATCGTCCGCCGCAGAAGCAACTGGGCTGCATGATACTGAGTGCTAAGGCAAGCCTGATCCAGTCAGTTTTGTCATTCCGAGCGAAGCGGAATTGCCCGTTTTTCGGGCAATCCCGCGAAGTCGAGGAACCCGCTTTTGCTTTTCCTGAACTTAATCGGAGCTTCCCTAAGTCTTCTTCCGCTCCGCGCGCTTCTGCTTCATCATTTCCACGCGTTTGAGCATGAACTGCAGCCGATTGCAACCCCACTTCGTGCGGGTCGCGGCCTTTTCGATGTTGAGAAAGGCTTCTGGATCGCCCAGTTTTTCACGCAGCTCCTTCAGGAAAGGACAGATCTTCGCATAAATAAGGAACATTTCCCCACTGAAGGCCGGCTGCAGGAACAAGTCCTCGTGTAGCGCTCCCTGCAACACGAAGGATGCAGCCATGCCCCAGTAGCTCTGAACCTGCCGCAGCCACGCATTCTCCTGCGTGCCCGTTGCCCAGGAAACCTTCAAAAAGGCATCGGCGCTATCAGGAAAGAACTCGGCGACCCACCAGTTTCTGGCTTTGCGCATCTCCGCTTCACGGCGAAGATCGTAGAGTTGGATAATCAGTTGGGCGTCAGCGGCAGTCGGCTTCTTGGGCATCGTCTCCTCCGGAGATTCCTGGTGCCGGACAGCTTACACGATGGGTCAGTGGGAGAGGAATCACAAAAATGTTTAGCAGTGAGCTATGAGCTGTGAGCGAACACGGCACGGTTGCTCACCGCTCATTGCTCATGGCGGCTAGGCGCTTGTGGTCGCTGCCACTTCGGGATTGGGCGGAGGCGGCGGGGCCGGGCGCTCGTAGTCGCACTCCTTATTTGGGCACGCGATCACCGGTCCGGCCTTCAGATTCTTCTCGACCAAATATTCGCTGCCGCAGCGCGGGCACTTCTCGGCGACCGGCCTGCTCGCCGAGGTGAATTTGCACTTCGGATAATTCGAGCAGCCGTAGAACGTGTTGCCTTTGCGCGCACGCTTCTCAACCAAGTCGCCCTCTTTGCACTGCGGGCACTTCACGCCAATAAAGTTCTGCTTGACGTACTTGCAGTCGGGATATCCGCTGCAGGAAGTGAACTCGCCGTAACGGCCGTGACGAATCATCAGGTTGCGTCCACATTTCGGGCAAAGCTCGTCGAGCGGAATGTCGGGAACTTTCTTACCTTGGTCGAGCCGCCGCGTCGTTTTGCAGTCCGGATATCCCGTGCACGCCATGAACTGCCCAAAGCGCCCGCGCTTGAGCACCATCAGCCGGCCGCAGTTTTCGCAGTATTCCTCTGCCGCCCCCGTCTCCTGCATGTCGGCCGAGTCGAGGTCGGGAAGGTTGATGGGATTCTCCTTCGTAAACGTGCAGGTATTCGGATCGTCCTTGTCATACGTGCTGCAAGCGTAAAACGAGCCGTGCTTGCCCCACTTGATCACCAGCGGCGCCCCACAGCGCTCGCACTTCTCGTCTGTGGGCTTCTCCATCCGCTTGATGTTCTCCATATGCTTTTCGGCATATTTGAGATCTTTCTGGAATTTCTTGTAGAACTCGCTGAGGGCGTCAGTCCACTTTTCTTTGCCCTCTTCGATCTCGTCGAGTTCTTCTTCCAGGCGCGCCGTGTACTGAACGTCGAAAATGTCGCGGAAATTCTCGACGAGCAGATCCGTAACGACCAGCCCGATCTCCGTGGGGACGAACTTCCCGCCTAACTTCTGCACGTACTGCCGCTCCTGGATGGTCGACAAAATTGCTGAGTAGGTTGACGGCCGGCCGATCCCACGCTCTTCCAGTTCCTTGACCAGCGAAGCTTCGTTATAGCGCGGCGGCGGCTCGGTGAAATGCTGTTCCGGCTTCAAGTGCTTGAGCGTGAGTTTCTGCCCGGCTTCGAGCGCGGGCAGCTTGTGTTTCAGTTCCTCGTCTTCTTCGTCTTTACCTTCCTTCGATTCCTCGTAGATCTTGAGGAACCCGTCAAACTTAAGCAC
>Ga0187771_10002176_pt1 | contig 13468 bp, 9 predicted proteins | sample 0116_SJ02_MP15_1_FD_133139 | JGI IMG/M metagenome (GOLD analysis project Ga0187771, IMG submission 133139) | Tropical peat soil microbial communities from peatlands in Department of Meta, Colombia - 0116_SJ02_MP15_10_MG | ecosystem: Environmental > Terrestrial > Soil > Wetlands > Peat | place... | reverse complement strand
GCCAGCGCTTCCTGGGAATCCACCGATTCCCGCTCCTGGGCGCCCAAGCGCAAAGGGGCAAGCAGTTCCAGGGCGGCGATGCGCGTCTCGTCTTGGTTCTGCGCCACCAGCGCCGCATATCGTTCGTCAACGAGCAGTTTCCAGAAGCGCTCCTCCTCGCGGGCCAACCGCGCCAGCCGCGCCAGATGCCCGACTGTCGCCGGCTGGAATTCCGCTTCGAGCAGCGGCACGAGCAGCTGACGGATGCGCGCGCGGGTGCGCCCCAGGTCCAGGTTGCTTTGGTCCTCGCGCCACCGCTGCTTTCTTGCCCGCAGATAGTCTTGGAGTTCGCTCCGCCGAATCTCCAGCAGGGGCCGAATCACCGTTCCCGCCCGCGGATAAATGCCTCCGAGGCCTGCGGGTCCCGTGCCGCGCAGAAGGTGCGCTAGCACGGTTTCCGCCTGGTCGTCGGCAGTGTGCGCCACAGCTACGCGCGCGGCCCGCCCCTCTGCCACCATGCGTGCGAAGAACGCGTAGCGCAGCCGCCGCGCCGTGTCTTCGAGGTTCGCCCGGGCTTTCCCGGCTTCCGCGGCCACGTCCGCTCCGCCCACGAAGCACTCCAGTCCCAGCGATTCCGCCAGGCGGCGCACGAACTGCTCGTCCTCGTCGGATTCCTTCCCGCGCAGGTGATGGTTGAAATGCAGAACGGCAAGCCGGATTCCCAACTTTGCCCGCAGCCCTTCGAGGAGTAGAAGCAGCGCCGTCGAATCGGGCCCCCCGGAGCAAGCCACGCCGAGAAGTTCGCCCGCCTGCGCCATGTTGTGCTGCTTGAGGTAGCCCAGAACGCGCTGGGGGAGACTTTCGCTTCGCGGCCGGACGCCTCTTCCGGCAGGTGCGACCTTGGACATAGGTGTTCTGCGCCTATGGTAGCAATGACGGCCAGGCGGGTCGAGTGCCGCAATCGGCCGATATGCGCCGGCCATTCACCTGCCAAAGCCCCCGGCCATTTGGCTCGGGCCATGTGGAAGAAGAACAACAAGAGGAAGCGCGCAGAATTGTTCCAGTAGCAAGATTTGGGGGAGCGCAGCAGACCGCCTTCATGTTGTCAGAACTGTGGAAGGTCGCCCAGGCCTCGAGATAGCTTCCTTTTCAACTGTAGCTCGCTGGGAAATGTCTGATTGACATGGGCGGCGTGCCCCGGCACACTGATTAGGATTTCGTCTTGGCGACCATCACACAAGCTCCGCCTTCGGCGACCAAGGGTCCCCACAGGGAAAGCCCCAGGGGCCGAACGCGGGGCTCTGGGCGCAGGACCTGGCGGCGAGTTGCGAGGCTGATGTTTCTTTCCGCGGGCGGCTTCCTGCTGCTCGTCGTAGCTGCGGCGCTTCTCGATGGATTCTTCGTCCGCTTGCCGGAAGGCACCGACCCGCCTGCCCCCCTGGCCGAGAGCGTCGGCGTCATTCATGTGCACACAACGGCGGCCCACAAAAGCGCAGCGCTCCGCCGCGAGTTGCAGCGCAGCGCAAATCTGCAAGCGGTGCTGACGGCCGCAGGCCAAGCGGGCCTTTCGTTTGTGACCATTACGGACCACAATTACGTATCGCACATGTGGCCCGACAGCCGGGTTCCCCCTGGCCTCACGGTGCTTTTCGGCGAAGAGGTATCCCTCCCCGGCGGCCATTTCCTGGCCTTCAACGTACCCCCTGGCTGGAAGCCGCCAGCTCGTGCCACCTCGCGCGAGGTGCTGGCTTCCGCCCATGCGGCCGGGATTACTACCTTTATCGCCCATCCGTACGGCAATGGTTCTCCTTGGCACGACTGGAACACCAAGGATTTCGACGGCATAGAAATTTGGAACGAGGATGCGGTGTGGCGGGGGAATAATCTGTTCGACATCGGAATCTCCCTAACCATGTACCCTGTGAACCCCGAGTTGGGCATGGTGCGCCTGGCGCGCACGCCCGACCGGAACTTCGCCAAATGGGACGAATTACTGCGCGGCCGGCCGGTGACGGGGATTTGCGCCTCAGACGCACACGGGGGCGTTTGGCTCGGTCATGGCGCCACCTTCCATTTTCCCGCGTATGGCCCCGTGTTTCGGCTCGCGCGGCAGCACCTGCTGCTTCCCCGTGAATATGCCGCTGATCCGAGCAGCGCTGGCGCGGACGTCCTTCTCGCCGCCCTCAAGAACGGTCATTCGTACTGCGGTTTGGACGCTCTGTCTCCCACGTCAGGCTTCGTGCAAGCGGTATCTGCCGCGGCGTCCGCGGCCGGTCCGGGCGATTCCGTGGCTTGGACTCCGGGCAGCGTACTGCATATTTCCGTTCCGCAGAGCGCGACGATTCCCCGGATCGAAGTGTTTCGTGATGGGCGGCTGTTCGCCGAGACGGAAGGGTGGTCGCTCGACGCGCCTCTCGACGGCCCGGGCCGTTATCGCACCGAGGTATTTCTTCGCGCGCCCGGCTTGACTTCCTGGCGGCGATGGACCTTGTGGATTTTCTCGAATCCCACTTATGTTCTTGCTTCGGTAGCAACCGGAGCGAAATCGGCGGTTGCCGGCCGCTACCCCCATCCCAACTAACCGGAGTTCAGCCCGCGGGGTTTTTCCCATGGCCGAGAAACAATCATCTTGGCTGGATCGCACCGTGCTGGGGGTTGGTCTGACCAGTCTGCTGAGCGACTGGAGCCACGAGGCGGCCACGGCTGTCCTGCCCGCGTTCCTGGCGACCATTGGCGCGGGGCCGGCGTGGCTCGGAGCCATCGAGGGAGCCGCGGACGGACTGTCCAGCGTGGCCAAGCTCGCGGCAGGTCACTACACGGACCGGCTCCGCCGGCGCAAGCCGCTGGTCTTGGCCGGGTATTTTGTCACCACGTTTGCCACCGCCTCCTTTGCCTTCGCCGCGCGGGCCGTGCACGTCCTCTTAGCGCGAACCGTGGCCTGGCTCGGACGCGGCGTGAGAACTCCCGCTCGCAAGGCGCTCCTTGCCGCCAGCGTGCCGCCGGAAGCCTATGGCCGCGCGTTTGGTTTGGAACGCTTGATGGATACGCTGGGCGCCGTCCTGGGCCCGCTTACCGCGCTTTGGCTGCTCGAGCACACCGCCCGCGATTACCGCCGGATTTTCCTGTGGACGCTATTGCCGGGATTGATGGCTGTCTTGTGTTTCTGGTTGCTGGTTCGCGAGCGGCCAATGGCTCGTGGATCGAGGCGCAGCTTCTGGAAAGGTCTGGGTGTATTGCCGCGCAACTTTCGCCACTTTCTCCTGGCTGTGGGGGTATTCGGGGCCGGCGACTTCTCCCATACTCTATTGATTCTCTACGCCGCGCGCCAACTCGCGCCCCTGCTGGGCTCCACCAGAGCCGCCACCGCAGCGATTGGCTTATACACGCTACACAACGTGTTCTACGCCGGCTCAGCCTACGCCAGCGGCTGGGCGGGCGATCGCCTTCGCCGCCGGGACCTGATCTTGGCGGCAGGGTATGCGCTCGCGGCGGTGACTGCCATCCTGATCTCCTTCGGCTCGCACCGCATCTGGCTTATTGCTGTGATTTTCCTTTTCGCCGGGGTGTTCATAGGCACGGAGGAAGCCCTCGAGGATTCACTGGCCGCCGAGATCGTGCCACGGGAGCAGCACGGCATGGCGTTTGGCGTTCTGGCCGCGGTCAATGCCGCCGGCGACCTCGTTTCCAGCTTCCTCATTGGCGTTTTGTGGAGCGTTTTCTCGGTAAGGGCGGCATTTAGCGTCTCTGCCGCTCTCTTCTTCATAGGAGCAGGGCTCATCGTCAGTTTGCGGCTGTACTCCGCCTCCCCCTCCGGGCCTTCGTAAGCCTCAGGGAGGCGGGCGAATTCGTGTGACTGAAAGCACGGGCCCGTGTGACCTGGGTCACGGCCCGCTGACCAAACTTCCTGGATCATAGTGTGTTGGGGGATGGATGGGCAAGGCGTTCACGAGCGCCTGTGCTCGCAACTTTGGCCTCGGCAGGCCAAGGGTCACGGCTCCTCCCGACATGGGGCAAGGAAGAATGGCCCATAAGCTGACTACATGCACGTTCTGCGGGGTGGGCTGCGGCCTATACCTGGAAACCTCCGGTAACCGCATAGTGGGCGTCTACCCCAGCCGTTCGCATCCTACGAATGCCGGCAGGTTGTGCGTGCGGGGCTGGCATGTCCACGAGGTGGCCAGTTCCTCGGACCGGCTGAAGAGCCCGCTGCTGAGAAAGGGCGGTACGTTCCAGGAAGTATCCTGGAATGAAGCGCTTGCCTATATAGCCAAGCGCTTGAAAGAGATTCGCAAGCAGCACGGGCCGGATGCCTGCGCTTTTCTGAACTCGCCGCGGTCTTCCAACGAAGAGGCCTACCTGCTTCAAAAGCTTGCCCGTGCTGTGATCGGGACAAACAACGTGGACCACGGCACGGGCGTGTATTGCAATAACTCGATTGATGTGCTCTTGGACATGATCGGCGTGCCGGCCACCACAGGCTCCGTCGAGGATCTGAAGCACAGCGAGGTGATCGTCGTAGACAGCGTGGACCTGGCGCGTCAACTCCCAACCATTGGCGGCGTGGTCATCCGCGCCAAGCTCAACGGCGCGCGGCTGGTGGTCATTGACACACGCAGGCACCGCGTGGCCGAAAGCGCCGACATCTTTCTGCAGATCAAGCCGGGCACGAAGACCTTGCTCTACGGCGCCATGGCCAAGGTGATTCAGGACCGCGGATTGATGAACCTGGCGTTCATCAGGAACCGTTGCCGCGGCTACGAAGCGTTCCGGGAACAGATGCAGGAGTATGACCTGCTGCTGGCCGCGGAAGCCTGCGGCGTGCCGGCGGATTTGATCGAAGCCGCGGCTCTGGCCTATGCCCGCGCAGAGTCGGCGGCCTTGCTCTATTCCGCGAGCACGGAATCGCGCCCGGAATACAGCATCCGCGCCGTCGTGAATCTGGCGCTGCTCACGGGCAACCTGGGCAAGCCCGGGGCGGGTATCTATGCGCTGAGTGAACAGAATAATCTGCTGGGCGTGTGCGACATGGGCATGCTCCCGGATCGTCTCCCGGGTTATCGCCCGGTGGGCGATTCCGCGGCCCGCTCCTCCTTGGAAACGCTTTGGAAGAGCGCCGTTCCGGGCAGGCCAGGGTTGGATGCCCGTGCGGTTCTTGCCGACCGTGGCAAAGGAACAGTGAAAGCGCTGTGGCTCTGCCGCTACGACCCTGTGGGCACGTCGTCGTTCAGCAATTCGGCCAACTGCCTTCCTCAGTTCGACCTGGTCGTGGCCCAACACTTGTTCATGACGGATAGCGCTCAGTATGCGCATGTGGTGCTGCCCGCGGTGGCTTTCGGCGAAGAGCGCGGTTCCTTCACTAACTCCGAGCGGCGCATACAGTTGGTCGAGCAAGTGATCCAGCCGCCGGAGGGCCCCAAGCCCATCTGGCAGCAGCTCGCGGAACTGGGCCGGCTCCTGGGTGCCGATTGGCATTACCAATCCCCCGCCGAGGTCATGGAAGAAATCGGCCAGGCCGTCCCCTTCTATAGCGGCGCCAGCTACGAGAACCTGGCCGGCGGTTATGGCCGGCAGTGGCCCTGCACGAAGGACAGCCCGCAGGGCGCGCGGGACGCCATCCACGCTAACCACGCCACCGCGGCCTTTCATTTTGTTCCCGTGGCCAGGCCGGCCGTGGTCGCCACATCCAAGGATTTCCCGTTCCTGCTTGTTTTTGGAAACTCCATCTATTACTGGGACCACAACGTGCTCGTTCGCCACAGCGAAACTCTTAAGCGCGAGTACAGAATCCTGCTGCTCGATTATCCGGACGGCTTCGTGGAAATCAATACGGACGATGCCAAGCAGTTGGGCATTCGCGATGGAGAAAGAATACGGCTCTCGGCGGCTTCTGCCGCGGCGGTTTCGACGGCGCGGGTCACCACCGAAGTAAGGAGCGGCACGGTTTTTGTCCCCCATTTTCTGCATGATGTGGAAAAGCAATTCCTGGGCGCCGGGAGCGACGGCAATTTGGTCCCCGTTCGCGTGACGAAGGAGGCGGCGTGAGAGCCCGGATCCTCCAGCGCACGGATGTGCTGAAGATCGTGGACCTGTTGCGCGATCAGGGTTATGAAGTTCTGGCGCCTCTTGGCGGCCGCGGACGGGACACGCACTTCGAAGTAGTCACCGGCGAGAACCGCGATCAAGTGCAGATGCATTTGCCCAATCCCTACTATCCTCCCAAGAGTTTCGTGTTGCCGCACATCGAACCCCTGCTGAAAGTCCACAAGAAGAACGGTGAGATGCGCATTGAGCCGGTTGTTGAGGCTCCCAAGCGGGCTATTTTCGGCATACGTTCCTGCGATCTCGCGGGAATTTATCACCTGGACCGCTTCTACCTGGGAGGAGAGTTCCGCGACGCCTACTACGAAGCGCGCCGCAAGAATCTCTTTCTGGTGAACCTGGTGTGCACGGACGCCGAGCGCGACATCTCCGACGAGTGCTTCTGCTTGTGTACGGACACCGGTCCCGCGGCCCGCGAGCACTTCGACTTGCAGCTCATGGACCTCGGGGAGGAATTCATGGCCGTGGCGGGCACGCTCGCGGGCGAGGCCCTCTTCGCCAGCGCCATCTTCCAGAAGGCGGCGGAGACCCACGTGCAAAAGCGCCGCGCCATCCTGGAGGAGACGCGAAAGCACTTCAAGAATACGACCAGCTGGTTTTCCGCCACCGTACGTTACATCAGTCAGGGCAAGGTCCTGGAGAAGACCTGGGAGGAAATCGGCAATCGCTGCCTGGAATGCGGCGGCTGCACCTACGTCTGTCCGGCATGCACCTGCTTTACCGTCAGCGACCGCCAAGCGGGTCCGAACGAGATCGAGCGCGTGCGCATTTGGGACTCCTGCGCGCTGGGAGGATTCACGCGCATGGCCGGCGGCTTCAACCCGCGCAAGGCCGTGCACGACCGGCGCAACCGGCGTTTTTTTCGCAAGCTGGCGCATTACTTCATCCAGCGCGAGCTGTCCATGGCTTGCGTCGGATGCGGCCGCTGCGCCTCGGTTTGCCACGGCGACGTGGGCATGCCAAGCGTTGTGGAAATGATTCGCCGAGCCACATCGGAGTTGGAAAAGAATGAGCCCGTCAGCCACTGAGAACGTCTATCTGCCGAAGGTCGCCATTCTGGACCGCGTGGTGTCTGAAATCCCCGAGGTCAAGACGTTCTTTTGGCGGTTTGAAGACCCAGCGGAGCAGCGAGCCTTCCGGCGCTTCCGGCCTGGCCAGTTCGCGCAGGTGTCGCTGTTCGGGGTTGGGGAGTTTCCCACCTCGCTCCCCCCCAGCCCCACCGAGGAGGAGACGTTTTTCACCGTCCGGCAGGTGGGCAGTTGCACGGCTGCGCTGCACAGTCTGAAGGCCGGAGACAGGTTCGCCGTGCGCGGGCCTTACGGCAACGGCTTTCCCATGGAGAACTATTTCGGCAAGAACCTGGTGTTCGTGGCCGGCGGCATCGGATTGATTCCTTTGCGCTCCTGCATCGTTTACGCCCTCAGCCATCGCGAGAAATACAAGAGCATTCAGATTTTTTGCGGCTCGAAGACCCCCAAGGAATTGATGTATCTGCCCAAGCTGCGCGAATGGGAAAAGGCGGCGGGGGTGGAGTGCTACCTGACCGTGGACCGCCCGGAGGACGGATGGAGCGGCAATGTCGGAGTGGTGGGCAGCCTTTTCAAGCGCCCCGGAGTTCGCGTGCCCGTGGACGACACCGTAGCTTTCGTGTGCGGCCCCCCGGTAATGTTCCGCTTTGTCATCAAGGACCTGCTGGCCATGGGCTTCGACGAACGCAACATCGTTTCCACCCTGGAGCGCTACATGAAGTGCGGCGTGGGCAAGTGCGGCCATTGCTGCATCGGCATGGCTTACGTCTGCGTGGATGGACCCGTGTTCACGTACCGGCAAATCAAGGCCCTGGGAGAGGACATCTGATGACCGGCCTCCGCGAACAGCTTGGGATTTGCCTCACGGGCCGCGTCTGCCTGATGGGGCTGGGCAACACCGACTACGGCGACGACGGCTTCGGCGTGCGCCTGGCGGAAGAACTCCGGGCTGTCTTTCCTTCCGATGGCGGGCCGGAACGAGCCGCCTTGCCGGGCGAGTGGCGGGTGGTTCTCGCGGCGACTTCGCCGGAGCGCGCCATTGCCCGCGTCATCAACGAAGGCTTCGATCAGTTGGTTTTTCTGGACGCCGTGGAATTCGCCGGCGCGCCGGGGTCGGTAGTCTTCCTGGACACCAGGGCCGTGGGAGCGCGATTCCCGCAAATCTCCACGCATAAGATTTCCCTAGGCACCCTGGCCCAGTGGGCCGAGGCTAATGGCGCGACTAGGGCCTGGCTGCTGGGCGTCCAGCCGGAGTCGCTGCGGCCAGGACAACCGCTCACCCCAACGATGCGCAAGTCGCTGGAGGCTCTCGCGGAACTGCTTGGCGGCCTCGGTCTTCAGGCCCGGGCGCAGCCGCCAACGGACGTGCGGCGCGCCAGGGAAGTGAACGCATGATGACACCGGAACAATCCGTTCTTGGCGCCATGGCTCTTTGCGGGGCCGGGGCCGTGCTGGCCCTCATCGTTTCGCGGAGTAAGACCTTGGCGGGCTGGCTTGCGTTCCTGGCCGCCGCCGGCAGCGCGGCGCTGGTTCTCTCTGGGGTGGTGCGCACGTTGACCACCGGGCCGTCCGCGCAGGCCGCCCGGCTGTGGACGATGCCCAAATACGGCTACCTGTTGCGTTTCCACGTGGACGGTCTGACGGCGATATTCCTGCTCCTGGCGGCCATAATCGCCGTGCCCGCGGCGTTCTATTCCATCCAGTACATGAAGCACTACTCGGAATACGGCGTGGCGCGCTATTACCCATACTTCCTCCTTTTGCTCGCCGCCCTGTACGGGTTGCTCAGTTCCACGGACATGATGTGGTTCTTCTTCGCCCTGTGGCAGTTGATGGTCTTGCCGGGTTACGCGCTCATCCGCTTCGAGAACAAGAAGAAGGAAAACGTTCGAGCGGCTTGGAAGTACCTGGTCATGATGGAAATCGCTTGCGGGGCGATCATGGCCGGTGCCGCGATCCTGGCCGCGCCCGGCGGAGCCGCAAGGTACGACCTGAGCGGGATAAACCAGAATCTTCCCCTGTTATTGAGCGCCAGACCGGGCACGGCCGCGCTGGCCTTCGCACTGTTTCTGGCCGGGTTCGGAATGGCGGCAGGCATGTGGCCTTTCGGCCAGCTGTGGCTGCCCGAGGCGGATCCGGCCGCACCCTCGCCGGTGAGCGCCCTGCTTTGCGGCGTGGTGATCAAGATCGGCGTGTATGGCTTGCTGCGCAGTTTCTTGGGGCTCGTGCCGCGCAGCGCGCTGGGAGATTATCCGATAGCCACGTGGGGCTTCGTGGTCGCCGCGTTCGGCACCATCACCCTGTTCACGGGAACCATGCAGGCGCTCAAACAGGAGCAGACCAAGCGCCTGCTGGCCTTCCACAGCATCGGGCAGATGGGGTACATCCTGCTCGGCGTTGGCGCGTTCATGGCCCTGCTCCCGGCGTGGCCGAACGGGCTCATTGTTGGCACCCTGGCGCTCTATGGCGCGCTGTTTCACGTGTTGAACCACGGGCTGTTCAAGAGCCTCCTTTTCCTCGATGCAGGTTCCATGCTGCAGGCCACCGGCACGCAGGACCTGAACAAGATGGGCGGGCTGATGAAGTATATGCCGCTCACGGCCATGACCGCCCTGGTGGGCTCTTTCTCCATCTCCGGCGTGCCCCTGTTCAATGGGTTCGCCAGCAAGTGGACGATTTACGCGGCGCTGATTCAAGGGAGCGGGTCGGCCCGTTATCTGGCGGTTTGCGCTGTAGTGGCCATTCTCACCAGCGTGCTGACCTTGGCTTCCTTCATCAAGTTTTTCGGCGTGAGCTTTCTGTCGCGCACGAGTGCGCTGGTCGCCGGGGAGGCGGCCAAGAAGGAGCGGCTGGAAGCCGGCTGGCTGATGCAGGTTCCCCAGGTTGTTTTGGCCTTCGGCTGCGTGCTGTTGGGGTTGGTTCCGGCGCTCGCTTTCCGCCTGTTCCAGCAGGCGTTGCAAGTCATCAGACCGGTCATCAGCGGGCCGCTGTACGGCGTCCGGGGACTCGGAGCCGCTACTCGGTATGCGCCGGTGTGGGTCGCGGTATTGCTGGGACTGACGTTTGCGCTGGCCTGGGCGGTTGCCAAACTCGGCGGGGCCACGCGCCGGGCCGCAGTTCCCTGGCTGTGCGGCTACGCCCGCGAGGCCGATTGCTATCGTTACGGGGCGCACAATTTCTACGCGGAGATCAAACGGTACTTCCGCTGGCTGGGCGGAACGCCGCAGTCGGAGCCTGGCAAGCCCATCGGCGGGAGGGTGCACTAAAATGGTCGCGCGCGAAAGACTCAACCAGTTGAAGCAGAAGTTCGGCCCGGCGATCCTGCGGGCTGACCTTCCCAGCGACCAGCGCCTCTTCGTGGTCGTTGAACCCGGCGCGGTGCGAGCACTGTGCCAGTACATCTTCCGGGATTTGGACGCCCGCTACGTCATCAGCATCGGCGCGGACGACCGGCCATTCTCGGGGAAATTCCTGGTGGCCCACGATTTCGCCTTCGACAAAGACCACATTCTTTGCAGCGTCCTCGTTTATCTCCCGCCGGAAAGCCCCAGGATTGAGAGCATCTCGGAGGTCGTGCCTGCGGCGAGCTGGGCAGAGCGCGAAATGCGCGACTTGGTGGGCATCGAGCCCCTGGGGCACCGGTACATGAAGCGCCTGGTGCTGCCGGACGGCTGGCCCGAGGGGCTGCACCCGCTGCGCAAGGACGTGCCCTGGAACCACGTTCCCGACGGCTTCGACGACACGCGCGAGTTCACCTTCGACGAGCCCCCGGAGGGTTGCACCGTCGTGCCCTTCGGTCCCTTCCATCCCACTCTGGACGAGCCCGCGCACTTCCGCCTCTACGTGGAAGGCGAGATGGTGCGGGGCTGCGAGTATCGCGGCTTCATGGCCCATCGCGGCATCGAGAAGCTCGCGGAATCGGTGCTGGGTTACAACGACATTCCCATGCTTGCCGAGCGCATCTGCGGCATTTGCGGTTGCGTGCATAACGTGGCTTACGCCCAGGCCGTGGAGGACGCCGCCGCCCTCAAGCCCCCGCCGCGCGCGGAATACATCCGCACGATCATGCTGGAGCTGGAACGGCTGCACAGCCACCTGTTGTGGACCGGGTTGGCCTGCCACATCGTGGGCTTCGACACCCTGTTCATGCAGAGCTTCCGCATCCGCGAGCCGCTCATGTGGATTGCCGAGAAAATCAGCGGAAACCGCAAGACCTACGCCTTGTGCGTCATCGGTGGGGTGCGCTGGGACATCACTCAGGAAGTGAAGGCCGAACTGTGCCAGGTGCTGGACAAACTCGAAGCAGAGTGGCGGCCGGTGGTCGACGCGGTCAGCAAGGACAAGAACATTCAGAAACGCACCAGGGGAGTGGGCCTGGCGGACAAGCGCCTGGTGAAAGACGCTGGGCTGCTGGGCCCCGTGGCCCGCGCCGCCGGCGCGGGTATTGATTGCCGGCGCGACCACCCCTACGCCGCGTACGGCCGGGTGGAATTCGACGTGATTGTCGAGCAAGGCGCGGACGTTTGGTCGCGCGTGCTGGTGCGCGTGCGCGAAGTGTTCGAGTCCATCCGCATCATTCGCCAGTGCCTGGACAAGATGGAACCGGGCCCGATTCAGCTCGAGATCAAGGACGAACTGCCTGCCGGGCGCATGGGACTCTCTTCGGTGGAAGCCCCGCGCGGCGAAAGCCATCACTTTGTCATCACCGGAGAAAACAACCGGCCGCGGCGCTGGCGCGTACGCGCCCCCACCTATCAGAACCTCCAGGCCGTGCCGGCGATGATCAAGGACCAGCAGATTGCCGACATGACCATTTCGCTGGGCAGCATTGATCCCTGCTTCTCCTGCACCGATCGCCTGGAAACCATTGACTTGCGCTCCGGTGCGGTGAAGGTCTGGTCGCAGGAAGAGTTGCTGAAGCTTACGCGCGGAAGGAAAGGCTAGGGCGGGAGATGGAACGTAACGTGACCTGGACAATCGTGAGCGCGGTGCTGAACGTGGCCGTGGTGCTGCTCGTGGCGCCGCTTTTCCAAGGCCTGCTGCGCAAGATCACCGCGCGCATCCAGTCGCGCCAAGGTTCGCCGCTCCTTCAGCCGTACTTCGACTTGCTGAAACTCCTGGGCAAGGAGGATATCGAGTCGGGCCAGTCCCCCGGGATGCAGCGCTTCGCCGCGTACCTCGCGCTGGCCACCGCGCTTGCCGTGGCTTGCCTTGTGCCCATGGGTTTCGGCGCGCCGCTCGATGCCTCCGGGGACGCCATTTTGCTCATTTACTTGCTGACTTTGTGCGGCATTTCCACGTTGCTCGCCGGCCTGGCAGCCGGTTCGACCTATTCCTTGGTGGGCATCAGCCGCGAAATGATGGCCATGATGACCCTCGAGCCGCTGCTGGCTGTGGCCATCGTTGCCGGAGCCATGCACGCCCAATCGCTGCGCCTGAACGCGGTGTTCAACGGCTCCGTGTACTGGACCGGGGGCTTCCCCTGGTCGGGAGTCCTGCTGCTGCTGGTCATGCTCGTTTCTTTCCAGGGGTTTGTGCAGCGCGCGCCATTCGACACGGCCGAGGCCGAAACGGAGCTTATGGAGGGTCCGCTCATGGAGTATTCCGGGCCGAAGCTGGCGCTTTTCAAGTACGCGCAGATGGCCAGGCTGGTCATCTACAGCGCGCTGTTCGCCGGCTTGTTCCTGCCCTGGGGCGCGGGACTCCCATTTCCCCTGGGCTGGCTGCTGTTCTGGGCCAAGGTGACGGTTTTGGTTCTGCTGGTTACATTGGTGGGGGCCACGCACGCGCGCTATCGGATTGATCAGGCCGTCCGTTACTTTGCTGGCCTGCTGGCCGTGGCGCTCGTGGCCCTGGTCTTGGCGAGCTATGGACACTGACGAGGTGCGGCCATTTCTGTTCTAAGCAAACTCAAGGAAACGGTCATCTGCCTGAAGGCGGGACGCGTAACCCTGCCCTACCCGGCGGAGGCCAAACCCGTGCCGGAGAAGTTCCGCGGCCGGCCGGTCTTCGACGCGCGCAAGTGCATCGGCTGCGCGGGCTGCGCGAATAATTGCCCGGCCCGGGAAATCCTCCTCTACGACGTTTCCCAGGAGATTCGCGTTCTCGAGTACCTGGGACGAAGATGCACATATTGCGGGCGGTGCGCGGACGTCTGCCCGGAAAAAGCTATCACCATGAGCCGCGAGTTCGAGAACGCCACGAACGACATCGGAGACGTGCGCCAGCGCCTGGTGCTGTTCATGAGCACCTGCCAGCGCTGCGGCCGCTGCTTCACCGAGCCTTCCGCGCTCGAGGCCCTGAAGATGAAGGGCTATCGCTTCGACGATTTGCAAAACGACCGCTGGGTTTTCCGTTCGCAG
>Ga0187771_10002175_pt1 | contig 13470 bp, 10 predicted proteins | sample 0116_SJ02_MP15_1_FD_133139 | JGI IMG/M metagenome (GOLD analysis project Ga0187771, IMG submission 133139) | Tropical peat soil microbial communities from peatlands in Department of Meta, Colombia - 0116_SJ02_MP15_10_MG | ecosystem: Environmental > Terrestrial > Soil > Wetlands > Peat | place... | reverse complement strand
GGAAGGTTCTCCACCGCATCGCATACGCCGCTGGCCGGGTGTTTGTTATTCGGTCGGACTCCGGGAGCACCCAATTCAACTTCTCCGAACTGCTCGGCAGCGGCGTGGCAGCGGGCATCTCGAACGCGTACCATCCCGCGCCTCGGACTCTAGGAAACAGCATCAGTATCTGGTGGACGCAAATTGGCTGGGACGTGGCTTCTTTCGAACTCAAAGAATTCTGGCCTGACCTCAAACGCAAACTCCACAAATAAACTCAGCCCTTTATGCCGGGGTGGTTCTAGGCGAGAATGGATGCCTGCGTTCAGTAAACGTCAAGGCTTGGAAGGTGGATCTATGCATAGAGTTTTCTCGCGCCGCGTGGCAATCATCGCGTTGAGCTCTCTTTCGGCCCTCCTTGGTGTGAGCCCGCTCATGGCCGCCGGCACCGACCCCTGGACGAAGGCGGAGCTTATTTCACCCGAGTCGCTGAACAAGCTCTTGTCCGAAACGACAGGCGCCAAACCGCCCCTCATCTACGTTGGATTCCGCACTCTTTACGTGCAGGGTCATATTCCCGGCTCCGTATATTACGGAACCGGCGCCATGCCTGAGGGGCTGGGCGAATTGCGCAAGCATGTCCAGGCGTTTCCGCGGACTAAGATGATCATCCTCTACTGCGGGTGCTGCCCCTGGGATCAATGCCCTAACATTCGTCCCGCCTTCCAGGCGCTCAAGCAAATGGGATTCACCCGCGTCAGGGTCGTGAGCATCCCAGACCGCCTGAGCGTGGACTGGGCCGCGAAAGGATATCCCTTGGAAAAGGGGGAGTAGCTGGAAGACGGAAGGCGGCGCGCAGCAGGGCGTAGCGCTTCACCGCGATTCATCTTGCGCTCTTGCCGAGCGTGGCGGAATAATGTCTCGATGGCGCCAGCGCTCGAGCTCAATCCCCAGCAACTGAAAGCAGTCGAACAGGGCGAGGGCCCGCTGCTGATTATCGCCGGGCCGGGCAGCGGAAAGACTCGCGTCATCACGGAGCGGATTGTTTACTTGCTCGGAGGCCGAGGAGATTTGCCGGATCGCCCCGGCGGCGGCGCGAGCGTTCGCCCGGAGAATATCCTAGCACTGACGTTTACGGACAAGGCGGCCGAGGAAATGAAGCGCCGGGTACGCGAAGCCTTGCCCCGGCTTGAGTCAGCCCCGCACATTTCCACCTTTCACTCTTTCTGTTTCCAGGTATTACGCAAAAGGCATTTTGAGCGCTTGCTGCTCGACAAGGTGGATGTTTGGATTTTCCTGCGCCGCCGCATGGAAAAGCTGGAGCTGCAGTTTTATCGAAAGCTGGCGGAGCCCGGCGCCTTCCTCCACGCCCTGAACGATTTCTTCTCGCGCTGCCAGGACGAGTTGCTGGAGCCGGAGGACTTCGAAAGGTACGTACGCGACCTCGAGGAGCAGTTCATCGAGCGTTCGCCTGGCCTGGACGAGGCCGAGCGCAAGCTCCATCAGGAAGAAATCCAGAGGAAGCAGGAACTGGCACGGGTTTTCCGGAACAGCCGAAAGCTGATTGCCGAGGCCGGCTGCTCGAGTCTGGGCAGCCTCATTCCGGAGACCGTTCACCTTTTTGATCGCGAGCCGGACGTGGCGCAACATTACCGCGATCGCTTCCGCTTCGTTTTGGTGGACGAATTCCAGGACACGAACTACGCGCAGGTTGAACTGCTTCGCCGCCTGGTGAAGCCGCCAGGCAACATCACCGCGGTGGGCGATGATGACCAGGCGATCTACCGGTTTCGGGGCGCCTCGCACGGCGCTTTCAAGATGTTCGATGAGGCATTCCCCGGTCACTCGACCATCTATTTGAACCGCAATTACCGGTCGACGAAGCGCCTGCTTCGCGCCGCAGACGCGGTGATCGCCCGGAACGTCCGCTATGAAAAGAAGCCCCAGCTGACGACCGAAAAGGCCGAAGGCGAGCGCGTGTTGTTGCTGCAGTCGCCGGACTACCTCAGCGAAGCGCGGTGGATCGCCGAGGAAGTCGAGCGCCTTCGCAAACGCGGCATGCCGCTTGGCGACATCGCCATCCTCTACCGCGCGCACAGCTATCGTGACCCGTTGGTGGAGGAGTTCCGCTGGCGCAGGATTCCCTTCGCGATTCGTGGGCTCTCTGTGCTCTCCACCATTATTCTTCGGGACCTGCTTGCTTACCTGAACCTGGTCCATTTTCCCCACGACAACATCAGCCTCACGCGGGCCTTGCTGATGACGCGCTGGAATTTTCCGGAGGGGTTAGCCCTGGAGGTACGCCAAGAGGCTTCCCGGAAGCGCTGCTCGCTTTACGACGTTCTGGAGTCCTGGGAGAGCGCCTCAGCTTCGGACCGGCTGGCGGGGACGGGCTGGCCGGATCTGAAACGGCTGCTGGCGGAGTTGCGAACGCTTGCCGAGCGCGCGCCCGTCACCACGCTTTTCGACAGGCTCCTGGAACTTTTGCGAGTTGCCTTTCCGGCGGACGACCCGGAGCAGGGATACGTCAAGGCGTTTCGCGAGTTCTTGGAGGAGTGGGAAGGGAAAAGCGAGACCCGCAAGCTCGCTGAATTCATGGGATACTTCCAATACTTCCGCGAGGCCGGAGGAAGCATCGATGCTCCGGAGCCCGCAGGAGCTTCTCAAGCCGTGCAGATGATGACCGTCCACGCGGCCAAGGGGCTGGAGTTTCCGGTGGTCTTCGTGCTCAGCGTGGCCCCGCGCCGCTTTCCTCACTTCGAGCAGAAGCCGGTGATCGAATTCCCGGAGGAATTGCGCAAAGGCCCGCGGCCGCCGGAGGACATTCACGAGCAGGAAGAACGGCGGCTTTTCTACGTCGCGATGACGCGAGCGCAGGAACGGCTGTACATCTCCAGCGTCTCGAAGCCCGGGAAGAAGACTTCGATTTTCGTGAACGAATTGCTTTCGAATCCGGCGGTCGCGGCGCGCGATGTCGAAAGGGTCGAAGTGCCGGTGGTCCCGCCTGAGAGCACTGCGGCTCTCCCTCGGCCACGCCGGGCGGCTGCGGCCCCCCCATCGCCTCAAGGGGATCTGTTTGCGGCCGCGCCCGATCCGGGAAGTGTCCATCCACGGCTCGCGGAGTGGGCGGCCCAGCCGCTCGCCGATCACCCGGGCAAGCTCCGGCTCAGTGCCTCGGCTATTGAAACTTACGAGGAGTGTCCGCAGAAATTCAAGTTTAGCCACTACCTGAAAATCCCCGCTGGGCCGCAGCCCGCCCTTACTTTTGGCAACGTCATGCACCAGTGCGTGCGCCATTACTTCGAGCTGAGGAAGAAGGGCGAAGTGCGTTGGGAAGACCTGGAGGCATTTTTCCTGAGTTCCTGGAAAAATGCCGGGTTTGAAGACGAGTACCAGGAGCAGGCTTACAAGAAATCGGGACTGGAACAATTGCGCGAATTCGCCGCCAAACAGGAGTCATGCGACACGCTGCCTCTGGGCATGGAAACCCACTTCGCGCTCGACCTCGGCGACGTGATCCTGGAAGGCCGGATCGATCAGATCAATCCGCTCCGAGACCGCGCCGTGGAGTTGGTGGATTACAAGACCGGGCGGCCTCCTTCGCAGCGGGATGCCGATCAGAGCTTGCAGCTTTCCGTCTACGCATTGGCGGCGCACGAGCAGATGAACCTCCGGCCCGCGCGCCTCACCTTCTACAGCCTGACCAACAACGCGCCGGTATCCACGGTGCGGACGGAGAAGGACCTGGAAGGGATTCGGGCCCAGGTGCGCGGCGTGGCGGAACAGATCAGGCAGCAACGGTTCCCTCCCCAACCCGGTTTTGCGTGCAAGTACTGTGACTACGTCATGGTTTGCCCGGCCCACGAAGAAGAATTCTGACGCTGGAGTTCAAGGGTCGCGCCCCTTCGCTTCACAAAGGGAGCTGAAAAATGATTTACGCTGCGCTCTTTGTTGGTGGGATGCTCCTGGGCGGACTGTTGGCTTGGCTCTTCGCCAGCCGATCGGCCGCCTCGGCTCAAGCAACTGTCATGGCACTGAGGAATCAGGGGGAGGCACTGCGCCTTGAATTAGATGGGGTGCGCAATAAGTTGGAGGGGGAACAACAATCGAGGGCGGCTGCGACCGCTTCGCTCGAGGCGGAGAGGAAAAACCTGGATGAGCAGCGCAGTTTGCTGCAAGAGGCAGAATCAAGGCTGGTGGACACGTTCAAGGCCCTTTCCAGCGAAGTGATGGGGAATCAGAGCGAATCGTTCCTTCAGCTCGCAACACAAAGCTTTCACAAGCTCCTTGCCGAATCAAAAGGCGATCTGTCTGCGCGTCAAGAGGCCATTGCCGGTCTCGTTCAACCACTCAAAGAGGCTGTGGAGCGATACGAGAGTGAGATCAAGCAGATTGAGGCGAGTCGGCAGGAGGCCTACGGATCCCTCAAGCAACACCTGGGACAGTTGAGTGAAGCACAGTTCCAGCTTCAGCGCGAAACGGCCCACTTGGTCACCGCGCTTAGAAAGCCCCAGGTGCGGGGCCGTTGGGGGGAAGTGACTCTGCGCCGGGTCGCTGAGCTAGCGGGCATGGCCGATCACTGTGACTTCTATGAACAGCCGACCGTCACGTCTGAGGAGCGGCTTCTCCGCCCTGACATGGTCGTCAAGCTCCCAGGGGAACGTCTGGTCATTGTGGACTCGAAAGTTGCGCTGGATGGATATCTGGACGCCATTGAGGCTTCCACGGAAGAGGGGAAAGAAGGGCATCTGGCCAGGCACGCCGCTCAAGTTCGTCGGCACATGGAGCAATTGGGCTCCAAAGCTTATTGGGACCATCTTCCGCGGGCGCCCGAGTTTGTTGTGCTCTTTGTACCCGGCGACCCCTTTCTGGGCGCGGCTTTAGAACGAGATCCCACGCTCATCGAGGATGGCATGGCTCGGCGCGTGGTCATCGCTACGCCCAGCACCTTGATCGCGTTGCTGCTGGCCGTGTACCACGGTTGGCGACAAGAAGAGATCGCCAAGAACGCCCTGCAGATCAGTGAGCTCGGCAAGCAGCTCTACAAGAGAGTCGGAACGATGTGGGAGCATCTCGACAGCTTGCGGAGCGCCATTGATAAAGCCGTGGAGGCCTGGAATCGCGTGGTGGGTTCACTCGAGCACCAAGTGCTTCCCAGCGTGCGGCGCTTTCGCGAGCTGAAAGCTACGAGTGCCGAGGAGATACCTCAATTGGAGGAGGTGCAGCGCACCACGCGCGCGCTGCCTCCTGCTCCCGATGAGGATGCTGGCGAGGTCGAGGGATAGGAAGGGAACCACAAAAAAATTCGGGGATGCATTGCTGCATCCCCGAATCGTCCGAACAAACTCTCTCGGTTCGCTTATCTCTTCTTCTTGGCTTTCTTCTTCGCTGCCATTCTATTCTCCTCTCAACTTTTCGAAATTTCGCGCCAGCAATGCTGGCGGAGCGCGTATTCAATTACCATGTATAGTGACACCGAATTCTCTTGTCAAGAAAAAAGTGAGCGATGGTGGGAGAAATTCGCGCTCAAAAAAACCGCTGGGAGACCAACGAGCGCGACAGGATCGGAGCAGGAAAGTCTTCTGGACTGCAACTCGCGAAGTCCGGCACGCCAGCGCGAGGCGCGGCAAGACTCGCGCCGTGGCGGCTTGAACGGATGATTTCGCGCAGCCTCAGCGGCGCGCAGATGCTGAGTGGCCAGGAAGGACTTCCCGCCCCGGTGGATCAGAACGGCACTCGTTTTGTCGTGCCGATGCGAGTACACTGTGCAGAGTGACCTGTACGATGGCGCAGGCTGCTGGGGCGGCGGTCACAGGGTGGCGCAGCCATCCAGGTCGGTCTGTAAGGAGAGGTTCCCTCGGATATCGTCACAAGGTCGAAAGTCAAACGGGACGTGGGAGCTTTTCATCGGAAGCCGGGCTTTTGCATCTAACCTCGAGTAGGGTGGCGGAGATAAGAACATGATGATCTCGGTCCGGGAACTGTATCCACGTGCCTTCCGAACGGTTCTCAGCCGTCTGGCTCTGGTCGGGTGTGTCGTGGTGATAACCGCGCAGGCGGTCGGGCAAGAGCAAAACCCGCCGCCGTCCCCCACATCGACGCTGAAGATTTCCATCAACGTCGTCAACGTTTATGCTGTTGTGAGGGACAAGAAACGACACCTCATCCCGAACCTGAACAAGGATGATTTTATGTTGGAAGAAGAGAAGCAGCCTCAGACCGTCCTCTACTTCTCGCGCGAGACCGACACGCCCCTGACCCTGGGCATGCTCGTCGACACGAGCCCCAGTCAGCAACGGGTGCTGAGCCTCGAGAGAGAAGAAGGTGCGGCGTTCCTCCGCCAAGTGCTTCGCCCCAAGGATTTGGCGTTTGTCATTCACTTCGATGCGGAGGTGGAACTGCTTCAGGATTTCACGGCGGACCTCCATCTTCTGGCACACGCCCTGGACGAAACCCAGATCAACGGAGGAGGCCGCGGCCCACTGCCGGGTCCGTTTCCGACCTCCGACGCCCCCTGCTGCACGGATCTTTATGACGCCGTCTATCTGGCATCCAATGAACTCATGAAAAACGAGATCGGCCGCAAGGTCCTGATCCTCCTCACCGACGGCGAGGACGAAGGGAGCAAGGTGAAGCTCGACACGGCCCTTGCCGCGGCGCAAAGATCCGACGTCATCATCTATTCCATCGATATCAGCGACCGGATGTTTTATCGAACGGCGGGCATGGGCTATTCAGGCGATTCGGTCTTGAAGAAACTCTCGGAAGAAACCGGAGGACGGGTGATCCATGTTGGGAGACCCGGCGATACCGCTACGGCTTTCCAGCAAATTGCCGAAGAACTCCGCACGCAGTACCTGCTCGGCTACACTTCCACGAACGACAAACGGGACGGCTCCTTCCGCAGGATCCACGTGCAGGTCCGCAATGAAGATTACAGGGTGCAGGCCCGGCGTGGCTACTACTCTCCCTTGGATTAGGGGACAGGGTACAGCAAGCAGAAGGGGAGTTAGGAAGCGCGAAGCGGCAGCGGGATCTTAAATCCCTGCCGGCCTCTTGTTTCTGATTCCTCGCTTGGTCTGTTCCCTGTAACCTGTCCTCTATTGCTTGGCGGCCGGAGTTTGCTCGGGGGTTTGAGCCCAGTATCCAGCCTTGGCGCGGACACGCAGAGCCCTGTCGAGGGGTTCAATCGTGATATTGCGAAAGGTGCCGTCGTGGGTGGTGTTGGTGGAAACGTAGGCCAAGCTGTACTGGCTGCGCAATTCGCGAGATATTTCCTGGAAGTCCGACGCCAACTCGCTCGCCTCGAAGGGGAAGAAGGCTCTGCCCCCGGTCTCCTCCGCCAGGCGCTTCAGGACCTTGTCGCCCCGGCTGGGCGTGCCCGTGCGGTTGGTGCTGATCGCGTAGATCGTCACCTCGGCCCGCTGTGCCATGGCCAGCGCTTCTTCGCGCGTGTGTTCGCTCTGGTTGTCCTGTCCGTCGCTGACCACGATCATCACTCTCCGGAGATAGGGCTCCGGGGGCGGGAAGAAAAGCATTTTCTCCTTGCAGGAAAAATATATGGCGTCGAAAAGGCTCGTCACGCCGCCGGCCTGGAGACGGCGAATGCCATCGGAGAGTTTCTCGGCGTCGTCGGTGTAATCCTGCACCAGTTGCGGCTCCACGTCGAACCCCACCACGTACGCCAGGTCCTTGCCAGGACGCAGGGTCGCGTTAAGGAAATCGATGGCGGCCTCTTGCTCGAAGTGCAGCCGATCACGAATGCTGTTGCTGGTGTCAATCAAGACGCCGATGCGCAGGGGAAGGTCGGTCTCTCGGCTGAAGTAGCGAATCACCTGGGGCGTCTTGTCCTCAGAAACCCGGAAATCGTCCTTCGTCAAGTCGAGGACCAGACGGTTCTTCTTGTCCGTCACCGTCATCAATACGTTGACGAGATTCACGCGGACACGGATTTTCTCCGAATCGCCAGGTGTCTGTGCGGGCGCAGAACGGGAACCAGCCTCGGGGTTCTGCGATCTCACCCACCCCGCGAACATGCATGAAAGCAACAGCGCGATCGCTAATCTCTTCATCGCCCGGCTCTCGGCCTCATCCAGTGGCATTATAGGCGCACCCGGCAGAGCCGTCAACGAAGCCGCGCGGCCACCACTTGCGCGTTCAGTTCCCCGGCTCCCGAGCCGCGGCAGCCCCACTGGCATGGGGCGGTGGAGCTTGGTGTTCTCCCAAGAGCTTCACGAATCGGCGCGGCAAGCCCTCGCGTACAGTCGTAGCTCCGCCTTCGAATTTGAAATCCATGGCCATGGCCGCTTCCAGGCCGACTCTCACCAGTGCGTCGACATCGAGAGCGGCTTCGGCCTGCTCGAGTTCCTGCGGGCGAGCAAAGATGGCCGGCGAGCGCGGCATGAAACGCGGGCAACAGTCCTCAAAAGGCTGGCAGGAAATCGTGTAGGTCCCGATTTGCCGCGCCCAGCGCAGGATCTCGGCCTTGTCGTCGCCTGCCAGCGGCCGATAGATGGTCAGGTCCATTCCCCGGTCGAGCGCGGCGAGGTTGTGGAGGGTTTGCGAGGCCACCTGCGAGACGCTGTCGCCGGTGACGAGTCCCATCGCTCGCTCCAGTCGCGCGATCTCGCGCGCGATGCGAGTCATCATTCGCCGGTAGAGCAAGACACGAAAACTTTCGTGTGCTCCGGCGACGATCTGGCGCTGGATAGCGTCGAAGGGAATAAGGTAAAGACGCGAAGTGAACTGGTACGGGGTGAGGGCCCGCACGATTTCTTCCGCCACGCCGCGCGAGGAACTGTGAGACGCGGCGGGGCTGCCATAGAAATGTACGAAGCCAACGTGGCAACCGCGCCGCATCATCTTGTAGGCTGCCACGGCGGAATCGAATCCGCCCGAGAGCAACGCCAGCAAGCGGCCGCCCGTAGCCGCCGGCAGCCCCCCCGCGCCGGTCACACGTTCGATATAAAGAAACACCTTCCCTGGCACCACTTCCACCCAGCAGGTCACCTCAGGATCTTGCAGCTTTACCTGCACGCTCGGGTCGTGGGCGCGCAAATGGTCCAGGATGGCCCGCCCAAGATCCCGCTCCAGCTCCATGGAATTCATTCCAAACCCGGAGTCGGCAATCTTCGCGCGCACCGCAAAATTCCGTGGCCGCCTTTCGGCCATCATCTCGCAAGCGGCCGGGCGGAGTTCGGCCAGTGAATTCCCCACTGCGCGGGCGGGCGCAAGATAGGCGACGCCGAAGACCCGCTGCAGGCGCTCGAGGAGAACCGGCAGGACCTCCTCCTGACCTGGGGTCAGCACCATGCGCTCTGCGACGCTCTCCAGCGATTGCACCGGCAGGTCGGCCGTGCTCTGCTTGATCGCCGACCGCAGGCGGCTCAGGAAGTAGTTCTTGTTACCCCCTTTGAGCCAGATTTCATGATAGTGAAGAATCAAGACTCGTTTCATACCCGTCCGTCCACTGGGCGCGGACGATTTCAGAGTATCGGGTTTCACGGGAGGCCGCAAGCGGCGCATGGAGGCACGAACCGGGGGCAGCCATTCGTCGGATGACAATTGGCCGCGACGAAAATTCTGGTATCAAGTTATAATGGTGCGCGTCTTATCGGGGCAACCCGGAAAACCCATGAGCTATGAGCCGGTTCGTGACAAGTTGGAGCGCGGCGAAACCGTGCTGCTGGATGGCGGGATAGGCACTGAAATTCTCCGGCGCGGCGTATATTGGCGCTGCCATGGGATCGAGCAACACCCGGAGATCGTCCGCCAGGTTCACCTCGACTACCTCGCCGCCGGCGCGGACGTCATCAAGACGAACACCTTTCAGCTCAATCGCCGCGCTTACCTTAACCTTTTTCACGGCCTCGAGCACATGCGGCATATCGGCCCCCCTGACCTGGAGCACAAAGCGAGGAAACTCGTGCGGCAGGCTGTGGAGCTGGCCTGCGAAGCGCGCCGTCTGGCGGGCCGCGAGGGCGACGGCGTGGCGATTGCTGGCGTCATCTCTCCCCTCGAGCATTCCTTTCGCCCGGACCTCAGCCCTTCGCCAAAGGCCTGCCGCGCTGAGCACGCGGAAATCGTCGAGCAGATGAAGAGTGCGGGAGCGGATTTCATCCTTTTGGAATCGATGAACTGCCTCCACGAGGCGCGTGCCGCCTGCGAAGCCGTGCGCGCCAGCGGCCTGCCCGTCTGGGTGAGCTTTACGGTGTGCGAGAACGGACGGCTGTTGAGCAACGAGCCCTTGGGAAAAGCGCTGCAAGCTATGAGGCGGCTCGGCGCCGAAGTCGTTCTGGCAAACTGCGCCCCGCCGGCCGACATTACCAAAGCCGTTGCATTGTTGCGATACCACGGCGCCAGGCACTTCGGCGCCTTCGCTCACATCGGCCGCTACGACCCTCCGAGCTGGAAATTCGGGTTTTATCCCCGATTCTCTGGGACGGAGGCTTTTCCGCCTGAGCGCTATCTCAAAGCGGCGAGGCGATGGAAAAAACTGGGCGCGCAAGTTATAGGCGGGTGCTGCGGGACCACTCCGGACCACATTCGCGCTCTGCGGGATGGCCTTTGAGGGGGAGCAAGCGAGAGGCAGTAGGCGCAGAAATAGAATCCATGGACATTCACTCGTGAACAAACGTTACGCAAACCTGAGGGAAAGGATCGGGCGCCGGGAAGTCATCATTCTCGATGGAGCGATCGGCAGCGAGATGCTGCGTCGCGGACTGACCTGGGAAAGTCACAAGGTAGAGAGCGAGCCCGCCGCGATCCGCTCGATCCATTCCGATTACATCCGCGCAGGCGCCGACGTCATCTCCACCAATACCTTTCAACTTGCCCGGCGGAGTTACTTGAACCACTTCGCGGACCACAAGCACATGAGGCACATCGGCGCCAAAGGTCTCGGGAAGCGTGCTCCGGCCTTGATCCGCGAGGGCGTTGCGCGCGCGCGGGAGGCACGAGATCAGGCGGGGCGCCCGCAAGTTTGCATTGCCGGCGCCATGACCACCCTGGACTGGTGTTTCCGTCCGGACCAGGCGCCGTCTCAGAGGGACATGCGCGCCGAGTATCGCGAGACTATCGGAGCGTTCAAGAAGGCGGGTGTTGATTTGATGCTATTCGAAACCTTCAACAGCAGTCGGGAAGCGCGGGTTGCGCTAGAAGCCGCTCGCGAGGCCGGCGTGCCGGCTTGGGTGGGCTTCGTGTGCGACTGGAAGGGGAGGCTCTTGAACGGCGAAACCATGACTCAGGTCCGCAAAGGACTGCGAGGAGTCGAGCCGGATGTCCTGCTGTTCAATTGCGCGCCCGTCCCGGACGTCACGCGGGCGCTCGGCGAGCTCGCGAAGGTGTATGACCGTCCCGTTGGCGCCTATGCCCACGTCGGCCGCTTCGACCCTCCCGATTGGATGTTCACGGACGAATACCCGCCTGAGAAATACCTTGCCGCCGCTTCCAGGTGGTTAGCTCGCGGAGCCCAGGTCGTGGGCGGATGCTGCGGGACAACCCCCATGCACATTGAAGCTCTGAAGCAAGGCCTCCCGAAGACAGTCTCATCTTGAGAGGGCTTCTCGACAGGCGTGGGCTTCTTTTGGAACCCACAGAACTCATGCCAAAACGTTTGAGGCCCCGGCTCGCGGCGATACACCAAGACCACAAGAAAGGCGGCCGCGAGCAGGGCAACACCTGGGATGCTGACCCAGCCCACCAGCACACTTGCTAACGGGGAAGGTGCCTCAAAGCATCGAGGCGTTAGAGCCGCTTCAGCTTCTTCCAGTCCTTCAGGATTTCGCGCGCGGCGTTGTGTCCTGGCGCGCCCATGACGCCGCCCCCCGGATGCGTTCCGGATCCGCAGAGATACAAACCGCGGATTGGCGTGCGGTACTTGGCCCAGCCGGGGACCGGCCGCAGGAAGTAAAGCTGATCCACGCTCATCTCGCCGTGGAAGATGTTCCCGCCCGTCAGGCCGTACTGCTCCTCGAGGTCAAGGGGCGAAAGTACTTGTCGGTGCAGAATGAGGCTCCTAAAGCCCGGGGCGTATTCCTCGACCATGTCCATTACGCGGTCCGCGTAGCTTTCCTTGAGGGCATGCCAGTTGGGCGCGCACTCGGGGGACAGCGAATAGGGCGTGTACTGAAGAAAGATGTTCATCAGGTGCTTGCCCGGCGGCGCAAGGGAGGCGTCGTAGGTGGTGGGGAGAGTGATTTCCAGCATCGGTTGCTTGCTGGGCCGGCCGTATTTCGATTCGTCATAGGCTCGCTCGATGTAGGCGAGTGTGGGGCAGATGTGAATGGTGGTCTTGTGATGCGGGGCCAGGGAGGCGTCTGGGAGACAACGGAAATCCGGCAAGCCGTCCAGCGCCAGATTGATTTTCATCGAGCAGCCTTCCATTTTGAGCGCCTGGATGGCCGCCAAAAAATCTCCTTGAAGCTGGCTGCGCTCGATCAGCTTCAGAAAGGTGCGCTTGGGGTCGGCGTTGGAAGCGACCGCTCTGGCTCGAATCTCCTCTCCTCCCTCCAGGACCACGCCCGCGGCGCGGCCGTCTTTGCAGAGAATGCGCTCGACGCTCGCGTCCGTACGAATCTCCGCGCCTCGGCTGCGCGCGGAAGCCGCCAAGGCCTGGGTGATCCCTCCCATCCCACCGCGCACGAATCCCCACAAGCCGCGCTTCCCGCCCACGCCGCCCATGCAGTGGTGGAAGAGCACGTAGGCGGTGCCGGGAGTATAAGGCCCGCCGTTGGTGCCAATGACGCCGTCGGTCGCCAACGCCACCTTGAGCTGCTCCGATTCAAACCAGGGCTCGAGAAAATCCTTTACGCTTTGCGTCAGGATGCGAAGATGGCCGACCAATTCCCCAGGGGGCATCTTCCGGAGCCTGTGGCCGAGTCCCGCCAACGTCCGCCAGTCATCGAGGCCGCGGTCGGCAACGTTCGGAGGTGTTTCGAGCAGTAGCGGCTCGACGAACCGCGCCAAGCGTTCAACGAACTCCTCGTAGCGCGGATAGGCTTCCGCGTCGCGGGCGGAAAATTTCCGAATCTCTTCGCAGGTTCGTCGCGTGTCCGACCACAGGGTCAGATAGCTGCCGTCCGGAAAGGGGCTGAAAAAGGCGGGGTCTTTGGGAAAGACCTGGTAGCCGAAGCGCGCCAGTTCCAAATCCCTGATGATTTTTTCCTGGAGAAGGCTGCAAAGGTATGAGGTGGTAGAGACCTTGTAGCCGGGGAAGATTTCTTCCGTTACGCAGGCACCTCCGACGACGGGGCGGCGCTCGAGCACCAGCATGCGGAGACCGGCGCGCGCCAAGTAGCCGGCGGCGACCAGGCCGTTGTGCCCGCCGCCGACGATCACCACATCGTAAACTGACGCCATGGGACCCCCGCGAATGCAGCCTTTAGGACTACCCCTCCCCTACCCACTCCTTGTGCAGCTCGGCCCACTGGACCCGCATACACGCGATGGGCCAGGGTCTCGCACCTACGGGATTAACGTGCGGACCGCCCG
>Ga0187771_10002174_pt1 | contig 13470 bp, 13 predicted proteins | sample 0116_SJ02_MP15_1_FD_133139 | JGI IMG/M metagenome (GOLD analysis project Ga0187771, IMG submission 133139) | Tropical peat soil microbial communities from peatlands in Department of Meta, Colombia - 0116_SJ02_MP15_10_MG | ecosystem: Environmental > Terrestrial > Soil > Wetlands > Peat | place... | reverse complement strand
CGCGCCCCACTCGGGCTTGATCGCGCTCGGGGGCACGCCCCACACCTTCTCGGTGTAGTCCTCGAAGAAGGTCGCGTAGAGCTCGCGCCCGAAGCGATTCACCATGAAGTCCTCGAGTGAGGACTCGTGGCGGATGGGGCGAAGACGGGCGTGCAGATAGCTCGCGCCGATCCGCGCCATCCGGATCGGCCCGAGGTTGCGGATCGTGGTCGAGTTGAGGCTGACCGGGTAGTCGAACATCCGGCGCAGGTACATGATTCGCGAGCGGCGCTCGCGCAGCAGCATCACGAGCTCCTCCTCGTCGGGATCGGGACCGACGCCGCTCGCGGCCTCGCCGACCCAGCCGGCGAGCTGATCCTCGGGCAGGCGCTGCAACGGCAGGATGCTGGTCCACCAGTGCATCACGCGGGTGCTCTTCGAGAAGAAGCGATGCCCGCCGATGTCGATCCGGTTGCCGTTGTAGTCGACCGTCTTTGCGAGGCCGCCGACCATCGTGTCGGCCTCGTAGACGATCGGCACCACGTCGGTGTGCTCGAGCAGCTCGAGGGCAGCCGTTAGCCCGGCAGGACCGGCACCGGCGATGATGGCCACGCGTCGCTTCATCGATTCATCGGCATGTCGACGTGCGCGGCCGGCCCGACGCCGCGCGCGGATGATAGACACGCGAGGCTCACCCGGACAGCCCGAGGCGTTGGGCGCGCTGGACCGCCTCGGCGCGGTTGCGCGCGCCAAGCTTGCGGTAGAGCGAGCTCGTGTGCTCCTTGATCGTGTGCGGCGAGAGGTGCAGCGTCGCCGCGATCTCGCGATTGGTCGAGCCGTTAGCGATCAGGTCGAGAACCTCGCGCTCACGCGGTGACAGCGGCGGCGCGGCGATGTCCACCTGCGGTTGGAAGACAGTCATCCCAAGCCCGACCATGCGCACCGCGCGAGCGATGTCGGCAGCGCCCCAGTCCTTCGGGATGAAGCCGGAGGCCCCCGCGGCCTTCGCAGCGCCGGGTGAGATCCGGCCGGCTCCCGAGATCAGCAGGACGTTCGTCTCGGGCGAGCGCTTGCGCAGCTGCGAGCAGATCTCCGGTCCCGACTCCTCGCCGATGAAGAGATCGACGAGCGCGACGTGCGGCTGGTAGCGGTCCGTCAGCGCGTAGGCCTCGGCTGCCGAGCGCGCGCTGATGCAGCGCTCGACCCACGGCTGATTGCCGAGCATCAGCCGAAAGCCCCAGTGGACGACATCGTGGTCGTCCACGATCAGGACGCGGAGCTTCGCAGCCTCTCCGCCCGCGCTCTCGTCGGTCGGGCGGTCGAGCTGAGGCGTGAGGCTCACGTGCTTTCGCCTCCATAGGGCACCACCAGCCTGACCTGCCAGCGGTCGCCGTCGCGCGCACCGAACTCGAGCAAACCACCCGCCTGGAGCGCCTCGAAGCCGGCCAGCCGCAGCCCCATCCCGGCCACGCCCGGCCTGCCCGTGACGCCGTCGTTGGTGACCTCCAGGACGAAGGCTCCGTCGCGCAGCTCGGTGTGCACGCCGACGCGCGTCGCCTCGGCGTGCTTGTGAGCGTTGCGGATCGCCTCGGCGAGCACCGACTGCGCAAGCGCTTCGAGCTCGGGCGGGACAGTCAGACCGCCGCCTGGCGGGCCGTCGATCTCGATCCCAAGATCGGGGTGCTCGTGGCGCAGCCGCTCGACCTCCTCGCGCAGCGTCGTCTTGGTCTGACTGACCGGGCGTCCGAGCGGGCGCTGGATCGTGCTGCGCAGATCGGCCAGCGCCTGCTGGAGCTCGTCGGCGCAGCGCCGCCGCGCTTCCTCGTCGAGTGGCTGATCGCCGGAGAGCGCGAGCGAGACGCCGAACAGGCGCTGTACCACGCTCTCGTGCAGCTCGCGCGCGAGGTCGATCCTCCCCTCGAGCTGCACGGCGCGCTCGTACTGTCGCGTCGCGGCACGCGCCATCGCCGCAAGCGCCGCGATCTTGCCAATCGTCCAGAGGACCTCGCGTTCGGCGTCGGTCAACGGCGTGTGGTCGCCGCCGCGGTCCGAGAGGATCACGCCGAGCCAGCGCCCGCGTGCCGCCATCGGCGTGCAGACGACGGTTCGCGCTCCGAGCCGCTCGACGTACTCGGCGGGCAGCTCGCGGTCGAGGTCGCGCGACGCCTCGAGCACGCGGTCCTCGGCCAGCGAGCGCATCGCTAGCGGAGCCGACTCCGCCGTGAAGAAGAAGTCGGAGAACAGAGACAGATCGACGCCGTAGCTGCCTGCGGCATGGACACGCCGGCGAGCCGAGTCGTAGCGGAAGATCAACAAGCGCCGCATCGCCGTACAGCGCGTGATGCCCTCGCAGAGGCGGCTGTAGAAGTCATCGCCGACGGCCTCCTCCTCGCTGCGCGCGAGCACGTCGGCAAGGATGTCGATCGCGTTGCCCGTGGCGAGGGCGCTGGCCTCGTGTCGTTGGTCGGTCTTCTTCAATGCAGGGCTCGCGGGGTCGGGGCGAACGGTCTCAGCCGGGCTCCTCCCCTACATTCTCCACTGTCGCGCGGTTCGCAGGATTCTCGGCCGCCCGGGTGCGCGTAGGCTCCAGCGCGACCATGGAACTGCGCCACCTGCGCTACTTCGTCGCTGTAGCAGAGGAGCTCCACTTCCACCGCGCCGCGGCGCGGCTGCACATCTCGCAGCCGCCGCTCAGCCAGCAGATTCGCGCGCTCGAGCAGGAGCTCGGGGTCGTGCTGCTCGAGCGCAACCGCCGCCGCGTCGAGCTGACGGCAGCTGGCGCGAGCTTCCTCGCTGCGGCCCGAGCGATCCTCGAGGCGGTCGACCGGGCGGCCGAGACTGCACGACGCGTCGCCGCCGGCGAGGTCGGCTCGCTTTCGCTCGGCTTCGTCGGATCGGCGATGTTCGGCCCTACGCTGCCTGCGATCCTGCGCGACTTCGCGAGCCGCCATCCCGACGTCGAGCTGCAGTTGCGCGAGCTGCAGACGGCCGAGCAGCTCGACGCCCTGGCCCGCGGGCGGATCGACGTCGGCGTGATCCGCGGCCCGCTGCAGAGCGCGACGCTGGCACCCGGTCTCGAGCTCGCGGTGATCCATCGCGAGCACCTCGTCGTCGCGCTGCCGGAGGCCCACCCGCTAGCGGCGCTGTCGCGTCTGCGCGCGGCCGACCTCCGCGGCGAGACGTTCGTGATCCTGCGCCGCAGTGAGGCGCCCGGCTTGTGGTCGCCGCTGGCGTCGGTGATGGGCAGCGCCGGCGGACCGCCAGAGGACGTGCTCGAGGTGGCGGAGATGCAGACGATCATCGGTCTCGTGGCGGGCGGCTTCGGCATCTCGCTCGTGCCGTCCTCAGTCAGCGACACCGACCGCCCGGGCGTGACCTTCCGCCCGCTCGCCGATCCTTCGCCAGCGATCGAGCTGGCCCTCGCCTGGGCGCGTGACGAGCGCTCGCCGGTGCGCGATGCGTTTCTCGCGCTCGCCGCGCCCGACCGAGGGCTCGCCCCTTAAATGTGCAAAGCCCCCGGGGCTTTTGGTACTTCTCACGGGGGCGTTGCACGGAGGAGAGGGAGATACCAGGGTAAGCCCGACGTTCTAAAACGTCCAATACATGTTTCTTCTCTCTGTGATCTATTCAACCTCTCACTGAGCCAGATATCGTGAACCACAGCTCGCGAAGAACTGGAGAGACGACATGCCTGCACGCCCAACCCTGCTGATCTGCTACGACGGCTCGGACCGCGCTAAGCACGCGATCGAGGTCGCGGCGCGCCTTTTCCCGGGCGCGAGCGCGAAGGTCCTTCACGTCTGGGAGCCGGTCGAGCACATCGTCGCGCGCTACGCAACGCTCGCCCCCTATCTCGGCGAGCAGGTCGACGAAGCAGACGCCGACGCGCAGCAGGCGTCCGTGACCGTCGCCCAGGAAGGCGCCGATCTCGCCGCTGCCGCGGGCCTCGACGCCTCCGCCCACAACATGACGCTCTCGACAGGCGTCTGGCAGGCGGTGATCGACGCCGCCGGCAAGCTCGACGCGGAGGTCGTGATCACCGGCACGCGAAGCCTTCATGGCGTCCAGGAGCTGCTTCTCGGCACGCTCTCGCACGCCCTGCTCCAGCACAGCCGCGTACCGCTGCTCGCGATCCCGATGCCCGACTGACGGTTCGCGCAGCCGGCTGAGAGCGTCCTAGGCGGTCCGCCGTCGCAGCGTCGTCGCGCCGAGCACCAACGCGAGGACGACGGCGCCGACGACGATCACGATGTCCAGCCAGAGCCAGGTCCCGGTGTCGTTCGCCGTGATCTTGGCGAGCGCGTCGTACGCGTATGTGACTGGCAGTGCGTCGGCGACGATCTGGAGCGCGCGGGGCATCGCCCCGCGCGGCAGCAGGAGGCCGCTGAGGAGGATCTGTGGCAGGAGCACGGCCGGCATGAACTGCACGGCCTGGAACTCTGTGCGAGCAAAGGCGCTGAAGAAGAGGCCGAGCGCCATCCCAAGCAGCGCGTTGGCGATCGCCAGCAGGACGACCGCCCAGGCCGGCCCGAGCGTTGTGATGCCGAGCAAGGCGAAGCCGATCGTGCCGGTGATCGCCCCCTGCACCGCCGCCAGCAGCGCGAAGGCGAGCGCGTAGCCGACGAGCAGGTCGAGCTTGGCAAGCGGCAGCGACATCAGCCGCTCGAGCGTGCCGGTCGTGCGCTCGCGCAACATCGCGATCGAGGTGATCAGGAACATCATGACGAGCGGGAAGAGGCCGATCAGTGGCGCGCCGATCCGTTCGAACGCGGACGACTGGTACTGGAAGATGAACTTGAAGAGCGTGACGAGCGCCGGCGCGACAAGGAAGACGAGCGCGAGCGTGCGACGATCGCGACGCAGCTGCCCGAGCACGCGCGCTGTTGTCGCGAGAGTCACGCGCGCGCTCATGCCGCCTCCGCGAGGCTGATGAACGCGTCCTCGAGCTCCTCGGTGTGAGTGCGTGCGAGCAGCTCGTCCGGGCTGCCGCTGGCGATGATCTCGCCCGCTCGCATGAGCACAAGCTCATGGCAACGGCTCGCCTCGTCCATCACGTGGCTCGACACGAGCACGCCGGCGCCGCCCTCGGCGATCGCGTAGAAGCTGCGCCAGAGCTCGCGCCGCAGGACCGGATCGACGTCGACGGTTGGCTCGTCGAGCACGAGAACCTCGGGCCGGCCGAGCAGCGCGACGGCGAGCGAGGCACGCGAATGCTCGCCGCCGGACAGCGTTCGCGTCAGCTGGCGCGCCTGTCCGCCGAGTCCGACGAGCGCGATCACCTCCTCGATCCGCGCGCGCGGCACATCGAGGATCCGCGCGAAGTAGCGCAGGTTCTCGCTGACCGTGAGGTCGGCGTAGATCGACGGCGCCTGGGTGAGATAGGCAACGCGCGGACGCAGCGAGGACGAGCCGGCGGGCTCACCGAGCACGTGGACGCTGCCGCTTTCGACGACCTGGACGCCGACGATCGAGCGCATCAGCGTCGTCTTGCCCGAACCGCTCGGTCCGAGCAGCCCGGTGACGCGAGCGCGAGCGACGCACAGCGAGATGCCCGGCAGGATCACCCGTCCGCCGCGCCGCACGACGAGGTCCTTCACTTCCACCGCCGGGTGTGATAATTCGTCTTGTGCGGAATTCATCTGACGCCACTATGCCAAACCCTCGACGCACTGTCAATCGCCGCCGGGCCGGGCGCCGCCCCGGACCCAACACGACGCGCACCGCGATCCTCGCAGCGGCGCGGACGCAGTTCGCAGAGCACGGCTACGACCGCGCCTCGCTGCGATCGATCGCCACACAGGCGGGCGTCGACCAGAAGCTCGTCAGCCACTTCTTCGGCTCGAAGCAGGACCTGTTCGTCGCCGCAGTGGGACTGCCGCTCAATCCAGCGGAGATCCTGCCCGCGGTCATCGCCGGTCAGCCCGAGCTGCTGCGCGACCGCATCGCAGACACGCTGACGAGCATCCTCGAGCAACCCGAGCTGTACAGCCGCCTGACGGGCGTCGTGCGAGCGGCGGCAAGCGAGCCTGCGGTCGCGCGGATGCTCGGCGAGTTCCTCTCGCGCGAGGCCTTGCCCGCGGCTGCGGCAGCACTCGGCGTCGAGGACGCGCCGTTTCGCATGAACCTCGTCGGATCACAGATCGTCGGCCTCGTGATGGCGCGCTTCGTCGTCGGCATCGAGCCGCTCGCGCAGCTTCCGCCGCGCGTGGTCGCCGACGCCGTCACGCCCACCCTCGAGCGCTACCTGCGCGAGCCGCTGAGCTGACGATCGTCGCTCGCGGCGGTGGCGATCGGCGGGGCCGCGTTTGAGCAGCAGCTACAGTGATGACGCTAGCGTCGAAGTCGAACGGGAAGGGCTGCTTTCGCGATGACTGCCTCGAAGCCGGAGTCGCGTCGCCGCTGGATGGCGCTCGTCGTCGTCTGCCTGGCGATGCTGATGAACGTCCTCGACCTAACGGTCGTGAACGTCGCGCTGCCGAAGATTCAGCACGACCTCCACTTCACGCAGGCCGGCCTGGCCTGGGTGATCGACGCGTACATGGTCGCGTTCGGCGGTTTCCTCCTGCTCGCGGGACGGCTCGGCGACCTGGTCGGGCGCAAGAAGGTGTTCCTCGCCGGCCTCGCCGTCTTCACCTTGGCTTCGATGGTCTGCGGTTTCGCGAACAGCCAGGGACTGTTGATCGGTGGACGCTTCGTACAGGGCCTGTCGGGCTCGCTGTGCACGTCGGTGATCCTCGCGATCATCGCGACCGAGTTCGCCGAGCAGTCCGAGCGCGCGATGGCGATGAGCGCATACATCTTCGTCACGGTCGCCGGCGGCTCGATCGGCCTGCTGGCTGGCGGCGCGATCACGCAGGCGCTCAACTGGCACTGGATCTTCTTCATCAACCTGCCGATCGGCGTCCTCGCGTTCGCGCTCGGCGTCCTGCTCGTCCGCGAGAACGAGGGGCTCGGCCTCTCGCATGGGGCCGACATCCTCGGACCGGTGCTGGTGACCGGCGGCCTTGTGGGGCTCGTCTACGCGATCGTCAAGTCATCGAGCTACGGGCTCGGTTCGGCACGGACGCTCGGCGTCGGCGCCGGCGCGCTCGCGTTGATCGCCGCGTTCGTCGTGCTCGAGGGTAGGCTGCGCAACCCGATCATGCCGCTGCGCGTGTTCGCGCTGCGCGGGCTGATCAGCTCCAGCCTGGTGCGTGCGTGCATGTTCGTCGGAATGTACGGCTGCTTCTTCCTGGGCACGCTCTATCTGGAACACGTGCTCCGCTACGGGGCGCTGCGCACAGGGCTCGCGTTCCTGCCGATGACGCTCGTCGTGGCGATCATGTCGATGGGCCTAACCGCGCGCCTCGTGTCGGCGTTCGGCCCGCGGCGCGTGCTCCTACCGGCGATCCTCTGCGTCGTTGCAGGAGTGCTGATGCTCTCCCAGATCAGCGTCCACGGCAACTACTTCCCGCTGATGTTCTTCGCGTTCGCCCTGCTCGGGCTCGGCATGGGCACGGCCTCGGTGCCGCTGCTCACGCTCGCGATGGCAAACGTCCCGCCGGCGGACGCCGGGCTTGCCTCGGGCGTGGTCAACGTCTCGATGCAGGTCGGCGGGGCGCTCGGCGTCGCCGTGCTCGGCACGATCTCAACCGATCGAGCGCACACGCTCACCCGCCTCGGCCACTCGCTCCCGAACGCTCTGACCGGCGGCTATCAGGTCGCGTTCATCGTCGCGGCTGGCTGCGCCGCCGCGGCGTTCCTGCTCGCGCTCGTCCTGCTACGCCAGCCGAGCCGTCGCGAGACCGAGCCGGTGCGCGAGCGCGTGAGCGGACGCGCCGCGGCAGAGGCCTAGGGCGGCGCCACAGTGAGGCGCCGCCCCCCGTGTCGAGCTAGCGTTCGGCGACCTCTACGACCATCAGCGTGTTGCCATCGGCATCACGGAACCAGAACATCGGTGGAATAGGGTCGCCCATGCGCGAGACTTCCTCGTCGACATCGACGCCGCGCGCCCGCAACTCAGCGTGCGTGGCATCGATGTCGTCCGCCGCGAGGCTGATGCCCGTCAGCGCAGGTGTCACGTCCTGCCCGGGCGGCGGCGGTGCCAGCGCAATCCCTGTGGTCCCAGTCGGGAGATAGACCTCGACCCAGCGGTACTTGCCGCCGAAGGGGACGTCTCTCCGCTTCTCCAAGCCGAGCTTGTCGACGTAGAACTCGATCGCCCGGTCGGTGTCTGCGACCCCGACGCACACGAGGTTCAGCTCGCGCAGGCCGGTCGTCGTGGTGGTGCTCATCGTGCTGCCTCCTGTCGGTGGGTGTGCATCCCTAAGACGAGCTCGGCGCGACCGACTCATCGGTCACGTGACGAAGCTGACGGTGTAGGCGATGAAAGCGAGCGCGAGCACTCCGGCGCCGGCGAGTGAGCGCAGCGTCGTGAAGTCCTCGCGCCGTACCGTGAAGAAGATCGCGAGCAGTGCGAACGGATCGACGTACTTCTCCCAGGGGTAGCGGATCGCGAGGGCGCCGACGAGGAAGACGGCAAAGAAGGCGAACAGCAGCCAGGGTCGCGGGCCGACCTTGGCGCGCCAGGCGAGCAGCGCGCCCGCGAGGGGTACAAGTGCCCAGAAGAGCAGCGACGAGCCGAGTAGCGACGGCAGCCGGCTGGCCGCGTTCCACAGTACGCCCGCCGTGTGCGGCCCCGGCGCTGCTGGGAAGGCGATCAGCAGCAGCGCGCCCAGCAGCGCGCCGAGCGCGGGCCGGCGCAGCGCGCGAGCGAGCTCTCCCCGCTCAAGCGCCAGGGCGCCGCGCCCGGCGAGCAAGAGCGCCGGCGCGAACAGCAGCGCGCAGTAGAGACCGAACGTGGCCAGGGTCAGTTCGGGCGTCTGGACGACGAGCGTCCCCGCCGTCGCGCCGACGTCGCGGCCGGGAGCGCAAAGCCCACAGGAGCTCGGATCGCCGCCCGGCGGCACGAGACCGTGCCAGGTGAGGAAGAGGGCCACGACGGGGATCGCGCTGAGCGCCGTCGCACCGAGAAGCTCCGCGCGTCGCAACAGCGGGACCGCGACGCGCAGGGCGTAGAGGCCGGCGACCGCGAGCATGAAGGCAGCGCTCTGGCGCGTCAGCATCGCCGCCGCGACCGCGACGGCCCCGACGACGAACGGGCCGGCGCGGCGTGATTCGCGAAAGCGCTCGAAGCGCTCGAGCGCTACGACGATCAGCAGCGTCGCGAGGTTGTCGGTGATCACCCGGAACGAGGTCCCGAAGACATACGGAGAGAGGACGAAGAGCAGCGCGAGGGCGAGCGCAGCGAGCCGATCGAGCCGTAGCCGCCGACAGAGAAGCTGGTAGACGGCGAGCGCGAGGACGTAGGAGATCGCGACCTCGACGAGCCGCAGCCGCCACAGCGCGTAGCCGATCAGCTTGCCGGCATAGGCCTCCAGCAGCGGGAACAGCGGCGTCTGCGCGGCGACGTAGCGCGAGAAGCTCGGGAGCGGGAGCTGGCGCGAGAACTGCAGGATCGTCGGGTAGATGTAGTTGCCCTCGTCGGTCGAATGGAAGATCGGCAGCGTCACCGTCATGCCGCGCAGCGCGGCAACCGTCACCAGGAAAGGCACGGCGAGGACGGCCGGCGCCAGCCAGCGCGAAGCGAGCAGGCGAGCCGTCGGAGACTCGACCGGCGCGGGGCCGGCTGCGCTCGAGCTGCTCGTCACGCACGCCACGATAGTCGTGGCCACAGAACAAAGCGCCCCCCGAGCCGCGCTCGTGAGAGAAACCTACGGAGCGAGGCTACGGGGGGCGCCCAGACGGGAGGACATGTGCTGCTATGAGAGCCCGCGCTCCTGAGGGAGAGGAGCGTGGCTGATGTTTGCGCGATCTGGACGCTAAACCCGGTGGCCGCTGATGGGATCGGGATTAGTCCGAGGACAGCCTGCCGCAAACTACGTACGCAGCTTGCCGGTCGAGCGGCTCAATCGGGGCGCCCGGATTTGAACCGGGGACCTCACCGACCCGAACGGTGCGCGCTACCAGGCTGCGCCACGCCCCGAAGACAGCGGCCAGTATCCCACAGCCGCCGCTGCGCTAGCGTGCGCCGACAGATGGCAGCGCTCGGCGAGATCATCGAGTTCCTCGACCAGCTCCTCGAAGCGCAAAGCTTCACCGACTTCGGGCCGAACGGGCTGCAGGTGCAAGGGCGAGACGACGTTCGCCGCGTCGTGACGGGCGTCTCGGCGAGCGTCGAGCTGTTCGAGCGGGCAAGCGAGCTTGGCGCCAACCTGCTGGTCGTCCACCACGGCATCTTCTGGGACGGCGACGACGTCCGCGTCGTGGGCGCCCGCCGCGCGCGGCTGCGCGCGCTGCTCGCTGCCGACATCTCGCTCGCGGCCTACCACCTGCCGCTCGACGCGCATGCGACCCACGGCAACAACGTGCTGATCGCCCGCGGGATCGGCGCGGAACCGACCGAGCCGTTCGCACCGATCGAGGGACGCGCATGCGGCTGGCAGGCACGCTTCGCCGGCGACGGGATCACCGCCGGTGAGCTGGTCGAGCGCATCGCGACACTGACGGGACGAGAGCCGCTCGCCTTCCTCGACGGCCCCGAGCGCGTGCACACCGTGGGCATCGTCTCGGGCGGCGGCGGGCGCAGCGTGCACGATGCGATCGCCGCGGGGCTCGACGCGTTCGTGACCGGCGAGCCCGAAGAGTGGGCACGGGCAGTCGCGCGTGAGGCGCGAATCAACTTCGTCGCCGGCGGTCATCACGCGACTGAGACCTTCGGCGTGCGCGCACTCGGCGAGCTGCTGGCAGAGCGCTTCGGCGTCGAGCACTCATACGTCGAGATCGCGAATCCGGTGTGAGCGGCAACGGTTGGCGCTCGCGACCTTGCATGTATCCGGCGCGAGCGATATACGTAGCGGTGGTCACCCGTAAGAGGAGGAACGCACCGATGGCGAACCACCTGACGCCCACGGAGCTCGCGCGTGAAGCAGGCCTCGAACGTCGCGAAGTGATCTCCAAGTGCATGGAGATGGGCGTCCCGATCTTCCAAGGTCGGATCGATAAGGCCTTGTTCCTCGACAACCTTCGTCGCTTCGGCGTCGCGCAGAGCCTGCCGGCCGAAGCCTAGTCACCATCACCAGCGGCTCACGTGCCGGGGGGCCGGCACGTGAGCGACTTTGTGTACGGGCCGCCCGTTGCGTAGGTGTGCGCTTCGGCGTGATCCGTGGGGTCGCGGCCTATCCTGCGAGGCAGGTGGTGGTCGCACGCTTCGCAAGACTCCTCGCGCTGGCCGTGGTCCTGACGCTGGCTGCTGCTACTAGCGTCGCGGCGGCGCCGGGCGGTGCGCTGGCGCCTGGCGCCACCGGAGCCAGCGGGAGCACGGGGCAGAGCGGCGGTAGCGGCCCGATAGGAACGAGCGCGCTGGTGAGGCTCGACAAAGCGATGGGCGGAGCGATGAAGCGCCTCGGCCACAGCTCCGGCGCCTACGTGCTCGACCTCGACACGGGCCAGGTGCTCTACGCCGATGACGCGAACGTGCCGCGCTATCCGGCGTCGGTCGAGAAGCTCTACACGCTGACGACCGCGCTATCGTTGTTCGGTCTCGACGGCACGCTACAGACACGCGTCTACGGCGTGGGGACGCTCGAGCCGAGCGGCGCCTGGCGGGGCAACCTCTATCTGCGCGGCGGCGGCGACCCAACCTTCGGCGATGCGCGGTTCGTCCAGAACTGGTACGGCGGCGTCGGGACGACGGCCAGTGCACTGGCGACGCAACTGATCGCCGCCACGCACATCACGCGCGTCGAAGGCTCGGTGATCGGGGACGAGTCGTACTTCGACAGCCTGCGCGGCGACCCCGCGAGCAACTTCGAGCCCGATCCGAACCTCGCCGGCGAGCTGAGCGCACTCAGCTTCGACCGCGGCGCGGTCGGATCGCAGGGCTCGCCCGCAGCCCACGCCGCCTGGGAGTTCGCCGGCACGCTGCGCCACGATCACGTGCCCGTCAGCGGTCGATCGCAGGCCGGCACGACCCCGTCGGGGGCTCAGCTCCTGGCGACGATCGACTCGCCGCCGATGAGCGAGCTCGCGGCGCTGACCGCAGGCCCGTCAGACGACTTCTTCGCCGAGATGATCCTGAAGGCGCTCGGCGCTCGCTTCGGCGCCGGCGGCACGACGGCGGATGGCGCCGACGTCGTGAGCGCCTTCCTCGCAAAGCTCGGCCTTACGGCGCAAGTGGATGACGGGTCGGGGCTCTCGCGCGGCGACCTGACGAGCCCGCTACAGCTCGTGACCCTGCTGCGCGACCTGAGCCCCGGCGGCGACCCCGACCTGCAGGCGGTCGGCGCTGCGCTGCACGCCGCGCTGCCCGTCGCTGGCCTGAGTGGGACGCTCGTGACGCGGATGAGGGGGACCGCCGCCGCAGGCAACTGCGAGGCCAAGACGGGGACGCTCAGCAACGCCTCGGACCTCGCGGGCTGGTGCGACGGGCGTTTCGTGTTCGCGCTGGAAATGAACCACGTCGCTGTCTGGCGCGCGCAGGACGCGCAGGACACGATGATCGAGGCCCTCGCGAAGCTCGGGTCACAGACCGCTACGGGAGCAGGGCGAGCAGCCCCGCCTCATCGATCACCCTGACCGCGAGACGCTCCGCCGTCTCGAGCTTCGAGCCGGGTGAGTCGCCGGCGACGAGGTAGTCGGTCTTCTTCGAGACGGAGCTCGTGACCCGACCGCCGGCCGCGACGATCCGCTCGCTCGCCTGCTCGCGCGTCAACGTCGGCAGCGTCCCGGTGAGGACGAACGTGAGACCGGCGAGGGGGCCCTCCCCCGGCGCCGGCCCCTGCTCCTCGAAGCGCAGACCGGCAGCCCGCAGGCGCGCAATCAGCTCCACCAGCTCGGGGGCGGCAAGCTGCGCGGCGATCGACTCGGCCATCTTTGGGCCAACGCCGGGCGTCTGCTCGAGCTCCGCGGGACTCGCCTCGAGCAGGCGTTCGATCGAGCGAAACTGGTTCGCGAGATTACGAGCGGTGACGTAGCCGACCTCCTCGATCCCGATCGCGAACAACACGCGATGGAACGGGCGCGAACGCGACTCGTTGATCGCGCCGATGAGATTGCGCGCCGAGATCTCGGCGAAGCCGTCCAGCTCGAGCAGCTGCTCGGCGCGCAGGTCGTAGAGGTCGGCGGCGCTGCGAATCAGACCGCGAGCGAGCAGCGTGCCGACGAGCGTCTCGCCCAGGCCATCGATGTCCATCGCACCACGCGAGACGAAATGACGCAGCAGCTGCCACTGGCGGCCCGGGCAGACCGGGTTCGGGCAGTTCGTGAAAACGGAGTCCGCGGGCTTCACCGTCGGCGTGCCGCAGACCGGGCAACGCGCGGGCGCCGCCGACGGCGGCGCGCGATGCGGATTCTCGACGGCGTGCGGCGCGGGCGAAACGACCTGCGGGATCACGTCGCCGGCGCGAAGCACGATCACGTCGTCGCCTTCGCGCAGGTCCTTGCGCACGAGGT
>Ga0187771_10002173_pt1 | contig 13471 bp, 14 predicted proteins | sample 0116_SJ02_MP15_1_FD_133139 | JGI IMG/M metagenome (GOLD analysis project Ga0187771, IMG submission 133139) | Tropical peat soil microbial communities from peatlands in Department of Meta, Colombia - 0116_SJ02_MP15_10_MG | ecosystem: Environmental > Terrestrial > Soil > Wetlands > Peat | place... | reverse complement strand
CTCGTCGATGGCGGTAGACCTCCTGTTCGAAACGGGTCAGGACGTTCTGTCGGAAGACCGTGGCGATCATATCTTCGATCTCCATGCCGAGGAGGGCTTGCCGGACGGCCAGGTTCCTCTCTTCTCGGAGCAGGGCTTGCATCATGATCAATTCTCCAAAGACCGATGCCGTTTCCGCGAGCGTCAGCGGAGGGTCGAAATTCAGCAGAGTTTGTTTCCGCGCAAGATAGAAGTGTATGCCGTGGCCCATCTCATGGGCCAGGGTGAGCACATCCCGAAGGTTCCCGGTGTAGTTCTGGAGGATAAAAGGATGGAGGGAAGGGGTCATGCCCGCACAGAACGCCCCCCCATATTTTCCTTTGCGGACCCGGGCGTCGATCCAGTGCTTCTCAAAGAACTCCCTCGCGATCTCTCCCAAGAGGGGATGAAATTCCTGGAAGGATTGGAGGAGAAGGCTTTTGGCTTCGCCAAAAGGAACCTCCTTTTTCGCTCCCGGCATAGGGGCGTATAAGTCGAAGTTCTTCAGTGCAGGCAAACCCAGGAGGCAGGCTTTAACCTGGAAATATTCCTGGGCAAGGGAATAGTGGCTCTCCGTGACCTCCATCATCATCTCCACCGTCTCCGGGGAGATTTCGTTTTCCAGGTGGGTCCGGTGCATAGGGCCCTTATAGCCCCGCATACCATCTTCGACCTGGGAGTCCAGAACCAGGGCGTTAAAGATGGAGGTCAAGATCAAATGATTTTCACCATGGCGCTGCAGGAAAGTCCGAAAAGCCCTCTCGCGGAGGCCCCGATCGGGGGAATAAAGCAGGGCTAGCATCTGGCTTCCGGTGAGTTCCTTCTTTTCCCCCTCTACTTCAAGCTGAAAGGTGAAAGAACCGGTGTACTCATCGAATAGGGTAGCAAAGGCGGACCTGCCGGTTAAATTCTTCCGGCTGATAATCTCTTCCTCGGGCTCATTCCGGGTGAAAGGGCGAAAGCGTCGGAGGAAACGAAGGGCATGCTCATAATTTTGCAGCGGTTGAAATTCAAAGATGGATTGCAGGTTCTCTTCCGAGAGTCCGATCAAGGCGAGGCGGAAGAAAAGAAGTTGATTCTCTAACTCGTTCCACTGTTCTTTGGCCTGTTGCAGCAGGGCTTGGCACCTTTCATTTTGCGTGTCTTCGGAGAAGAGAAGACTGGCGTAAAGAAAGGGCTTCAATCCTTCTTCCTGGATGGATTCGTATTTCTTCAACGCCCGGAAAAATTCAGAAGCTCCAAGGCCGGGGAGATTCGCATTCTTATACGCCGTCTGGAATTGGCTGGCCTCCTCCAGAGCCCTTTTCAAGTCTTGAGCCCAGGAGGGGTCGTCAGGACTCGGGTAAAGGTCTGAAAGATCCCAGACGATGGCTGGGTCCTCAACTTCTTGCGGGTGTAGGGCCATCTTTCCTCCTGTGATCTCCTGTTTCTGCGCCCATATCAAAGCAGGTTGAGGCGAAAGCTTCGAACGGAAACTCTGCCTTGGCCGGTCCGGCAACATGCGAGGCTGGCCGTCTGGGAGCCAACTCGCCTCTCAGCAAATGGAAATGGCCAACAGCTTGGGCCTGGCCCTTCAAGTGGGGTCCGAAAAGGAAAGTAAAAGAGAAAAGGAAATCCCGTCAGGACGACAAAATAGGAGTTAGGAAAAGGTCGGAAGAAGAATCATTCAGCCGCTTGAAGAATCAAATAAATTGACAGAGGTAATCAAACTGGTTTGGGGCCACCGGGACCCTGTGCCTCTTCCTTAGGCTTTTCTGAAGGCTTCTCCTGCGTTCCTTCCTCGATCGATTTTACACCGCCCTTGAAATTCTTGATTGCTTTGCCCAGGCCAGACCCGATTTCGGGAAGTCTCTTGGCCCCGAAAATTAGGAAAACAATGGCCAGGATGATGATCAGCTCTTGGCTACCTAATCCAAACAATTCTCTCACCTCCTCGAAATATCTAACCCCAGTATATTCTTCCTGGGGGTTTTTATCAAGAGCAAAACCAAATATGAAGGGGTTCAGGGATTCCAGGGCTGCAGCGACGGTCCCGAGGTTTCTGCTCGGCCCTTGAATCCTATCAATCGAAGAAATGAGAAACAATCTCCTGGAAATCCCAGGAGACGAACCCCTTGGTCATCCTGGCTATGCCCTTGAAATACGATGATTCGGCCTCCTCAAAGATGCGGTCGCATAAAGGAGTTACCCAGTGGATCAGATGTTGCTGGAAAAAATTCTGCTGCATTTTGAGCAAAGCTTCCCGCTGTTCGGTCCCCTTCGCTTCGGCAGCCCTTTGGCAGAGATAAAAAACAAACTCCAATTCCGCCCCGATATGGTCATCCGGAAAGGACCGGTCCGGATGTACAACTAGGCCGGCTTCCCAGTATTTTTTTCGAACCGCCAGGGTCTCCTCCTGCATGACCAGCCCGCCTTCGGATCGATACACGGATTCGTAAAGAGGAACGGGGCAGGGACCGATAAAGAGGCGGGTAAATTCCAGCAACAGGTCGGGCACGAGGACAGCCATCTCCGAGGAGGAGATCACTTCATCAATAAGCTGCACTCCCTGGTCCAGGTCCGGATGAACCCCGGTCAAATTCTTGAGAATATCTTCTTCCTTCAGCGCCTGGAGAAAAATCTCCGTGGGCTCTTGGAGGAAAAAACACCGCAGAAGGTCGTAAACGCTCTGCCGCGCTTTCATTAATTGGTGAAATTCGTCCATGGCCCCCAAAACTCTTTTCGATTGAAGATTTAAGGTAAGGATTGAAAAAAATTAAGAAAATTCAATCGTCGATCAAAGATTTCCAATCAGCAATTTATTCAATCTGGATTTCCACCTTTTCCGGCGATTCGCACCCCTTCAAAGAAGAAACCATCCCCCGAACGGTGCCCTGGATCGATTTTTGGACGAATGGGGAGAGGGCGATCTCTTTCCCGTTTACCTTCAGCCGGACCTGGGGCGGTTTCCTCTCCCGGAGGAACTTCTCTTCGACCAGATCTATCAATCCCCGGGCGTCATCGAGCCCAAAGCAGGGCACGCCAATATCAAAGGGCTGATTGGTGGCGATGGCCAAGAGATTATCTTCTTTGGTGCAGAGAAGTTCCCGGCGCATCTCCTTGCGAAACACTTCGATCTTGGGCTGGAGATTTCTTTTAAAGCCCTCCGAGAGGATGATGTCCACATCCTGAATATATTTGTCTCGCACTTCGCCCAGATCGGCATCATGGTCCACATCGCGAATGATAGCCAGTTTTTGGGGAGAAGAGATGACCACCGTATGCGCCCCGGCTTGCTTATGTCGCCAGCTGTCTTTTCCCTCCCGGTCAACCTCAAAGCCGTGAACATCATGCTTTATCGTAGCTACCCGGTATCCTCGACGGACTAGTTCGGCAACTAGCTTCTCGATCAGGGTCGTCTTCCCGCTATCCGAAGTTCCTACGATGGAGACAATAGGGAGCATCACAGAACCATTACCGCAATGACGGAAAATGGAATGATGGAACATTGAAGTTTCGGGTTTAGAAAGGAAAAATTCAAATTAGCCCATCATTCCCATGTTAAGTTCATTTCTTCTCAAGCACTTCCGGATTGATCGGATACTTCGGAGGTTGCCCCCCTAAAACCCTTAAGATTTCTTCCACGGCCGCAATGCCGACCCGATAAAGGCTCTCTTCCGTCGTACCAGCATAATGGGGGGTGCCTAAAAGGTTGGGATGATTCAGAAGGGGATCTTTGGGGTCCGGAGGCTCGATTTCCCACACATCCAGAGCCGCTCCCGCGATATGGCCGGAATTGAGGGCCTCTAATAGCGCCTTTTCCTCGACAATTCCCCCGCGAGCAGTATTGATCACATAAGCCCCTTTTTTCATCAAAGCCAGTTCCTTTCTTCCGACCATTCCTCTGGTCTCTTGGGTCAGAGGGGCATGAACAGTCAGGAAATCTATAGAAGGAAGAAGGTCTTCTAATCGACTCACCTTCTCCACCCCAAAGGATTTCATAGCCTCAGTGGTAACATAAGGGTCATAACCGGTTACCTTCATATCAAAAGCAGCCGCACATTTTCTGGCTACGCTGGAACCGATTCTTCCTGTTCCAATAACCCCCAGAGATTTCTTATCCAGGTCTATTCCGGTCAAATTGTACTGCTTCAGAAGGGCGCTGAAGATTCCTATATCGCCTTTGGGCATGTTATGGATGGCTTTCTGGGCCTGGGGGATTCTCCGGGCAAGGGCCAACATGAAACTCACGGCCAGCTCAGCGACCGACTCCCGGTTCTCTCCCGGGGTATTGGTCACCAAGATCCCCCGTTTGGTCGCTTCCAGCGGATCCACCGAATCCAGCCCAACCCCGTGCCGGGCAATAATTTTCATCCGGGGGGCATGGTCCATCTCTTCGGCGCCGATATGAACCTTTCGGGCAATCATGCCGTCAACTTCTTTGAGGGCGTCCAAAAACGCCTGCCGCGAATGATCCTTCGGCCGGACAATCTCTGCTGATTTTTCCAACAGAGCCACGGCGGCAGGGTGAATGACTTCTCCCAAGTAAACTTTCATGCTTCCTCCCTTTTTGAATGATTACGTCAAAACTACGGTAATGCGGGGCAGTTGCAATTAAGAAACCGGCGATAACTTTCGGCCTTCCCTCCTCATCTGGACTCCAGGAGAAGGGAAAAGACATATTGGCCAAATTCCTGAACCCCGGGTTCGAAGCAAAGGAGATTCAAGTAAGAAATGGGTAGATTCTGTAAGGGGATGAGTTCAAAATGTCAAGCCCTCAGGCAGGCAGCCAAGAGATTCTGGGACTTAATCTTTTCAAAAAATTCCTGGAACTGAGATTCATCCTCCAAAATCTGGTTTACGATATCCTGCTGGTAATGCCCCTTTTTCATCCGAACCTTGACTTTTTTGTTAAATTTCTCATGCAGGGTATGGTGGATGATAATTCCCACTGCGGCGCTGTAAGGGCAAAGTGGTCCCCCCACCGTGTAAGAAACCTGGATTTCCTCCTCCGTAACCTCGATGTCGTCTTCCCCGACGAAACCCATTTCCACAATACTTCGATCTCTCAGGTCGGGGTCGAGAATACGATCCAGAGCCCTCAGAATCTCCTGCTTGTTCATAAAATCCCCCCCGAAAGATCCCCGACACCTTCAGTCTAAGCCGCGCTCAGGGCGCGTGTTCATCCTCCAACTCCCGTCCGCACCCGGTGCAGTACTCCGCCTCCATGGGCTGCTCCAGGTCACAAACCGGGCAGTAACATTTTTTGGCTTCTGGCTGGGCGACAATTCCTTGCCTTTTTTGCCGGTAATCATCGATCGCCTTGTGGAGCGCATCCGCCCCTAGGTTCGAACAATGCATCTTCTGCTTGGGAAGGCCTTCCAAAGCTTCGGCCACCATTTTGTTCGTGATCCTGGAGGCTTCCTCTATGGTCTTACCTCTAGCCATTTCGCTGACCATGCTGGAGACGGCAATGGCCGCCCCACAGCCAAAGGTCTGAAACTTCACGTCTTCGATTATGTTATTCTTCACCTTGATATAGAAAGTCATCATATCTCCGCAGACCGGATTGCCAACCTCTCCCACCCCATCCGCTTCTTCGATTACTCCGACATTCTTAGGGTTTTTGAAATGCTCCATGACTTTTTCGCTGTACATTTTTTTATCCTTCCTTATCGATGAATTTAACTGTGGATTTATCGCGGTTCAAACCTTTTTAGCCATCGCCTTTCGATATACTGGCGACATGTTTCTCAATCTCTCTACGATCGGTGGAAGAACCTCCAGGATCCGGTCCACATCCTCGAGTTTGTTTTGCATTCCGAAGGTGAAAAGAAGCGATCCCTGGGCGGTCGCGGCATCCACCCCCATCGCCAGCATCACGTGGGAGACCTTCAGGGAACGGGAGATGCAGGCGGACCCGCTAGAGATCCGTATCCCTTCCATATCCATGAAGAGGAGCATAGCCTCTCCTTCGATGAACTCGACGGCGACACTGACATTGCCGGGAAGCCGCTGGGCCGGATGTCCCAAAAAACGGAGGTAGGGGATCTTCTTGGGTAGTCCTTCCGTTAACTTTTGCCCCAATGACCTAAGATGGCTCATCCGCTGAGGCATCTCGTCTCTGGCGAGGTCCGCGGCCACTCCCATCCCTACGATCGCCGGAACATTTTCCGTCCCTGCCCGAAGGCCCCGTTCTTGAATTCCCCCGTCCAGGAGGGGAAGGATTTTAACCCCTTTGCGGAGATATAGAGCCGCAGCCCCCTTGGGACCATAGAAGGTACTGGCAGCCAGGCTCAGGAGGTCTACGTTCAGTTCGTTTACCTTCACCGGAATATTTCCGACCGAATCCACGGCATCAGTATGGAACAGAACCTTCTTGGCCCGGGTGACCTTCCCGATCTCGGCAATAGGTTCTATCGTTCCCACTTCAGGGTTGGCGTGCATGACGGAAACAAGAATTGTCTGGGGAGTGATCGCTCGCTCCACAGTGGCTGCGTCTACCAGCCCGTATTGGTCTACGGGGAGGCGAGTAATATGAAATCCGGCTTTTTCAAGGGCATTAGCGGTGTGCATGATGGAAAAATGCTCGATGCCGGAAATAATGATTTCCTTTCCCCGGCCCTGGTGGGCCCAGGCGATACCCTTCAGAGCAAGGTTGTTTGCTTCGGTGCCGCAGGAAGTGAAAAAAATTTCTTCTTCCTGGCTCCCAATAAGACGGGCAATTTTGCCCCGAGCCTCTTCGATCGCCTCCCGGGCCTTTTCCCCGTCTTCGTGAATACTGGAAGGGTTTCCATAAAACTCTTTGAGGTAAGGAACCATGGCCTCGTAGACTTGCGGATGGAGGGGCATAGCGGCAACATGATCAGCATAGACCACGGACATTGTATCCTCCTCTTGGATCATATCTCCCACTATTTAGATGATTTCTGCGAACAAAAGGTTTTTGCTTCGCCGGGTAAGCCTGAAGGAGGAATATACTCGATTACCTCCAGTTCTCATAAAGTTTCAAGAGCAACACTCTCTTGCCCTTAGAAATGGAAGAGTTGGGTGTTGCCAAGTTTCCCGGACCGTCCTAAAATGAACATCAGGCACTTTACACCGCCCCACTCCGATCTCTTGGAAAAAATCCTCTGAATTTTATGCCGGAAAGACGGAGCGGGATCCCTTCCTCTGATTCGGAGAGAAGAAGAATTCAGAAGACTTTACTGAAGTTCAGTATGCCATAAAACCTACCACTGGGGTAGTATTTTTTCCAAGTCGGCTGGAATCCTTCTCCGATGAAGGGACCGAGAACCATGAAGGTCTTTATAACCGGCGGAACAGGGTTTGTAGGAAAAAACCTGGCTCCTGCCCTGCTCCAGGGAGGCCATGAAGTCACTATTTTGACCCGGTCAGGGAAAGGAGGAATTCCTGGCGTTTCCCTGGTCGTAGGAGACCCAACTCAAAAAGGGGAGTGGCAGGCTGCGGTCAGAGACCATGAGACTGTAATCAATTTAGCAGGGGCCTCGATCTTTACCCGGTGGAATGATAAGGCGAAAAAAATGATCCGTGAAAGCCGCCTTCTCACCACCCACAACCTCGTCGAAGCGTTGGATGGGGCAATGGGGAAACACTTTTTCAGCACCTCCGCTGTGGGATATTACGGATTTCATGGGGATGAAGTCCTTACCGAAGAGTCTCCACCCGGGGATGATTTCCTGGCCCAATTGGCCCAGGACTGGGAGAAAGAAGCAAAAGCGGCGGAAAAGAAGGGCTGCCGGGTCGTCCTTACCCGTTTTGGTATCATCCTGGGAGAAAAAGGCGGAGCCTTGGGACAAATGATCCCCCTCTTTCAGAAGTACGTCGGAGGCCCTCTGGGCGGGGGAAATCAATGGTTTTCCTGGATCCATATCGAAGACCTGACGCGGGCCTTTTTATTTCTGCTGGAGCATCCTGAAATTTCCGGGCCGCTGAATTTCACGGCCCCGAATCCGGTTCGGAATCGGAAACTGGCAAAAGCCATCGGCAAGGCAATGGGGAGACCGTCTTTTCTGCCGGCTCCCGGGTTCATGCTAAAACTGATTCTGGGCGAGTTCGGTTCTATTCTTTTGGAAGGTCAGAAAGTCATCCCCCAGAAGCTCTTGGAGCGCGGTTTCCAATTCCGCTATCCGGAGATTGAACCGGCCCTCGAACAGATCTTTCGCGTGTATCGGCCCAGACCTGAGTCCAATTTAAATTTGCTTTTGGCACTATAGTGCCTGGAAGGGAAACATGAAAGCAGAAATCATCGCCGTGGGAACCGAATTATTGCTGGGGCAGATTGTGGATACCAATTCGGCCTACATTGCCCAGCAACTTACTACCGTGGGCCTGGATTTGCATTTCAAATCAAACGTGGGGGATAACCTCGAGCGCATCAAGAGCACGCTGGAAATGGCGCTGCGCCGCTCGGATTTTCTCATTACCACCGGGGGCATTGGGCCAACACTTGATGACTTAACCCGGGAGGCGGTGGCGGAAGTTCTGAACAAACCCCTGGTTTTTCAGCCCCATCTTTTTGAACAGATCAGTGCCTTCTTCAAAAGTCTGGGCAGGGCGGTGAGTGATAACAACCGCAAACAGGCCTACATCCCTGACGGGGCGATGCCGATCGAAAACCCCGTAGGCACCGCGCCGGGATTCATCGCCGAAAAGGACGGAAAAGCCATCATCTCCATTCCCGGGGTCCCCCACGAGATGCGCTATTTCATGGATCACAGCGTACTGCCCTACTTGAGACGAAAATTGGGAATCCGGAGGTGATCGTCTCCCGGGTGCTCAAACTGTTCGGGATCGGGGAAAGTCTCGTGGATGAAAAGATCAAGGATTTGATCGAGGGAGGCACGAATCCGACCATCGGCCTCCTGGCTCATACTCAGATCGGTGAGATCCATATTCGTCTGACGGCCAAAGCGACGGATGAGGCTTCGGCCGCGGCCCTGAATGCCTCCTTAGAGGCGGAAGTCCGGAATCGCCTGAAAGACTTCATCTTCGGAGCCGACGAGGAAACTTACGAAGGGGTGTTGAGCACCCTTTTACGGAGAGCCGGTCTCACCCTGGCCGCAGCGGAGACCTCCTTCGGTAGTTCCATCACCCAGACCTTGAAGGGCATGGAAGGAAGTAAAGAATTCTTTCGGCTGGGTTTGACCCTTATAGACCCAGCTATGGTTCGCCGGGTTCTAAACCTTTCTGATTCTTTTTTCTCGGAGGGCGAACTTTGGGGGCCAGAAGCAGCCAAGACTCTGGCCGAGGGAGTTCGAAACCTCTCCAGAGCCGACCTGGGGTTGGGTTTGACCGGCCGGGTGGGACGAGAAAAAGGGGAGGATCACATAATCTATATTGCCCTGGCCCATCCTGGGGGGACGGATGCCCTTGAACAGCGCTGGCCTTTTGCCATGCGGTTCATTGAAAATCGCATGACGAAGATGGCTCTTGCCCAGGTTCGGAAATACCTGCTAAGCAAGGAAGGATAGATCACATTTTGGATGGTGGTTGCTCGTTATTTATTGCCGATTACCGGTCCTTAGAGAAGGGATTATGGGTAAGGGTTAGCAACCAGCAACGGGGAACGAGGAACGGGAAGGCATTCATGCTCCCAGGTAGGCTTCCTGGACCAAGCGGCTATTCAGGAGCTGTTGTGCCGATTCCTGAAGGACCACCGTTCCATTCTCCAGGACATAGCCCCGGTCAGCTTCCCGCAGCGCCATCCGGGCATTCTGTTCTACCAGAAGCAGGGTCGTTCCGGCCGTTTTGATATCTCGGATAATCTGGAAGACTTCTTTGACCATGAGCGGGCTGAGGCCCATGGAAGGTTCATCTAGAAGGAGGATCCGGGGCTTGGCCATCAGGGCCCGGCCTATAGCCAACATCTGCTGTTCCCCGCCGCTGAGAGTTCCTCCCAGTTGGTTCTTCCTCTCCTTCAATCTGGGAAATCGCTGTAGAATCTCGCCCAAGTCTCTCCTTACTTCCTCTCCCTCTTTGCGCAGGTAAGCTCCCATCTCCAGGTTTTCCATCACCGTCATTTGGGTGAGAATGGATCTCCCTTCAGGAACCTGGACGATCCCCCGGGACACCACGGCGTTGGGAGAAAGCCCCTGAATCTCCTCGCCCTGGAAACGAATGGATCCCTGCCGCGGGCGGAGAAAGCCGGAAATTGTGTTCAGCAGCGTGGTTTTACCCGCTCCGTTAGCGCCGATCAGGGCTACCACCTCTGCCTCTCTTACTTCCAGCGAAATACCTTTCACCGCCCGGATGGACCCGTAATGGACGTGGAGGGCGCAGACTTCGAGCATTCAAGCTTCCTTTCCCAGGTAGGCTTCAATGACCCGGGAGTCGGCGCGTACCTCGGCCGGGGGACCCTCGGCGATCTTTTGTCCAAAATCAAGCACTGCGATGTGGTCGCAGATATCCATGATCAGCCGCATGTTGTGTTCGATGATGAGAATGGTCTTGCCGCGGCTTCGTACCTTCAGAATCAGCTCGTTCAGATCGCGGACTTCCTGGAGGTTCATTCCGGCCGAAGGCTCGTCGAGCAAAAGGAGAGAGGGCTCCGTAGACAGGGCCCGGGCCATTTCCAGCCTTCGTTCCTCTCCATAGGCTAGGCTGGAAGCTTTGTCCCCCTTTTTCGCGGTGAGGTGAAAGAACTCGATCCATTCCGCCGCAGTCTGCCTGGCCCTGGCGTTCTCGGCTCTTTCCGCGGGCAGGCGGAGAAGGGTGGAGCAGAGGCCCGCTTGGGTACGGCTGTGCTGGCCCACCATCACATTTTCCAGGACCGTCATTTTTCCAAAGAGCCGGATGTTCTGATAAGTACGGGCGATGCCCATCCGGCAGATACGGTAGTCGGGAAGGCGGGAAATCTCCTCCTTCTTGAAGAACATCCTGCCGGAAGAAACTGGCAGGGCTCCGGAGATGAGGTTAAAAAGCGTCGTTTTGCCGGCCCCGTTGGGCCCGATCAAGCCAAAAATCTTCCCCTCGTCCACCCCCAGGCTGACCTGGTCAAGGGCTTTCAAACCGCCAAAAACTTTGGTGACCTGAAGGATTTCAAGGAGCGGCGGCACGGTCCTCCCTCCGAAACGTCCTGGACCAGCGTTTCCAGGAGAAAGTATCCTCTTCAATCAATCCTTCATGGCGAAGCAACATAATGACCACGAACATAAGGCCATATACCAAAAGCCGGTATTCAGCCAAGAAGCGCAGCACCTCGGGTGCCAGGGTCAGGAGAACGGCCCCGATTACCGGACCGATGAACGCCTGTGCGCCGCCCAGGACCACAAAGAGAAGAATTTCAATAGACCGGTCCACTTCAAAATCATGGGGAGAGATAAAAGTGACGAAATGAGCGTAGAGGGCGCCCGCATAGCCTGCCAAAAACGCTCCCAAGGTAAAGGCATAGACTTTGTAGTAAACCGCGTTCACGCCCATGGCCCGGGCCGCAGGTTCATCTTCTTGGATTGAGCGGAAAGCTCGCCCCAGCCTTGAGTCTTGCATGCGGTGGAAAAAGAGAAGGAGAATGCCCAGGGAAATATAGACGGTCCAGTTGTTAGTTACCTTGGGTACATTAAAGATTCCCAGAGCCCCGCCGAAAGCCTCAATGTTCATGAGCATCACCACCCATATGATGTTAAAAGCTAGGGTGGCGATCGCCAGGTAGAGGTCCTTAAGCCGGAGAGTGGGCAGGCCGATGCAGAAACCAAAAACCCCGCCCATGAGGGCACCGCAGGCAGTGGTGAGAAAAAAGGGCCAGCCCAGCCTAGTCATGAGCAACGCGGAGGTGTAGGCGCCAATACCCATGAAGGCCGCGTGTCCCACGGAAAGTTGGCCGGCCAAGGCCGTGATGTACAGACTTAGGGCCAGGATACTGTTGATCCCAATGAAGGTTAAGACCTGACTGGTGTAGGCGTCAATCATAATTGGCCCAAAAGGGAATGCGGATTTCGGAAATGATTCCGCGTCTGAAATTTGGGATTCCCCACGATCATTACCTTACGACTCTGCCGAACAACCCGGTCGGCCGGATCAGGAGGACCAGGAACATGAGGGCGAAGGCCACCGCGTCCCGGTAAGAAGAAGTCAGGTAGCCCACGCTCAGCACTTCCACGAAGCCCAGAAAGAGCCCACCCACCATGGCCCCGGTGATATTTCCCATGCCCCCCAGGATGATGATGGTCAACCCTTTCAGCCCGACCATCTTTCCCATCAGGGGAGAGATGGCATTAAAATTCAAACCCAGAAGAATTCCCGCCACCCCGCCAAGAGCTGAAGCCACCGCGAAGGAGAGAAGAATGATCCGGTCCACTGGAATTCCCAGGAGCCCGGCGGTGTACAGGCTTTCCGAGGTGGCGCGCATGGCCTTGCCGATCTTCGTCTTTTTGATGAAGGCCTGAAAGATGGCCATCAGGCCAAAGCTGATGGCCAGGATGACGATTTGTAAGAGGGAGATCTGGAAAGGGCCCAATTGGAAGAACTCGGTTTTGATACTCACCGGGAATCGGGTCGATTCGGCGCCGAAGATGATCTGAGCCAGGCTGCGCAAAAAAATGGAAAGGCCGATCGTGCTGATGAGGGGTGCCAGGATGGAAACATTGCGGAGTGGACGGAAGGAGACCCGCTCAATAATCATCCCCAGGAGGGCAGCCCCCACCATCCCCCCGATCAGCGCCCAGAAGATGCTGAATCCGCCCATGGTCACGAGAAGCAAGGCGATGTAGGCCCCCAGCATGAAGATTTCCCCGTGGGCGAAATTGATCATCCCCAGGATTCCAAAAACCAGGGTAAACCCCAGGGCGACGAGCGCATACGTGGACCCCAGGGTTAAGCCGTTGACGAGTTGCTGGGCAAGCATTTCGGGTATGCTCTTATCCCTTTAAATAAAAAGGGGCAATTTATGTATTGCCCCTGCGGCCATCCTCTGCTTCCGATTAATCCAATAGAGCGTACTTTCCATCCTTGAGAATCAGGATGAAGACGGACTTCTCTGCATCTCCTTTTCCAGGCTTGAAAGTATGCGTCCCGGAAACGCCCGGGAAGTTCGTGATTTTGGCCAGAGCATCCCTGATCTTGGTGCGGTTTTCCGGGGTGCTCTCGGTGACCCCGGCGCGTTTAATGCCTTCGGAAATAATCATCAGGGCATCATAGGCCTGGGCATGGAACTGGTTCGGTTTCTTCTTATATTTCTCCTGGACCTTGGCCACGAATTTCCTGACCTTGGGGTCGGGGTTGTCCGGGAAGAAACCGGAAGCCCAGACCGACCCTTCCATGGCCTTTCCGGCCAGTTCCAGGATCTTAGGATCATTAAAGCCATTGGAACCCAGGATAGGACAGTTGATCCCCTGCTTGCGCATCTCGATCATCAACTGGGCGCTCTCCTGATAGTACCCCGTCATCACCACGACTTCGGGCTTGAGGGCCTTCAGCTTGCTCACCTGGGCGGAAAAGTCGATGTCCCCTTCGGCAT
>Ga0187771_10002172_pt1 | contig 13477 bp, 12 predicted proteins | sample 0116_SJ02_MP15_1_FD_133139 | JGI IMG/M metagenome (GOLD analysis project Ga0187771, IMG submission 133139) | Tropical peat soil microbial communities from peatlands in Department of Meta, Colombia - 0116_SJ02_MP15_10_MG | ecosystem: Environmental > Terrestrial > Soil > Wetlands > Peat | place... | reverse complement strand
TTGTTATGAGTGCACGCAATGAAAATTTGCTAGGAAAAGCACGAAGTGTATTAGCAAAAGAATTATATGAAAAGTTTAGGCATGGTAAACAAAATGTGAAGTTTGACGAAGAAAAACACTCATTATTAATGTTAGAAGTAATGTTAGATTACGAACGTGGAACATTAGCAGCATTCTGTGTTGAAGCAGGAATACCTGATAGCACATTTTATTATTGGGTACATAATAATAAATGGTTTAGTGATTTATATTATTTTGCAAAACTATTAGCTCGATGCGAATGGGAAAAAGAAGGATTTAGAATAAGATCAAATGATTTACCTTTAGGTATTCAAAATTATGAATTTGAACATTGGAAAATGATAGGCTGGACACGCTTTGGTGTCAGTAGCAAAAACCCACGTATCAAAATCAATATAACACCTGAAGCCAGTCCTATTGAACATTATAGAGAAATCTTAAAACAAGCCTCTCAAGGTGAATTCACCGCGGGTGAATTAAAAGCATTGATGGAATCTATTAACATTGGGATGAATGTTCATGAAAAGATCGAGTTACAAAAAGAATTGAATGAGTTAAAATCTGATCTAAAGACAATGCAGGCTAATACCCATGTCGAAAATCCGTTCTCAAATAAATGAATTACGCAAGCAAATTAAGATACCTTGGCGTATGGTTTATGTTGATCGTGAAATTAAGCCTGAAGAATTTAAACAGAAAACGATTTATGTACACATTTGGATTTAAGGAGAGAAATAAAAATGGGTATATTCGATACGATAGGAAAAATTGCTACAGGAATTGTTTCACCTGCTGGTGGAATTCTTGAAAAAGCTTTCGGGTCAAAAGAAAGAAACCGTGCAAATGAAATAATGAATGATCAAATCAAAGCATATCGTGAACAATCAGAAATTTCTAAAAAGCAACTTGATGAAACACGAAATCAACAAGAAGCCGAAAAAAGACGAATTAATGAAAAACAGATTAGGTCATTAAGACGTAATTATAGACCTGCTGGCTTATTAGGTGTTGGAAGTGAAGGCGAACAATCCGCAACCAAACTAGGTGGATAATATAATCTATGGATACTACGCAAGGAATGCCACCGGTTCCAATGCCGGGAAACTCATTGTTAGAGATTCTGCGTAAGCGTTATAATTCTGCAAAGTATGTTGCTGATCTTTGGATACCGATTCAACAAGCATCTTACTTTTATGCCATTCCTTTTCGAAACCGTTATTATTTGCCGGGTAAAGAATTTCAGGGCACTATTCAAAATACACGTGTATATGACACCACAGCAGTTGAAAGTGTTTCATCATTTGTATCGAAGATTCATGAAACAATGACACCACCAAGAACGCAATGGGCGTTCTTAGAAGTAGATAAAGCAATGGTGGATAATCCAGATGACCCTGAAGCTTTTCAAATCCTAGAAGAAGCGCAAATCATTTTAAATCAGTATATGAAGCGATTGTTTACATTTATTCATGCTTCAAACTTCGATGTCACAATTAACGAATGTTATTATGATTTAGCTGTTGGAACTTCTGCGCTTGTCATTAATCAATATACTGATGACCAACCATTTCTTTGCACATCTATTCCAGCTGATAAATTAGCGATTGAAGAAGCTGTTAATGGAAATATTGAGTCTTGGTTTAGGACTTGGCAAAACTTAAAGATAGTTGAACTTCATACTAGATGGCCGGGAATTTTAATCACTCCTAATCTTCAAGCTTTAATAGCAAGTGACCCTGATGCAGTAATTCGCAATGTCTATGAAGGTGTTGCTTACTTTTGTAATGCGCCTAAAAAATATTGTTATGCGGTATGGGCTGATAATGATTTGCTTTATGTGAAATGGTTAGATTCATCACCCGGCATAGTATGGCGCTGGAAGAAATGCAACAATGAAACTTGGGGACGCGGTCCAATAATGGAAGCATTGCCTTCTATTATCAGTTTGAATGAAATGGCGAGGGTAGAGCTTGCTTCTGCAAATCTTAATACGTTCCGGCCTTATATGGGCTTTAGTGATTCTATTTTTAATCCTCACACATTTAAGCTGGAACCTTTTACGATTATTCCTATCTCTCCTGTTGCTAGTGATGGTCAGGTTCCTCTTATTCCTTTGCCAAATTCTGCATCGCCTGAATTTGCTCAAATGACTGTTGCTGATTTACGTATGCAGATTAAGCAGCTTCTTTTTGCTGAACAACCGCAAGATTCTAGAAGTGTGCAACCTCAGACAGCTTACGAACTTGCTATCAAACAAACAACGCTTGCAGAAAAGATAGGTCCCTTGTTCTCACGCATGGAGCAGGAAATGGGGTGGCCTATCATTAAAAGATTTGCATATATCTTAAATTCAATGGGTATTTTGCGTTATCCAAATATTGGTGGATTACCCATTAAGTTTAGATACAAATCACCTTTAGCATTAGCAAAAGGTCGTGCTGAAGCTGAAAAGTTTATTTCATTTGTTCAGATCATGCAGGGCATTATGGGGCCGGATGCAACTCAGCTTTATATTAATCCAAAGACCACGCCTTATAAATTAGCTGAATGGCTACAGATTGATACTGAACTTTTGAATAAGCCAAGTGAAATTGAAAAAATCATGCAGCAAGTTCAAAACAAGCAAAGCTTGATGGAATTAGCAAATCCAGCAGGCGTTGATCAAAGTCAACAGCAACAAAATCCAATCGCAGTTTAAAAAAGAGGTAATGAATGGAAGAAGATAAAAACCCTATCTTAGAACAAGAAAACTATTTTAAAGAATACCAGAAAAATATTGATGACCTTAAAAACAAACCTGAAATTATTGAATTTGATAAATTGACATATGAAGTCTTTGGCATGAATGAACAAGGTAAGCGCTGGCTTGAACTTGTCAAAGAACGTTATGTCATTCCCGGACTTGCTAGGCTTGGCACGCCCACTTATCAAATAGATGTTATCTGGGGTGAAGGTTTAAAAGAATTTCCGCGTTTAATCATGTCAGCATTAAAATCACATCAACAAAGAATTGCAGCAGGTAAATAATGACTGAACAAATATCTGAAGAAACTAAACAAGTTGAATCGCCATGGTTTATTGATGAAGGGATTCAAGGCACAGGACAGAAACCTAATTGGTTGCCCGATAAATTCAAAACAGTAGCTGATATGGCAAAGAGTTATTCTGAACTTGAAAAAAAAGTTGGAGTGGCACCAGATGAATATAAGTTTAATTCTCGGTATCTTGATCCTGATTATACTCCATTTGATGAACTAAAGCAGTTAGCAAAAGACAAGCGTGTGCCTCAAGAAGTTATCGATAAGATGCTAGATACCGTTGATAGATACATGGATGAATTTTCAGTTGACTATAATGAGGAAATTAAAAAAATTGGCGATAACGCATTAGATCGAGTGAAACTTGTAGATAACTGGGCAAAATCCAATTTGTCTAAAGATTCATATGATGCAATATCATCCAGTTTAACAAACGCTGAAGCTTTTAAAGCATTAGAAGAATTAAGAGGAAAATTTATGTCAAATGAAGTTCAGGTACCAACACAATCACAAGCAGCAAGCCAACCTTCCTCTGTGAATGAATTAAAAGCTGAGATGTCTGCAAACTTGGATAAATATTCAAAAGATGAAGCATATCGAAAAGATTGGCAGAAACGTATGGAAATTGCAGTCAAAAATACACCAGATGGATATATTGACAAAATGGGTGGTTAGTTTGCTATAATTGTATACAGTTATTTTAACAAGGATAACTTTCTTTAGACCCTCATTAACATGAGGACAATCTGAATAAAAGCAAAGCCCTTAAATAAAAATGACGATTAATTAACTTATTAATTGTAAATTTATTTGAGGATTTGCCATGTCCACATCATTAACAGCCGTGCAACAGGTCGAGTTTGATGCCCTTGTTAAAGCACAATATCAATCATTAGGTTTCTTGCTCCGCGATACAGTTCGTGTCAGACGCGATGTTATCGGTGCAAACGTTTCTTTCCGTAAAGTGAACCAAATTCAAGCCGTGCCAACGGGTTACTTACAAACAGTTACTATTCAAGACCCGGGCTATAGCCAATATTCAGCAACATTGCAAAAGTACACTGCACCTACTGCTGTTGACTCAGTTCAAGAATTGACAGTTAACTTCGATGCAAAGATGGAAAACGCGATGCTTGTCGCTAACGCATTAGGCCGTCGTTCAGACCAAATTATCATTAACTCGCTTGGTGTAAGTCCCGGTCAAACCATCGTTGATGGTGGAACCAATATGACTTATTTCAAATACACACAAGCTGTACAGTTTTTTGATAATAATGCTGTTCCATTGCCAGAACGCTTTGCAGCAATGTCAGCAAGTAGCTTAAATAGCTTGTTACAAGCTGATCAATTCGTCTCGACCTTCTATACACAGAATCGTGCATTAGATAAAGGCTTCGTTAGAGATTATCTTGGTATTAATATTATTATCATCCCGAATATGCTTGAAGGTGGGTTACCTTTTGCATCTCCAAACATAAGACAGACGTATTTCTGGCATAAGCAATCAACTGGTATGGGTATTGGTCATGATTTTAGGACTGAAATTAACTATTTACCTCGTGAAACATCATGGTTAGTAAATGGTATTTTCAGCGCTGGCGCAATTACAATTGATAATCTGGGTATTATCCAAATCAACTGTGATGAACTTGTTGGCTAATTGAATTTTGGAAAAAATGAATTAAGGAGTTTTAAACATGGCTTTTACATTAGCAAACTGGGCAAATGCCTCAGCGTCCTTAAACCAAGGACAAGAAACAGTAGTCCCTTATGGCGGTTCATCTACAGTATTAAATGCACCTAATCTTTTTTGCTACTTATCACCTAACGATACAGTTGCAACAATTGAAGCATCTAATTACTTTTTAAGTATGTACCCATTCTTAAGCGTGGGTGACATGATTTTAGGTGGTGGTACTGATACTTCTATGGCATTAGTTGTTACAGCTGTAAGCTCCACAAGCGTTACAACTGCATCAATGGGATTAACTTCATCTATTGGTACAGCTAACATTCAAGCAAATGCTGTTACTTATGCAAAGATTCAGCAAACCTCAGCAGGCTCTGTTTTAATTGGTAATCCAACAGGTTCCGCTGCAAACGTCGAAGAAATAACATTAGGTAATGGTCTAGCATTTAGTGGCACATCACTCTTATTGAATACAACTTATTTAAATGTTGTTGAGGTCAGTTTAACAGCTACTCAATTTAATGGTATGTATGCAACACCAGTTCAAGTGATTGCAGCACCAGGTGCTAATAAAGTTATTGTCGTTGGTGATGTCATATTGAATATGACTTTCGGTACAACACAATTTACAGCAGGTGGCGCAGTCGGATTACAATATGGTAGCTCAGCACATTTAGCTGGTGCAGCTGCTTCTGCCACGGAAGCTGCAAGTGACTATACAGGTGCTGCTGCTTCTACCTTATTTAGAATTGGTGGGGGATTATCAACAGGTGCTGCTATATCAAGCGCTGCAAATGCTGCTGTATATATTTCTAATGCAACACAAGCATTTGCATCAGGCGATTCGACCTTCAAGGTCTGGATTAGTTATCGAATATTGCCCACTAACTCTTAATCTGTCCTATTATCCGCCACCTTTATGGTGGCGGATATATTCAGCAGCAGAAATTAAATATTCATAATTATCATCAAAAAAACCTAATCCTCTATTACATGCTCCACATAAAAAATCTCGAACTTTTCCAGATTTATGACAATGATCTAAAGCCAATGGTTTATTCAATCTAATTTTTTTGCAGATTGCACAAATGTAATTTTGATTTTCTAATTTCTCATAATATTGTGTTTTAGAAATTCCATATATTTTTTTTAATCTTAAAAATTTATTATGCTCATATCTTTTATTCATGTAGATACGTTGATATTCTTTATTATAATTTTTATTGTTTATTTCTTTAGTACAATATTTGCAAACAAATTTATTATTTTTATTTGAATTAGTATCAGATAATCTTAATAAACCATGCTTTTTACAACGCCTAACAGCCCATATTGGTAATAAGTCTTTAAACATTTTTTGATTAAATTTTGAATTTTCATAATTATGAGATGAACACAGACCAGAATTTTTCTTTTTAAGATTTTGACAGAATGGTACATTGCAAATATTAGATGACATAAAAACCTCATTAGGGTTATCATTATTTAGACAAAACCAGACGGGTAATGACTCCGCTTTTCGGTAGCTAACCTAGGTTTTGAGAGGAGGAATTATAATTGTCATACACAAGGACGTCAATCATAAGCCTAGCAGGTGGGTTGCTAGGCCACAAACCTATCCAGACTCTCGATAATTCAGATGATTTGATTACAGCGTTGAATCAGATTTTTGATACACAAGCTCAAAAAGTTTTGGGAACAGGAAATTGGCGTTTTGCGATTCAGATTCAACAATTAACTTTGTCAACCGAAGTTCCGCCACCACAAACAAACTTCAATCAAATTTATTTATTACCTGCTGGTTATCTCAAAAATATACGTATCATTCCTGAAAATTATGTTTATGAGATTTATGCTAATAATCAGATTTGGTGTAACTGGGGTGTACAAACACCTATTTATATGGAATTTGCATATTATGTTCCGATATATCAATGGCCATCTTATTTTGTTGATTACTTCATTTATGAATTAGCTTGTTATGGTTCTTTGAGTAATGCTCAAAAGCCAGAATACTTTGCAGCATTAAGAAAAGAAAAAAATGTGGCATGGGCAATTGCAGCTGCAACAGATGCACAGAATAGACCTCAGTTTGTTGACTGGGAAATCCCAATGCTCACGAAAAGAAATATCACCGGCATTATTGGCCCTCAAATTGGATAGGATTATGCAATGGCTTATACATTATGGTCACAAGATATTTTCACAAAAGGTGAATTATCACCATTTATGTATGCGCGTTGTACGGTTAATGAATATCAAAATGGCTTAAAGACAGCACAGAATGTTTTGACGTATCCAACCGGTGCAGCTGGTAAACGCTTTGGAACTCTGTATCAAGCAACAATTTCAAATATCACAAACTTTAATCAACTTTATTTTGCAACATTTCAATATTTAAATGAATGTGTATATCAGATTGTGATATTACCAAGCTACATTTATATTTATCTTGAAGGCATTCTTGTTGCAACAGTTTCTAATTCTTATCTACAAAATCAAGTCTATAATGCAATCACTACGGTTTTTAGTGGTAGATTTAGAATTACAACCCTTGGTGCAGTTCCAATGGATTTAACCAGAGCACCTAATTCTGGTATTACAATCACTTCCAATACATCAACGACATTTACTTTAACAAGCGCGGGTTTTACAGCAAATACTGTTTATCCAATTCAATTCACAGTTTCAGGTGGAACTATATTACAAACAGTACCACCATTAGCTGTTGGCGTTACTTATTTTGCAGCAGCAACATCCACCACTACTGCTGCAATATTTACGAATTCGCAAGATGCAAAAAATTATTTACTCACAGGCAATACAACAAATGCTTTTGCAATTACAGGTTCAGGAACAGGAACTACAACAGTTCTTGTATTAAATACATGGACATTAGGAAATACTTTCCCGACTAATTGGGCACGACCACCTGTATATGATTTTAATAGTGTAATTTTATCATATGATAATCTAACTTTTACCCCCAGTGCTGCAACAGGAAGTATCACAGTCACAGTTTCTGGTAGTGGCTATTCAAAATTAAATTCAAGTTATGTTGGAGGTGCATTCTTTGGTAATGGTGGTTCAGGCCGTATTACAGCAGTTGCGAGCGCCACATCTTTCACTGTTTTCGTTCAAGATCCATTTGTTGCAAGTGTAGCAATACCGGGAAATTTGTGTGTATTAGCAGAGCCAGCATGGAGCACTGCACGCGGGTGGCCTCAAGTTTGCTCAAGCTATCAAGGACGAGCGCTATTTGCCAATTCTACAAGTTTACCAAATGGATTATGGGCAAGTGTTAGTAATGATTATTTAGACTTTGGGGATTTGACAACGGATGATGATGACGCAATTAGTTATTATCCTCAGTCTGATAACATGAATTATATTAAGTTTATCGTGCCTTATCGAAGTATCACGGCACATACAAATACAGGTATCTATTCAAGTCCATTATCTGATGTTGTTGCAATCACCCCCAATAATTTCACTCTACAATTACAAGATGCAACGCCAGCAGATGTTCTACAGCCTCAAGCGGTTGATAATCAGATTTTGGTTTTATCTGGTAATGATGCACATCAAATGCTTTGGGACGGCATTAATAATGCTTATACGTCAACGATTGTATCTATCATTAATGAACAATTAATCAATAATCCAGTTGATGAAACTGCATTTCAGATTTTAACACGTGCTGGTAGTCGCTTTGTATTTATCATTAATGAAGATGGCTCACTCGCTGTTTTCCAAACATTGATATCAGAAAACGTTTCAGGCATGACTGGTCAGATCATGGAGCAATACTATGGTGATGCAGCATTCTTACAAGCTGCAAGCTCCACTGATGGAAGATGCTGGTTTGTATGTCAACGTGAAATTGCAGCAGCGATATCAGGTACAGCCATTAGTGGCTATACAGCAGCGTCAGGTTCTACACCATCTAATTTGGTTGCAACAAGCAGTAACTTTCCTACAAACGTGCCTACAGCAATTACATTCACCACATCGGGAACATTACCTGCAACAGCAGCTGGAACACCCCCAATTACAACAACTAATTACTTTTGGGCAGTTGGAGTTGATGCAAATCATTTCCAAGTATTCTTAGACCAAGCTGATGCACTAGCAGGTGTGAATCAACTTTCATTCACCAGTGCAGGTACATCAAGCACAGTTGTACCGTGGACATTGTCAACAATCTTTACATTGGAAGAGTTAACTTTTGATACATTCTTAGATTGTGCTGTGTTTTATTCCGGTTCAGCGACTTCAGTGGTTTCAACAGGAACGTTATTTAATTGCCAGAATGTAGCAATGGTGGGTGATGGATTTGGTTTCTATTCAGCAGGTGAGAATAACGTCAGTAATCAAATTAACTTCATTGCGCATGGAGTAGCTACACAAGTCAGTGAAGCTTATATAGGATTTCCCATCAATACCATCATTGAACCAATGCCATTGAGCATAGCAATGGGTAATACAAATAAAATGTCGATGTTGACGAAACCTTCGCATACACGTTCAGTGAGGTTTATGTTTAATCAAACAATCGGTGGTACAATTAACGGTGTGCCAATTGCACTTCAACCATTTAATCAAGTGCCAATTGGTGTTCCACCTGTGCCAGCACAAGGGATATTTGAGATGGGCATATTTAATGGTTGGGATGATTTTAACTTTCCAACTTTTACAATTGAACATTCAGACCCATTTAATATCATATTGCTAGGCGTGTTTTATTCAGAAGAAGTTTAAGAGAAGGAATTTGACTATGCCAGTTGCACTATTACTCGCAATGCAAGCAGCCGGAATGATTGTGGATTACATGGGCACTAAACATCAAGAAGCCTTGAATGCTATGGGACAGCGAGTTGAAGAAGCTGGGATTGAATCTAACATCAATCAGATTCGCCTTCAGGCTGAAGATGAATCGCTACAGGCTTTAAAATCCTTAAGGCAGAACTTAGGAACTCAGATTGCGACAAATGCTTCTAGAGGAACTCTGACAGGCGCTGGCAATGCTTTAGGTTTTATGACTGAATCATTATCTGAATCCAAATCTGATGAACGTATGAGACGTTTAAATCTCTTAGGTAAAGAAAACCAATTGAGAGCTGGCATTGCAATGTCACGTTTGAATAACATGACTTCCAATACTAAGTTATGGCAATCATTCGCACAGCGTTCATTGAATAGTGTTAATACTCAATCTTTCCAAAAGTTTTTTGCTTAATAGGAAATTAACAAATGCAAGATTTAGACTTCTCACATAAGGTTAGTCAAGTTCCAGTGGGTGCTGAACTGAAAACACTTAATCGTAAAGTCGGTGCAGAAACTGCTGCTGTGCCTGATATTCAAGGTGCTGTGAGTAATTACGCTGAAGCAAGCAATTGGATGTCCTCTATTGGCTCAACTATCGCAGCTAAATCTTCTAGTGCTCTTTCTCAAAAGCTTGGTGCAGAGGCTGGTAAGAATCCACAAGGCGATATTGGTATATCTTTAACACAAGCAGATGTTGATTATGAAAAAGCATATCAAGCACAAGCTCATGCAACACTTGGTCTACAAGCAGACAAATTGATTACAGATTCAAATGTGGAACTTGCAAAGGTTCCACGTATAACACCAGAATTGATTCAAAGAACAAATAACAAAATCAGTTTAGGTTTACAAAACATAATTAAAAACGCACCAACAGAAATTAAATCACAACTAGAATTCCAGTATGGTAAATTACAAATCGCTCAAACAGCAGATTTAACTGAGCGTATGATTCGTGAAGGTAAACAAGACCAAGCACATAGTAATGCTTTGTTCACTAAAACAAGTTCAGAAAATGCTTATACATTTGGGATGAAAGACGATGAAAAAGCGGGTCAATCTGCAATTGAAGCAGCTAGAAGATCAAATGAATCTTTGGTTAAATCTGGAATTATCCATGCAGATGATGCTAAAACCAATCTCGATACTGTTAAGAAAAGTTATTATGATGGTAAATTGGCTCATGATTACAATAAAGCACGTGTTGAAAAAAGAGAAGAAAAGTTCCTTTCAGATTTAGCAGATAAAAAAGTACCGGGATACGAAAAACTTAATGATCTAGAATACCAGTCCTCAATTCAAAACTTATTAGGATATATCAATCAACAGAATTCTTTACGTCAACAAGACGAAAATTTAAGACTGACTAAATTCAAAACTAGTGTTGCTTTAAATCCTTTAGCTTCTGATATGCAATTTCAATTGCAAGATTTAAAACAAAATGTCTCTCCAGAAGCTTATGAAAAAGCACAATTACATTATGTGAATGCTGTTAAAGAATTTAATCAGCAACAAGATAATGTTAATAAAGCTCTTACAGGTTGGAATAATTCAGGTGATTTTGCAAGATTAAGTGATAAAGCAATCAACAAAGCCTTTGATTTACAAGTTAATGGATATATACAACAAAAACAAAAAGAAAATAATCCAATTACAGTTGATGAAGCTGAAGTTCAAGTTGCAGCTTCTGCTGGCGGTAGAGTTCCAGTTTTTGAAAAATCATTAGAAAATAAATTATTGAGTGGAAATCCAGCTAACATTGTTTCAGCAAGTAATCAAATGCAAATGTTAGACAATATGGAGCAAGGACGTGTTTATGCTGGTGTTTCACAAAAAGCAAAAGCCATTGCTACATTATTTCACCAGCAACGTGGTTCAATGCCAGATACAGACTTAGCCCGACAGATTACAGATAATTTATCTAATGTTGATGAGAAGATGCAAAAGACATTAGATAATTCATGGAATTTAATTCTTTCAAGTAAAGGTGCTGGTGGCTTAGGTTCAACAAAACCATTATATAAATTTGCATTAGATGAAGTTGGTCATAAATCAGATGCTACATTAACAAAACCGGATACAAAATTTGGTGGGAATTATTTTGCAGTTTTATATGGTAATGATATTTACAATCAACTTAACTCAAACTTCATCGCAACACGCGGTGATTACACCGCTGCTGTTAAAATGACAAAAGATTATGTTGATCAACATTATGGCGATACCTATGTTAATGGACATAGACAATTTACTGATTCACCTATTGAAAGATATTTAGGTTATAAAGGTAATGATGTTACACCTTATGTGCAAGAAGATTTAAAAAATCAACTTGATGTTGCTTTTTCAAAAGCCAAAAAAACACATCCTACAGATTATTGGGAAACGCTTCCTGTAAAAAATGGTGTTGTAGAAGCTATAAGACACATTAATGGCAAACAATACCGTTATCCTATTAAATTAGCTGGTCAAGCTGGAAATCAATGGAATGTGGTAGTTGACACGCCAACAGGTATACGTAGTTTATTTTTAGTTGCTCCTCATATTGGTGTAACGATGTATGAACCCAATAAAGAAGATATTGATAAACGTTTCAAACAAAGAAAGATTAATCATTATATAGGTAGAGCATAATGAATGAAGATAATGTAATTGAATCAGCTGCGGGTGACATTCATCTTCCTAAAAAACAAATTGATTCTTCTTTTGAATTCATACCTCAAAATCCATTTACAATGGACATACCAACAAAAGAAGGTGAAGATTCAGGCATTGGCTATCCGGGTTATCCTGTAGAACCAGAAAAGGTTGGAGTTTTAAAAACAGCTGTTAATGAATTCAAGGAATTATCTTCTGTTTCACATTTATTACATAAAGCAAATGCACCATTAAAAGAACCAGCTGGAATTGAAGTTCAATATCTTTATCCTGAAGTAAATGATAAATTTTATCATCCAGCCCCAGATGGTTGGTCACCTAAACAAGAAATTGAAAAATTAAGTAATAACATTGACCCAAAATATTTGCCTAAGTTAATGGCTACAAAAAATCCCAATGATTTTAATTACACATTAGATAGTATTAATGAAGAAGCACAAAGAACACGAGAACTTCAAAATGGTTCAACGCTTGGCAAGATATTAGGTGGTATCGCAGGTCTTACTGTTGGTAGTTTAGAAAACATGATTCCATTAACTGCTATTGCTACTAAAGCAAAAGTTGGTGCTGGATTTATTTCTGCTTCATTAAAAAGTACGCCTAGTATTTTAGGTGCAAGCCTTATTCATGAAGGTGCAATTGAAATGGATAAGGTAGATGGAAATCTTCCAGACTTTCTAAAAAATACATTTATAGATACGGCTTTTGGAATGGCATTTTTTGGAGTTACAGGAGCTGGAAAAACTTTAATTAATATTTCAGAAATGAATAGTTTAAAACAATTCTCAAGAGATTTTTTAGATGGAATTGGATTTAATTTTAAAGTAGACAAAAAAGGTAATTTAGTAGGATTTGAAGCGGTTGATACTTCAGGTGGTTCTCTCAGTGCTGCTAAATTAACACGAGCACAAGAGCATGCTGATGCGGCTTTTTATAAAGGTGGAATATATAAAATTCCTGTTATTGGTGAAGCAACAGCTAATATTTTGACAGGTAATATCGGTAACCTTCCCGGAATCAGAAATGTTCCTTTTTTAAAAGATTCATTCAATTATCTATTTGGTTCACCTTTAGTACAGCTCAAAACTTCAGATTATCCTGAAGCTGCTGCTTTTGCTGACGCTGCTTTTGATCATTTCATTACAACTGAAGGTGAGATGAAAGGTGGCACACGTGCACCTAGTTTTGAGTTTAAAGTTAAAAAAACTAGAGCCATGCTTACAGCATTAAAAGTCCAAACAGA
>Ga0187771_10002170_pt1 | contig 13484 bp, 11 predicted proteins | sample 0116_SJ02_MP15_1_FD_133139 | JGI IMG/M metagenome (GOLD analysis project Ga0187771, IMG submission 133139) | Tropical peat soil microbial communities from peatlands in Department of Meta, Colombia - 0116_SJ02_MP15_10_MG | ecosystem: Environmental > Terrestrial > Soil > Wetlands > Peat | place... | reverse complement strand
TTCTACCTCGGTTTAAGTAATGTGGGAGTGAGAAAGAGCTATCGAGAGGTCAAACATTATAGAAGGCGAAAGCGTTGGCTAGGCTGACGAAACGACATTCGGGAGGAGGGAAATGGATTTTACACTGAGCAAGGAGCAGAGAGATATCATGAATGCAGCAAGGGAGTTTGCCACGAAGGAATTTGCGGACGTGGCCCAGGAATTTGATCGCAACGAGACATTTGATCTCAATCTCTGGAAAAAGGCCTGTGAATTGGGTTTTGTCGGGGTCTATCTGAATGAGAAATATGGAGGGGGAGGCTATGGCTTTCTTGAGCACTGTCTGATCATGGAAGAGTTCTTTGCAGCCGATGCGGGAATTGCCGTAGCTATCCTCTGCACGACGTTTGGTTCCGAACTCTATGAACTTTTTGGCACGGAGGAGCAAAAACAGTTGGTCCTGCCGAAGCTGGTCTCCGGCCAGGCCATCATGGCCACGGCGGTCACGGAGCCCGATGCGGGGTCTGATCCGGCAGGCACAACCACCACTGCCGTTAAAGAGGGAGACCACTGGGTGATCAATGGATCAAAGATGTTTATTACGAATGGTGATCTGGCCGAATTCGTTAACGTCTTTGCCGTGACCCATCCGGAGAATCCAAACCGTCATGGGCGGCACAGCTTTATCCTTGTCCCTAAAGGGACTCCAGGGCTTGAGGCAAATAAGCTGCATGGGAAACTTGGCGTTCGTGCCTCAGATACTGCCGAGCTCTCCTTTTCGGATGTAAAGGTTCCTCTCTCCAATCTGATAGGGGAGGAAGGAAAGGGATTCTATCAATTGATGGAATTGTTCAACAGGGCTCGCCTTCAGGTGGCTGCTATGGGAACAGGGATTGCCAGAGCCGCTTTGGAAGAGAGTATAAAATATGCCAAGAAGCGTAAACAATTTGGTGTTCCCATCGCTTCCTTTCAGCTCACACAGGCCAAGATAGCGGAAATGGCAACCATGGTTAGGGCTGCGAGAAACTTATATTATGAAGCGGCTTCGTCGGTCGACCGCGGGATCATAGACCACGGCCTCATTGCCATGGCCAAATGGTATGCAGGAGACGTGGGGGTGAGGTGCGCAGAGATGGCACTTCAGTTGCACGGTGGTTATGGTTATCTGGATGAGTACAAAGTCCAGAGGATTTATCGCGATGCCAAGATTGTCGATATTTGGGAGGGGACCAAAGAGATAGAGAAACTTGTGGTGGCCAGAGCGGTCCTGCAACAATGAGGTCCCGGCGTTCAAAAGGGGGGAAGGAATTCGATGACTGTTGATTATGATCCAGCACTTCTCAGCGATCCCAATTATGCCTTAGGCGTCCTCTGCTCAGAGTTCTATGAGCGGTTTGGTGAAAAGGCTGCCCAAATCATCATGAAAGTCTGCTACCAAAGGGGATTGACATTAGGCAAGGGGCTTGGCAAGAAGGGGGAAAAGTCCTTTGAGGATGCCGTGAGGTTGTTTGTCGCAGCCTCGGAGAAGACCAAGACACCGGCCAAGCTCATCTCCCTTGAGAAGAATGGGGCTGTATTCCAAGGGAAGGGCTGTCCCTTGGGATTGCAGGGCAGGGGGCGGGCTATCTGTGAGATGATGATGAGTCTCGACCGAGGGATTATTGAGGAGGCATCGGGTCGGAAGGTCAAGATCAAGGTGATTAAGACCATGGCTGCGGGAGATGATTTTTGTGAGGTCCTTTTCGAGGTGGAGGGATAGAAAAGGATGGACCCCCATCGCTTTACCGTCTATGACATGGTGAAGAGGAATGGAAGGCATTTTAAGGACGCCGTTGCCTTGGTGTCTCAACAGGAGCAGATGACGTTTGGTCAATTTCTGAAAAAGGTTCAAGCCCTCTCCGCGGGTTTGTCCAGAGAGGGAATCCGACCAGGAGATCGTCTTGCCGTCCTTGCGCAGAATAGCCCCAGCTACTTTTTGTTGTTGTGCGCTGCGGCCGCGACAGGATCTATTCTGATCCCCATCAACTGGCGACTTTCGAAGGAGGAGATTCAGCACATCCTTTTAGACTCGGCCCCTCAGGCGATCTTTTTTGATGAAGACTTTAAGGGACTGGCCGCTTCTTTTAAAACCCGTTCTGAATCTTTAAGAAAATTTTTCAACCTTGGGAGTATCCAAGGAGAGTTCGTCCCCTTCACCAAATTGATCGTCGATCATCCATTCCAAGAGATGGATCTCAATGGAAATGAACCTTATCTCATTCTCTACACGGCAGCTGTTCAAGGAAGACCGAGGGGAGCCATTCTGAGCCAAAGCAATGTGGTCTTCTGCAATATGCAGGCCGTCGGGACAATGGGACTCAACTCAAAGGACACCTATTTGGCATTTCTTCCCCTGTTTCATATCGCTGGCCTGGCCTTGACATTCTCCGTCTTTCATGCGGGGGGTAAAAACATTCTCCTCTCGAAATTCGATCCCAAGGTGATGGCCAAGGTGATCGATCAGGACAGGGTGACGGTCATAGGGAGTTTCCCTCCCATCTTAAGTCAGCTGATGGAAGAGGCATTGAGAGAGGGGAGTGATCTCACCTCCCTAAAGCATGTGGTAGGGATCGAAGCGCCTGAGACGATCAGGAGATTTCAAGAGACCTTCCCTGGACAGTTCTGGCTAGCCTATGGTCAGACCGAAACCATGGGGCTGACCAGTCTCTTCGTCGATCCTCAAAAACCGGGGTCAGCTGGAAAGCCGGGGCTCCTGACGGAGATCAGGATCGGGGATGAATACGATCGGGAGTTGGAAGAAGAGAAGGACGGAGAGATCTTGGTGAGAGGCCCTCTCGTATTTCAAGGTTATTGGGGGCAGGAGGATCTGACGAGAGATACTTTCCGTGAGGGGTGGCATCATACGGGAGACATCGGACGTCTCGACCGGGATGGCTCATTGTGGTTTTCTGGAAGAAAGGTGGAAAAAGAACTCATCAAACCAGGTGGTGAGAACGTCTACCCTGCAGAGGTGGAGAAGGCGATTCTGGAACACCCTGCCGTTGAAAAGGCAGTGGTCATTGGTGTTCCGGATCCCAAGTGGGGGGAGGCCATCAAGGCGGTCTGCCAGCTCAAGGTCGGCCAGAGCCTGGAGCCCCAGGAGCTGATAGATTTTGTGGCTCATCGGATCGCTCGCTATAAAAAACCTCATCATGTAAGCTTTGCTACAGAACTGCCCCTATGCGAGGATGGGACCCCGGACCGGGCCAAGGTCAAAGAGTTATATCGTACCTCACCCGCTCACGGGATCTCAGAAAAAGTTTAGAGTTGGCGGTTCCAAAATTTCATTGGATTTTTCTCTTGACAAAAAACGGGGCTTGTGGTAATGGTGTTAACGAACGATCGTTCGGTAACATAAATTAGGTGTCGACTCTGTCTGAACGAAGGTTTCCGCAGGGCAAAGGTGGGGGCATTTGACTGCGATGGTTCACGGTTTGTTATCGCAGGTCAATAGTCTCTATTTCTTGAGAACATTATACTTGATTCTTCACTCCTAATAATCTCTGACATGGTGAAGTGTTGGTCCGGGATGAGTCTGGCCGGGGGAGCTGATGGATGGCACGCCTCTTAAAGGGAACGAACGCCAGCTCGGTTTTATGACCCCTTGCCTGATCATTATTCAAAGATATACCGACGGGGAAAACGATGTTAAGGGTAGAGGGGATTGATCTCAGTTTCGGTGGTGTGCAGGTATTGACACAAATCAGCTTTGAGATGGAGGAAAGATCCATCTATGCCGTTATTGGGCCGAATGGGGCGGGAAAGACTTCCTTAGTCAACTGCATCAATGGATTTTATCGACCCCAGAAGGGTGCGATTTACTATGAGGATCATCAAATTAACAAGCTCCCGTCACACCGGATTGCCAAACTGGGGGTTGGGAGAACCTTCCAACAAATTGAATTGTATACGGGCCTGACGACCGTCGAAAACCTCCTGGCGGGAAGGCACATGCTCTTTAAGTCGGGTATGGTGGCAGGGGCCCTTTTCTATGGAAAGGCTCGAAGAGAGGAGGTCATCCATCGAAGAGCAGTAGAGGAGATCATCGATCTTTTGGAAATGGAAGCCATTCGGGACGAGGTCGTTGGCAATCTCTCCTATGGACTTCGAAAACGGGTTGAGTTGGGAAGGGCCCTGGCCATGGAGCCCAAGTTGCTCATCCTGGATGAACCCATGGCGGGGATGAATGTTGAAGAAAAGGAGGACATGGTACGGTTTGTCCTCGACATCTACGACCTGAAAGGAACATCCATTCTGTTGATTGAGCACGATATGGGTGTCGTCATGGGTATCAGCCAAAAAGTGATTGTCCTTGATTTCGGGGTAAAAATTGCCGAGGGAACTCCTAACGAGATCGCCAAAAATCCTGATGTCATTAAAGCTTACCTTGGAACGAAGGGAAGGAAGGAAGTATAGGAAAGAGGAACCTCTCCATCCCTCTTCAGAGGAGTATTTGCGTTTATGAAAGCAGACACATTACCAAAACTTTTAAAAGAAAATTATGAACGTTATGGTGCCGACAAGGTGGCCATGCGTCGGAAGGATTTGGGACTCTGGTACGAGTATACATGGAAAGATAGCTACGAAAGCGTCAAATATCTCTTCTACGGTCTGTTCAGCCTGGGCCTTAAGCCCCAAGACAAAGTGGCCATTATCGGAGAAAATGACCCTGAATGGTATTGGTCGGAATATGCGGCACAAGCAGCCCATGCCATACCCTTTGGCATTTTCGTTGATTCCCATCACGAAGAGTTGAAATATTATTTGGAGCATTCCGACAGTACCATTGTGGTCGCCCATGATCAGGAACAGACGGATAAATGTCTGGGATTAATTGACCAACTCCCCAAGTTAAAAAAAATTATCTATTGGGACCCGAAAGGGCTTTGGACCTATGAGGATGATCGCATCATCTACTTCTATGACGTGATCAAATTGGGAAAAGAATATGAGAAGTCTCACTCAGGTTTCTTTGAGGAGATGGTGGAGACGACCAGAGAGGATGATATTGCTTGTTTCTGCTACACCTCAGGGACTACGGGTCTTCCAAAAGGAGCGATGCTTTGCCATTCGGGCATCATCGAGACTGCCCGAAATTGGTTTGCCATCGATCCGTGGTATCCCACCGACGAATACCTTTCCTATCTTCCTCCGGCTTGGGCAGCCGAACAGTTTTTGGGCATCACAGGCGGGCTGTTGAGTGCAATCACCGTCAATTTTCCTGAAAGGGCTGAGACGGTCCAAGAGAACATGAGGGAAATCGGGCCCCAGATCGTGTTTTATAGTTCCCGCCTCTGGGAGAGCACTGCCTCCTTGGTCCAGGCAAAGATTACAGATACCATCAAGATCAAGAAATTCCTGTACAATCTCTTTATGCCGATAGGGAGTCAGGTGGCAGATATGCGCTTCGATAAGAAGACCCCCAACCTCTTATGGAGGGGCCTCTATTTTCTGGGTGAACGGGTAATTTATCGACCCCTCCGGGATAAGATTGGGATGCGAGACATCCGATACGGCTACTCGTCAGGAGCGGCCATCAGCCCAGAAATGATTCGCCTCTTTCACGCGATGGGAGTTAATTTGAAGTCTCTCTATGGTCTCAGTGAGACAGGGATTAATGTGATCGGACGTGACGAAAATTTCAGTCCTGATGTGACGGGCAACGCACTGCCCAATTCCGAAGTCAAGGTCAACGAGGATGGGGAAATTGTCATTCGCAGCAAGAGCATGCTCAAGGGGTACTACAAAAACCCAGCCGCTTATGAAGAAAAAGTAAAGGATGGCTGGTTTCATACGGGCGACTTCGGATATATCGATGAGAAGAATCGCCTAACCGTCATCGATCGGATTGAGGATATGAGGGAGTTAAGGACAGGGACAAAGTTTTCACCCCAATTTACTGAGATTCGGTTGAGATTCTCCCCTTATATTAGAGATGCCCTGACCCTCGGCGGCAAGGATAGAGATTTTGTTTCGGCGATTATTAACATCGATTTTGAAAATGTGGGCAAGTGGGCTGAAGCCAGGCACATCTCCTATACGACCTTTGTTGACCTATCTCAAAAGGAACAGGTGTGTGACGTCATCCTGCAGTATATCCAACGGATCAATAAAGTCCTTCCGGAAGGGGCGAGAATAAAAAAGTTTGTCAATCTCCATAAGGAATTCGATGCCGATGAAGCGGAGCTCACGAGAAGCAGGAAGATCAGAAGATCTTTCGTTGAAGAGCGCTATGCCAACCTGATCAATGCTATCTATAGCGATGTGGACCAAATTGTCATCGATGCCCCGGTGACTTACAGGGACGGGAGGACGGGGGTGATTAAGACTGCGGTCAGAATCAAAAAAGTGCCTGAGGGTTAGTCCATATCCAATCAAAATGGAGAGAGGGAAATGACATTCTTCTTGCAATTGACAGTAACGGGTCTTCTCACAGGGAGTCTCTATGCCCTGATCGCCCTGGGGATCGTTCTCATTTATAAGGCAACAAGGGTTTTTAATTTCGCTCAGGGCGAAGTGCTCATCATCAGCGGGTTGATGACGACGACATTTATTAGCATGTTCGGGATCATCTTAGGATTGATATGTGGAATCATCATTGCTTTTTTTATGGGATTGGTCGTGGAGAGGTTAACCCTTCGCCCTCTTATCGGACAGCCCATTCTTTCTACCATCATGATGACCCTTGGACTGGCTTGGGCACTGAGAGGGTTTGGTTCCATCGGTTGGCAATCGACCATACGCCATTTGCCAGAGTTTATACCAGCCGGGCAGTTCAAGCTGGGTGAGGTGGGAGTGAGTAAGGCTCATCTTGTTGCCTTTATCGTCTCGATGTTGGCCTTTATTCTCTTTGCCATCTTTTTTCAGAAGACGAAACTGGGTCTTGGAATGAGGGCCACCGCCGAAAACCATCAGTATGCCCAAAGTACAGGGATCAATGTGAAAGGGGTTTTTGCAATGACCTGGGCCATCTCCTGCATGACAGCCGGTTTGGCAGCCATTTTGCTCGGTGCGATTGGAGGTGGAATCAGCCCTACCGTTTCTATTATCGGATTGAAAGCCTTTCCGGCGGTCATCGTAGGTGGATTGGAGTCGCTCCCCGGTGCCGTCATAGGAGGGCTTTCAATCGGTTTGATCGAAGCGTGGGCAGGAGGATTAATTCATCCTTCTTTGATCGATATCACTCCTTATGTGATTTTACTTTTTGTCCTATTTATCAAACCTTATGGCATTTTCGGGTTAGTTCGAATAGAAAGGGTATAAGCGATGAAACTATTTGGTACTTATGATACTCGATACACGCAGTGTTCAGCCATCTTCAGGACTCGGTTACACAAAGTCACCTTTGCTCTATTTCTTGTTCTCCTTTTCTTTCTACCGATGTTAACCGGACCTCAATTCATCTCGCTCATCAATCAAATTGCCGTGACTTCCATCAGTGCGGTTGGCCTCATGATTCTCGTAGGTTATACTGGCCAGATCTCTTTAGGACAATCTGCTTTTATGGCGGTTGGAGCTTACACCTCTGGATTACTGGTCACCCTTACTGGATTCCCTTTTCTGTTAGCTCTGCCTTGTGCTGGTTTAGCGGCAGGTTTAGCGGGATTGATATTCGGTATCCCCTCCCTTCGATTGAAAGGGTTCTATTTGGCCATGGCGACATTGGCTGCTTCTTTTATCATTCCATGGCTCATCATCTGGGTTAGGCCTGACATCACCGGTGGGGTCTATCCAGGTCTTACTGTACCCCCTCCGGATATATTCGGCATTCGTTGTGATACAGAAACCTCTATGTATTATCTTCTCATTTCTGTCACCATCATTATGGTCTACTTCGCTAAAAATATTACACGCACCCGTGTGGGAAGAGCTCTTGTGGCAATCAGAGACAATGACCTCGCCGCTGAAGTATTAGGGATCAATATATTTAAATATAAACTGACCGCTTTTTTTATCTGCTCTGTATATGCAGGGGTGGCTGGGTCCCTTTGGGGGCATTGGCAGCGAGCACTTAATCCAGAGCATTTCACCCTGATGGACTCTGTTTGGTACTTAGGAATGATCGTCATCGGTGGCCTGGGAAGTATCATGGGGGCAATTTTTGGTTCGGCCTTTATCAGAGTTCTTGAGTATTTTGTAACCTCTATAGCACCTGTTCTTGAAGGGCTTTTGCCTGAGGGATTGGCAGGGGGGTATGGGATTTATATCTTTGTAGGATTGGGGGCGTTAACCTTTGGCATGTCGATGGTCCTCTTCCTCATCTTCGAGCCGAGAGGAATAAACCATGCTTGGAGGGTCTTTCTGGCTTCATGGCGCCTCCATCCGTTTTCAGATTGAGAAATCGTTTTAGAAGGGGGGTGTGTCTTGTTTCCAAAAATCATTCATCGATTAGAAAGGAAGGGAGGTCTGAAATGGACAAAAAAAGAACGAAGAAAACGAGCGTGGGTGGGGTTTTTAGCATTCTCTTCAGCATCCTTTTGATCTTAATGGCTCTGGTTACATATGAACCAGCACAGGCAGCGGAAAAAGTCATCACCATTTATGCGATGGGAGATTATTCAGGTCCCTATGGAGGCTTAACAACCCCGGGTCTGGTTGCTCATCGAGATGTGATGAAACATTGGGAAAAGAATAATTTGATTCCTGGTGCCAAATATGAGTTGAAGTGGGCAGATAGCGGCGGTGTCCTGGCTCGAGCCACGGCCATATTTCGGCGCTTTAAGGAATCGAAACCCAAGCCGCTCCTGATCGTTATCGCCCAGACCGGTGAAGCTGAAGCATTGAGGCCTCTTTTTGAGGAATCTAAGATGGTCCTTTATAGCTGGGGTGCCAGCGCAAAGGTGACCTATCCCGTAGGTAAGTATGTCTTTGGAAATATGGTCTCCTACCCTGACCAGTTTGGTTTTTTTATTGATTATGTTTCTAAGAATTGGGACTACGCCAAGATGAAGAGGAATCCGAAAGTCGGGATTCTCACTTGGGATACAGCTTTTGGCCGAGGTTTTGAGAGCGATGTTACGATGGCTTATGCTGTCCAGAAGAAGGTGGATATCATTAAACCTTTCCAATTTGCACCCACCGCCCCCATCGATGTAAGCACCCAGATCTTGACCTTGAACAAGGATGGGGCTGATTGGATTTACTCCAGCTGGATGGCTGCACAGACGGCCACCGTATGTAAAGACCTCGCACGTCTCGGTCTAAAGGATAAGATTAAATATGCTGGTTCTTGTCCAACGGGGGATGTCTTTCTCAAGCGGCTGGCCGGGGATGATGCAGAGGGTTTTCTTACCACCCATTCTTATAGGACTTTCGACGAGGATCCGAACGCCGTGTGGATTAAGCTCTTCAAAGAGAATAACCGGAAACCGGACGATATGGCCTATGGATATCCTCAAATGGTCTGTGGGACAATGACAATTCTTGAGGCATACAAGCGGGCCATTAATAAGGTAGGCTGGGATGCTTTAAATTCAGATGCCCTTGCGGAAGCACTGGAGAGCTTGAAAGACTTTGATGGCTGGACGGCTCCGGTCACTTACGGACCCAACAGGCATAGCCATAATAAAGTGAGATTCGTTCAATGGAAACAGGGCAAGCTCCTGCCTATAACCGATTGGACGGAAGCACCCAATATGAATCCTAAATAGGAAGGCTTCTTTGAGGACCTTTTAAGCCGAGAAGGATCTATTTAGATTTATCTCTTCTGAAAAGGAGCATGACAAAGTGCTAGATATCTTAAATATTGAAGTTCGTTATAGCGGGGTGATTTTAGTCCTTAAGGGAGTGAGCATGAAAGTGGAGGGAGGGAAGATTGTTGCCCTTCTGGGTGCAAATGGTGCTGGCAAGAGCACCACGCTCAAAGCCATATCGGGTTTGCTCTCCACCGAACTGGGGAAGGTGACCGATGGCACGATCTGTTTTGAGGGAGATCGGATCGATAATAAGAACCCTCAAGATATCGTGAAAAAGGGTATTGTTCAGGTGATCGAGGGCCGCGCCATCTTTGAGCACCTCACGACCGAAGAAAATTTATTGACCGGTGCCTATCTTCGCCACGATGGGGGGCAGGTCAAGAAGGATTTGGACAAAGTTTATGCCTATTTCCCTAAACTCAACTCACTTCGGAACAGGACGAGTGGCTACCTTTCTGGTGGGGAGCAGCAGATGTTGGTCATTGGCAGAGGGCTCATGTCACAACCTAAGATCATGCTCATTGATGAGGCCTCTTTGGGACTGGCCCCTTTGCTGGTAGATGAAATATTTGAAATTATAAAGAATATCAATGTTGAAGAGAGAAGGGCGATTCTATTGGTGGAACAGAACGCCATGGCCGCCCTCGAAATTGCCAGCTATGGGTATGTGATGGAAGATGGCAGAATTGTTTTGGACGGCCCAAGCGAATCACTTAGGAATAACGAGGATATCAAGGAGTTCTATCTTGGACTCAGTGAGGTGGGAACGAAAAAGAGTTATAGGGAGGTCAAGCACTACAAAAGGCGTAAGAGGTGGATGGGATGATGAGTGGGATCGCAAATGACAAGAAAGGAGGAAAAGAAGATGCGTAAGCTGGATCATATTGAAATATTCATAGTGGCGGTGAGCATCTTGGCACTATTAGTGGGCTGTCAGGGAATGACAGGAAGCGTGAAAGAGTCGAAAGGACTCCAGCCGGTGAGCGTGAAGTTAGTCGAACTCTCTAAGATTTTCGCCGGTAAGGAAGCTATCATTGTAGACATGGTATTTGACATATCCAATCCCAACCCGATCCCGGTTCATGTCACCCAGCTCGAATGGACAGTCAGTGTAGAAAATATCAGGTTGGGGACTTTAGCCGTTTCAGAGGGCATATACATTCCTGCGAAAGAGGAAGCTCAAACGAGAAAGACCTATTTTTTGAATGCGGGGGCGGGGCCAGTCAATCTTCTTCTTGCCGGAGCAGTCATCAACTTGCAGAAGGGAGCCGAGGTTTTTGGTGAAATCACCAAAGCGATCACCGAAGAGAAGGCTTCATGGGTTCTCGATGGAGCGGCCTTTGTAGATAGCGATTGGGGTTCGAGTTCTACGACCTTTACTGCTGCTTGGAAATAGACACCTGCACCCCGGGAAGAAGATGTGTGATTGAGAGATGTTGAAGGAGACAACGATGCCACGAGACGATTTGTATGATAAGGCGAAAGAGACCATGTCCGAGAAGGCGAGGGCCTCGTATGCCAACCAAAAATTGAAGTGGATTGCCAAGTATGCTTACGACCATGCACCGGCGATAAAGGAAGTGATGGAAAGAGCCGGGGTCAAACCCTCACACATTCGAACGACGAAGGATTTGGAGAAGCTTCCCATCACCATGAGAGATCACCTCATTGATTTCCAAAAGAAGAGCCCTCCCTTTGGTGGATTTTTAGGAATACCTCTCCATAAACTCGGACGAATATTCATCCATGCGGGCCCGGCCAACGTTGCTGTGCCGCTTCCGACTTTACGTTCGGCAAAAGAATATTGGCAGCGTTGGGCCGAGACCATGCACGGGTTAGGGGTGAGAAGAGGAGACATTGTCATCGTCACTCTTAGCTTTCATTGGGTGGGTGCCGGACAAATGTGCAGTGAAGCCGTCAATTCGGTAGGAGCTGTCACGATTCCCTCAGGCCCTGGAAACTTAGAACTTCAAGTAAGAACGATGGTTGATCTCGGGGTCACAGTCTATTTCGGAACGCCTACTTTTCTTTATGACATTGCAAACAAAGCAAAAGAATTAAATTACAATTTTCCTAAAGATTTTTCTTTGAGGCTATGTCTGTTTACAACGGAAAGGATATCAACTTCATTAAGAGATATTTATGAAAAGGGATATGGAATTGATGTGCGCGGACTTTATAGTACGAATGAGACAGGGGGACTTGCTTACGAGTGCTCAGCGAAAACCGGCATGCATGTCCCCCATAACGTCATCATCGAAATCGTCAACCCTGAAACAGGCAAGACAGTTGGGCCTGGAGAGGTCGGGCAGATTGTGGTGACCCTCCTCGACACTTATATGCCCGTGCTTCGATTGGGCACGCCTGATCTTTCTTCGTATACCGATGAGCCCTGTTCCTGTGGTAGAACCTCGCGCCGAATCCTCGGGGTAGTGGGAAAAATCGGCGATGCGATTAAAATCAGAACCATGTTCTGCCATCACTATCAAGTGACCGAAGTGGTCTCGAAGATTCCCCAGATTGCCAAGTATCAAATTGTGGTCTCTCATGGGGCCAACTATAGGGATGATATGACGTTTAGAATCGAACCGTTCCATGAGGAAATAGATAAAGAACAGGTATCGCAGGCCCTTAAAAAGAACATGAAGGAGATATGTAAGTTGACGGTGGATAAGGTGGAGTTTATCCCCCGGGGGACTTTGCTAGAGAAATATGAATGGGTTGTTGATGCTCGAACCTATGAGTAGAAGTTGCTTTCCCGAGGAAAGGTATAAGGCGGTTGGAGTATTCTATGTCACAAAGAGTCTGGAACGAAAAAGCTGAGACGATGTCTCGGGAGGAAATGGAAAGGATTCGGTTCGAGAAGTTAAGGAAACAATTAAAGCGCAGTTATCGAAATTCCGTGTTTTATAAACAAAAATTCAAAGAAATAAGAGTCAAGCCAGAAGATATTAGCACTTGGGAAGATTTTAGGAAGTTACCTATCTTCATGACCAAGCAGGATGAGAGGGAAAGCGAGGCCGAATTGCGGGAAAGGACGGGATATTCATTCGGCATGCATTGTCTGGTCCCCCCAGAGAAGATGAAGATTGTCCGAACGACCTCTGGGACGACTGGGACTCCTACCTTTGGTTATTCCTATACGAAACGTGACTATGAACGATTTAAGGAATGTCTTGCCAGAGTCTATTGGTTGGCCTCCCTGAGACCAGGCGATAGGGTCCTTAATTGTTTCCCCGCCTTGGGGGGTATCCACAGCAGCGGAGGGCTCTGGAGTGGAGCCCTTCTTAGAATGGGAGTGGTTCCTTTAGAGGTGGGGGCTGAGGCTGGGCCTGAGAGGGCATTACAATTTGCCATGTTAACAAAGCCCACTGCTCTGTTGGGTTCTCCTTCCTTCGCGCAATCACTGATTGAGGCCTCCCCGAAGGTGACAGGCAAGGAAATCAGGGAGATGGGGATCAGGAAGCTGTTGCTCACCGGAGAACCAGGGATTGAAATGCCAGCGATAAGAAGGAGGATCGAAGAAGCCTTCGGGGGTCAATGGCATGTGTGGTGGGCATTATACGGGGAAGCCTGTGCCGCATCTTGTCACGGAAAGAAATACCAGGGCATGCATGAGGTGGCCCCTGAATTTAGCATCCATGCCGACGACATCGTTGACCCGGCTACGAAAGAACCCATGAAAGTGGAAGAGGGTACTATCGGTGAAACTGTCTTGACGGTTTTAGATCGCGAAGGCTTGTCCTTTGTCAAGTATGCGACCGGCGATGT
>Ga0187771_10002169_pt1 | contig 13485 bp, 6 predicted proteins | sample 0116_SJ02_MP15_1_FD_133139 | JGI IMG/M metagenome (GOLD analysis project Ga0187771, IMG submission 133139) | Tropical peat soil microbial communities from peatlands in Department of Meta, Colombia - 0116_SJ02_MP15_10_MG | ecosystem: Environmental > Terrestrial > Soil > Wetlands > Peat | place... | reverse complement strand
GCGAGTTACCAGGTTGACGTAGGTGTTGCCGGAAAAGCCTTCCTCCGCCGTGTAGTTGTTCTGCATGATCTTGAATTCCTGCACGTCGTCTAGATTCGGCTCGAAGAGAATGGTATCGATGCCTGTGTTCGGCTCATAACTGGTTGCCGCAATGCCGTCCACTAGAAGTTCCGAGGTGTCGTTGCGCCCCCCGTTGGAGACGAAGTCGATCCCCGTCCCTCCATGATACGTCGAGCCCGGCACCTGAAGTACGCCAGGAGATAGAAACGCCAAATCGAGGACATCGCGCCCAACGAGAGGAAGGTTATTGATCAGGGTGCGATCCACTTCCTGTCCTGTCACCGCATCCTGAGTGGAAAGGACCGGCGGGACACCGGTCACCTCCACCGCCTGAGCCGTGGTTCCAAGTTCTAAGCGCACGTCAAGCGCGACTCTGGTGCCGACGTCGACGATCACGCCCTCCCGTCGGTAGGTTTTGAATCCCCTCGCCTCGACAGAAACGGTGTAAGTGCTGGGGGGAAGATTCGTAACAAGGAACCGCCCTACGGCATCCGTCGTCGCGGGATAGGGGTAGCCCTTGTTCGCGTCTGTTACCACGACCTTAGCACCGGGAATGACCGCCCCGGTGGGGTCGGTCACCAAACCTGTCAGTGAACCCGAAGTGACTTGGCCCCAAGCCAAGGCTGAATAGAAGATACTAAGGCCCACTAGCAAAAGCGTGGACAACAGCCAGTGCCGAGCACGGCTGCGTCCGCCGCCCCTTAAGTTCTTAATCATTTGTATACCTCCTAAAAAATCCGACGCTTGCGAGGAGACAGGCAGGTCTGTGCCGACTCTGCGAGGAGGACGGGTCTTGGGCACCAACTTAGACCGGAAAGGACGCGGAGAGATTCTTGCGGCAAACATCTCTCTTTTCCCGGCTAGTAATCGACTACCACCGGCAAGCTAGTTCTTTTGTGGTGTCATGTCAAGGGGAATAATGGCAAGAATAGACATTTTGTCGCTGTCGCGCGCATGTTGCAGTTCGAGGAGAACGACCTACGCCGAATTACCTTCATCTCCTTTGGGCGACTGCGAGTCATCTCTCGAGCCTACAAGTATTTACGGGATCGTGGCGCGCTCCATTTCCTGCTGCGCCTTGTCCTGAAGCCCCAATGCTGCGTAGGCTCGCGCCAATTGGGAATGGGCTTTGGCCATGTGGGGAGCAATAGTCACGGCTTTCTCCAGTTCGCGCGCCGCCTCCTTCGGGCGGTTCAGATAGAGGTAGAGTTCTCCCAGGGCCTCGTGCGCGTCCGCATAATCGGGAAGGATTTTGATGGCGCGCTCGAAAGCCTGAATGGCGGGCTCCGCTTGTTGGCGGCGAGAATAGACGACACCTAGATTGAAGGCCGCCGCGAAACTCGCCGGGTTGAGTTGGAGCGCAAGCTGAAAGGCCCGCTCTGCTGCCTCCAAATCGCCCATCTCCAACCTTGAAACCCCCAGATAATACGCGGCCACGGAGTTCCTGGGATCCAGATCGAGAGCGGACTGGTAATACTCGGCAGCGTGAGGAAAGTCGTTCAAGTGAAAGTACTCGCCTGCCATGAGAAAGCGAATGGTGCGTGAATGGGGCCCGGTCTTTTCCGCTTCTTGGAGCTTGCGGAGCGATTCCGCGTAGTGTTTTTGCTCGTCGTCTGCCAGTGCGGCCGACACCAGTTCATAAACCTGAATGCGATCCTTAGGGTCGGGCAGCGTCCTCCCGCTCGCGTCCGTGATGCTTCCCGTGGACGCAGCTACGTATCCCAGGGAGCGAAGGCTCCTCAGAAGCGCAGGATCAGCGGGCGCGTTCCCGGGTGCTGTTGCGCCGATCGCCGGTGAGTAGCGGCTGACGAACGTGCGCAGGCGGTTCCTCATGTCCTGGGCCAGAGCCTGATGAGTGGAATAGAGGTTTTTCGATTCCTTCGGGTCAGTACGCGTGTCATAGAGTTCCGGCCGCGTGGTCTCGATATATTTCCAGCCGCGAGATTGGAGGCTGCGAAGCGAATTCCACCCAAAGTGCAGCAGCGGGGGATAACTCTCCGCATATAGGTTCGACGCGCCCTCCCCGGCGCGACCCGCCACCAAGCTCAGCAAGCTCCGTCCTTGCACGCCGGCTGGGATGGGAATTCCGAGTCCCTGCAAAACTGTGGGCATCACATCCACCAGCGAGACCTCGTCATTAACCACACGAGGAGCGTCGCCCGGGACCTTTATGATGCAGGCGACACGCAGGGTGGAGTTATAGATGAAGAAACCGTGCGTTTTCTCGCCATGCTCCCCAAGACTCTCACCATGATCGCTTGCCAGCACTACAAGAGACTTTCCCAGGAGCCCCTGCCGGGTCAGCGTTGTCATCAGACGCCCAACCTGGGCATCGGCGAACGCGATTTCTCCGTCATAAGGACGGCCGCGGTAACGCTCCGCATAGGGCAGCGGGGGACGGTACGGGCTGTGCGCGTCGTAAAGGTGAACCCATAAAAACACGGGCTGTGGAGGATGGTGGCTCAACCATTTTTGCGCCTCATCCACCACCTGGTCGCCCAGGCGTTTTATGGCATCGAGGCGAACTTCTTCCCCGCCCGCAAGCTCGAAATGATCGAAATAAGTATCGAAGACCTGGTTCAGGCCGAAACGTGAGTCCAGCACGGGCGCGCCGATAAAAGCCGCAGTGGAATAGCCGTGGTCGTGGAGAATTCTGGCCAGCGTGCCCGTTCCCGGTGGAACTTGATTGCCCATGAAATCGTGGACACCGGTCGCGACCGGAAACATTCCGGTCAGGAGCGAGGTGTGCGCCGGCAAGGTAATAGGCACCGGCGTAAAGGCCTGCGTAAAACGCGTGCCCGACTCGGCAAGCCGGTCGATATAGGGTGTCTCGATCGAGGCGTAGCCGTAACACGCCAGGTGATCAGGACGAAGCGTGTCGATAGTAATCAGGACAACATTGTAGGCAGGCCCCTCAGCCGCTGCGCCGGAAGAGATCAGTAGGAGCAAAAAGGAAATCGCCAATAAGCGTATGAATACACTGCACCGCTGATCCACCACTGCTTTTCGCCTCATATTCCCGCGACGAGCGTAACATATGCCGACGCTCGGCCACAACCAAACACAGTTACCCTGCGGATTAGGAACTGAATAGGTTAATCAGACCGGTTGAGTTCGCCTTCGCATTATTGTTGCTCTGCTTTGTCAAGAGCCATTTTCAATATGTTTTCCTGACCGTGGGCCGCGTGATATACTGCCCGTTTAACTCCGCGAAGGTAGGAGGGACATGCCGAAGAAAGTGACTCTGAAGTTCCTTGCGGAGCGTCTGGGCCTTTCCAAATCAGCGGTCTCCAGCGTTCTCAATAACGCTCCGCTAGCGCGTAGTTTCGCCCCCGAAACCCGCGAGCGCATCTACAAAGCGGCCGAAAAGTACAAATACAGGCCAAACTATTTTGCCCGGTATTTGAACCACCGGCGCAGCTATCTTATTGGCGTGCTTTCGCCAGACTTGGCGGAAGGTTACAGCGCCAGCGTTTTGGAGGGAATTGAGGAGTACCTCCTCCAGAGCGACTATCACTTCTTTCTAGCCAGTCACGAATGGTCGAAAGACCGAATCGAAAGAACTATACAGATGTTTCTGGAGCGGGGTGTAGATGGCATCATTCTCATCAACACACCCTTGAGCTCTGGGGTGGATCATCTTCCGCTGGCGGCGATTGGCAAGGCCTACAGCGTTCAACGAGGCATCTCCATCACGGTTGATAATCATGCGGGAATCCGCTCCGCTCTCCAACATCTGGTTTCTCTCGGCCACCGCAAAATCGCTTTCATCAAAGGCCACAAGGGCAGTGCAGATACAGAGGACCGCTGGGACGCGGTCGTCACCGGCGCGCGCAGCCTTTCGATAAAGGTAGACCCGCAACTGGTCGTGCAACTGCAAAGACTCGGCGTGCAGCAGATCTCCGCCATCGAAGAAGGTGCACGCTGCGCCCAAGAGCTCATTTCGCGCCAGCGCGAGTTCACCGCATTGATGGCGTTCAACGATATTTCCGCCATCGGGGCGATCAACCGCTTCCGAGAGCACGGATGGCGCATACCTGAGGATCTCTCCGTAGTGGGTTTTGACGACGTGGTCGCAGCCCGCATCGTTTATCCCGCGCTCACCACCGTGCAACAGCCGCTGCAATTGATCGGAGAAACGGCGGCCCGCGAAGTCATCAATGCGATCGCCAACGGCGTGAAGGATCGGCAACTCGTTCTGCCCCCCAAGCTGGTCGTTCGCAGCTCCACTGCACCCCCTCCATCCATCCCCCACGGGTCATGAAAATATCGCTTGACATTGCCGACCCGCTGGAGTGAAATCTCCTTCCTTAAACCGGTTCAGGTCTCTTATCCGGGGCCACCAGTGCACTGTTGAATTGGAGAATCATGTGAGCGCAATGGCGATTGGCGGGGCGGCGGAAGGAACGAAAACTGAAAGCAGTAAGCTCTCCTTCGTCGAAAAAGTTGGCTATGGCGTCGGCGACACGGCCTCGAACTTCTACTGGCAAACCTTCCTCAACTTTCTATCCTATTTTTATACTGACGTTTTTGGCCTCACGGCCGCCGCCACGGGCACCATGTTCGTAGTAGTACGAATTCCCGACACATGCATAGACCCCGTGATGGGCGTGATTGCGGATCGCACCGAGACCCGCTGGGGACATTATCGCCCCTACTTGCTGTGGGGATGCCTGCCTATGGCGTTGATGGGGGTGGCGATGTGCACTACTCCCAACCTGGGGCCGCAGGGCAAACTCATCTACGCCTACGTCACCTACGGCCTGATCATGCTGGCGTACACATTCATCAATATTCCTTACAGTGCGCTGATGGGAGTGATATCGTCAAACTCCCTGGAGCGCACCAGCGTATCGAGCTATCGTTTCGTTCTCGCGTATGGCGGGCTGTTCATGGTGCAGGGGCTCACCATTCCCATGGTGAAGCGGTTCGGCCACGGTAATGATCAGCGGGGCTTTCAGTTAGCGATGGTCGTCTATGGAATTCTGGCTATTGCCCTCTTCCTCGTGACTTTCTTCACAACGCGCGAACGCGTGCAGACAGCCCACCGGCCGGGCGACGCGCTGAAGGACGATCTGCGGGATCTGCTGAAAAACATACCCTGGGTGATGGTGTGCTTCATCGGAATATTCGCGGTCTTCTTTATCTCCCTCCGCATGGGCGCCATCCTGTATTACTTCAAGTATTGCGTGGTGCAGCCCGGACATTTGTTTCACTTTGAGTACGCCCTTCTGGGGCGCCACTTCAAGGGCGAACTGGGTCCGGAGGCCCTGGCCTCGTGGTTCATGGTACTGGGAACCGTGGGCGTGATTTTCGGCGCCGCGATGGCGCGTCCGCTTTCAACGCTGCTCGGGGGCAAACGGCGCGCCTACATCATTTTGATGACGATCGCAAGCACGCTAACGGTGCTCTTCTATTTTGTCCCCCTCAACAACATTCCCCTTGTTTTTGTTACCCACATCGCAATTTCGACGCTGTTTGCCCCCACCTCGCCGTTGCTGTGGGCTTTCTACGCGGACACGGCTGACTATTCGGAGTGGAAGACCGGACGCCGTGCAACGGGGCTGGTATTCTCGGCCGCATCGTTCTCGCAGAAGTTGGGGTGGGCGGCGGGAAGTTCGCTCTTCCTGTGGCTGATGGGCTACATCGGCTTCCAGGCTAACGTGGCACAGCCTCTCCACGTCCAGACCGGCATACGCTACATGATGAGCTTTTACCCCGCGATTGTCGGCTTCCTATCGGCAGGAGCGGTCATACTCTACAAGCTGGACGATACGACGATGGTGCAAATCGAAGGGGATCTCAAGCAGCGCAGACCTTTGCCGTCTCCCACTGACAACGCATCCCTGTCCACCCGAGAGGCAAAATGAGCAGCCCAATGGTGCTTAGGTCCGGGCGGGAGGTGCAGTTCTCTCCTGAAGTCGCAGAGGGCTCCTTCGTCGACATATGCGACGAACGCTTCTATCGCCTCGCGCACTACGATGCCATGCCGCCGTTCTTCATGAGCATCGTCAGCGACTCGGATCATTGGCTCTTTATTTCAAGCAACGGGGGCTTAACGGCAGGCCGCATTGATCCCGACCACGCCCTGTTTCCGTATTACCCAGACGACCGAATTCACGATGGCGCGGAGCACACGGGGAGCAAAACCATAGTTCGTGTTATTCAAAACGGCAAAGTCGTGCTCTGGGAGCCGTTCTCAGGGCACCGCGACGGGCGCCATCAAGTGTCGCGCCATCTTTACAAGAGCGTATACGGGAACAAGATCATCTTTGAGGAAGTGAACTATGACCTCGGGTTGACGTTCTCGTATGGATGGATGACGAGCCAGCGTTATGGGTTTGTGCGCCGTGCGCGATTGGTCAATCACCGCGCCCAGGCTGTCACGGTCGAACTGCTAGACGGCATTCAGAATGTCCTGCCGTGCGGCGTCACGCGCCGTTTCCAGTTGGAATACAGCACGCTGGTGGACGGTTACAAACGCACGGAACTGGATTGCTCCACAGGCCTGGCTCTCTTTCGGCTGGCCTCCATTCCGATTGACAAGCCCGAACCCAGCGAAGCCCTTCGCGTCAACACCGTATGGTCCGTAGCATTGGCTCCTGAGGCGCGACTGCTTTCCAGCGTGCAGCTCGACGCCTTCCGCCGCGGCGACGTTGAGCCAGAGACCGATATCCGTGGCCGCCGCGGCGCCTATTTTCTAAAGGCAACCCTCACCCTACCCGCCCGAGGCGAGAAGGAATGGTGGATCGTTGCCGAAGTCAACCAGGATACGGCGGCAGTGAAGTCGGTCCTTCACGACCTTCGTTCTGTTGCAAACATCGCGTCGGAGATTGAGGAGGACATCGTCCGAGGCACACGGAACCTGGTGAAAATTGTCGCCGCCGCGGATGGGCTCCAGCGAACTCAGGACGAGCCAGCCATCTGGCGGCATTTTTCCAGCACCCTCTTCAACGTGATGCGCGGCGGCATCCCGAACGATGGCTACTCGATTTCGCGCGCGGATCTTAAGCTTTTCATCTCGAAGGCCAACCGGCAGGTCGCACGGAGGCACAAGACTTTCCTCGAAGGATTGCCGGAGTCGGTGCCGCACCGCGTACTTCTGGAGCAAGTGCGCATACAGCAGGATCCGGATTTGGAGAGGCTTGCCAACGAGTATCTGCCGTTGACGTTCAGCCGTCGCCACGGTGACCCGAGCCGCCCGTGGAACATCTTTGAGATCAAGGTGAAAGATGATCAGGGGCGTAAGATACTAAGCTACCAAGGAAACTGGCGCGACATCTTTCAGAACTGGGAAGCTCTCAGCGTGTCGTTTCCCGGCTTTGCTGAAAGCATGATCTATAAGTTTCTGGACTCTTCAACGGCTGATGGCTATAACCCATACCGTATTTCCAGCAACGGCTACGAGTGGGAAACCATCGATCCTCATGACCCGTGGTCGTACATCGGCTACTGGGGAGATCACCAAGTAATCTACCTACTGAAGTTGCTCGAGCAGGCCCAGCGGCATTATCCGGACAGCTTGCGGAAGTTGCTCTCACGGGCTGTATTCTCCTATGCGAATGTGCCGTATCGCATCCAGCCCTACGAGTCGCTGCTGGCTGATTCGCGGAACACCATTGCCTTTGATATCGTGGTGCATCGTCAGGCCATGAAGCGCTCATCCGCGCTTGGAGCAGACGGAAAAGCGTTGCTCGCTCGTGACGGTCAGCTTGCCCGCGCTAATCTGGCGGAGAAGATCCTTATCGTGATCCTGACGAAGCTCGCGAACCACGTTCCGGAGGCCGGCATATGGATGAACACGCAACGGCCCGAATGGAACGATGCGAATAACGCGCTGGTGGGGGTGGGCGCTTCGATGGTTACGCTTTACTATTTGCGGCGCTTCCTGGCTTTCACCCGCGAACTGTTCACCCAGGAGCAAGGCGGTGAAATTGAGCTGTCGGCGGAACTGGCAGCGCTGTTCGAACGGGTCTTCGACGCGCTCGAACGCTACATGCTGCTTCTTAAAGGTCCGATCGCAGACCGCGACCGCAAATCGATTCTCGACGAGCTTGGAAGGGCCGGATCGGTCTATCGTGAAAAGCTCTACGCGCACGGGATTTCCGGAGAACGCAGCGTGCTCTCGGTTGCGCGCGTGCAATCGTTCTGTGATTGCGCTTTGAAGCATATCGATCACTCCATCAACGCCAATCGCCGTCGCGATGGACTCTACCATTCGTACAATTTGATGACCTTCGCGGGAGATGAGATCAGGATTCGGAGATTGCACGAGATGCTGGAGGGCCAGGTTGCCGTGCTGAGCTCCGGAGCGCTCACACCCGCTCAAGGCGTGGCTCTGCTCGAAGCGCTTCGGAACAGCAATCTGTACCGCGCCGACCAGAACAGCTACATTCTTTATCCTGACCGGCCACTGCCCGGCTTTCTCCAGAAGAACAACCTGCCGCAGAGTGAAGTCGAGAAGTCGAAGCTGCTGATGTCCATGCTGAAGCGTGACGATCGCCGCGTTGTGGTGCGTGACATCGAAGGCGGCATTCACTTTAATGCCTCGTTTTCGAGCGCGGCCATTCTCAAGCAAGCGCTCGAGGAGCTGAAGAAAGGCGACCTGCGCCGGCTAGCGAAAAAAGAAGAGCAACAAATCCTCGGCCTGTATGAGAAGGTATTCGACCATCAATCGTTCACGGGGCGCTCCGGCACGTTCTACAAGTATGAAGGTCTCGGCTGCATTTATTGGCACATGGTCTCGAAGTTGCTCCTTGCGGTGCGCGAAGCTCTGGAGCGTGCGGTGGCGAGCGGCGCTGATGAGGCCATCCAGGAACAACTGCGAGCTCATTACAACAGCGTCTACGAGGGCCTGGGCGTACACAAGTCGCCGGGAGCCTACGGCGCCATTCCCACCGATCCGTATTCGCACACTCCGGCATTCACCGGGGCACAGCAGCCGGGAATGACCGGCCAGGTGAAGGAAGACTTTATTGCTCGCATGGGCGAGATGGGCGTTCATGTTGAGAACGGCGAGTTGGCCTTCGTTCCCAAGCTTATATGCAGGAGGGAGTTCCTTACCGAACCCAGGACGTTTCACTACTGGGATCTCCAAGGCAATCCGGGAACACTAAATCTCGACAAGGGTACCGTGGCCTTTACTTACTGCCAAGTTCCGGTGGTGGCGCATCGAAGCGGGCCGCGGCACATCCGCCTCACCTTGGCAGACGGAGACTCGCAATTTGTCGCGGGACTCAAATTAGATGCGGCCACGAGCGCGGCCATTTTCGACCGGCTGGGTAGAATCCAAGGGCTTGATGTGTTCTATGGTCTCGAGTAGGGGCAAGGCGGCGGGACCGCCAACACGCATGGAGTACAACCACGGCCAAAATAGGCGGTCTGAAAATTCGACGTTTGGGTCCCGAAGGAACCCAACATCATTAGCGTAGGTCCAAAGTGAACAGACGGCCCTCTCCCCTGGGGAGAGGGTGTCGCGCTCCGGCGCTTTCATCAGCCGAAGCGTGACGGGTGAGGGGTTACTTCCGGCATGAGGCGGATGGTCCCGGGGGAATCCAACATCATTAGCCGTAGGTGAAACCTACGGACACCCGGCCCCAAAAAAACACCTTGCCGACCCCGCAGGGGTCGAACCACCTTTGGGTCCCGAAGGGGCCCTCATCCAAACCCTACGTCAATACTGCTTCCACCGTAACCTCTCGCTCTCCCTCCTCAGGTGCGGGCACAACCTCGCCCTCCCAAGGCACGCCATTCACTTTCAGCGCCACGTGGTTGCCGTCCCCCGCACGCTCGACAGCGATGTGATAAGTTACACCCCGGAAGCGGCGCGTAGCCTTGAATCCCCGCCAATTCTTCGGGATGACGGGCCGGACTTGCAATCCCTCGTAAGAAGGCCGAATACCCAGAATCCACTGGGTGATGGCGTAGTAATTCCACGCCGCGGTCCCGGTCAGCCAGGAGTTCTTCGCCTCACCGTGCGTGGGAGCGTCCCGTCCGGCGATCATCTGGGCATAAACGTACGGCTCGCAACGGTGCAGCTCACTGATCGGTTCCCGCGCGGAGGGATTGATTCGCGCATAGTAATCGTGGGCTCGATCGCCGTTCCCAATTCGCGCTTCGGCAATCATCACCCAAGGGTTATTGTGGCAAAAGATGCCGGCGTTTTCCTTGTACCCCGGCGGATAGGAGGAGATTTCTCCCAGCTCGAGATAGTATTTCGAGTAGGCGGGCTGCTGAAGGATGATCCCATGTTCGGTAGCGAGGTGCTTCGAGACCGATTCCATGGCCGTTGGAGCCCTGCCGTCGTCCAGGCCGATGCCCGCCAGCACGCAAAAGCCCTGGGTCTCGATGAAGATCTTCCCTTCGGCACATTCTTGCGAGCCGACTTTGCGGCCGAAGTCATCGTAGGCACGCAGAAACCACTTCCCATCCCATCCATGTTTGCGGACGGTGTCTTCCATCTGGGCCGCTTCGGCAAGATAACGCTGCGCTTCGTCCTTCCGGCCGCGCCGCAGAGCGATGTCCGCCAACTCCCTGCCGGCCAGCACAAACAGTGCGGCAATGAACACAGACTCGGCAACCTTGCCGTCTTTGTTAGTTGTCGTTTGGAAGGACTGTCCCGGCGTATCGGAAAAACAGTTCAGATTTAGGCAATCATTCCAGTCGGCCCGGCCAATCAAGGGAAGTCCGTGTGGTCCCAAGCGGTCGAGCGTGTATTGGAAGCTGCGCTGCAAATGCTCGTAGAGGGACTGCTCCGAGCCCGGAACGTTGTCATAAGGTACGGGCTCGTCCAGAATACCCCAGTCACCCGTCTCCTTCAGATAAGCCGCCGCGCCCAGAATGAGCCAGTGAGGATCGTCGTTGAAGTTGCTGCCGACATCGTTGTTGCCGCGCTTGGTGAGTGGCTGATATTGGTGATAAGCGCCCCCCGTGGGGAGTTGCGTTGCGGCCAGATCCAGCAGGCGCTCGCGGGCCCGAGCGGGAACCATGTGGACGAAGCCCAGGAGATCCTGGTTAGAATCCCGAAAGCCCAGACCGCGTCCGATGCCGGACTCGTAAAAGGAAGCCGAGCGCGACATGTTGAAGGTGGCCATGCACTGGTAGGCGTTCCATATATTAACCATACGGTTAGTGTGGACATCGGGCGTCTCCACCTGGCAGATCCCGAGCAGTCCGTCCCAATGTTGGCGCAACCCTTCAAATGCTGTCCCGACGTATGCACCGTTCAGATACTTGGCAATGATTGGCTTCACCGTTTTCTTGTTCAGTGTCTGCGAATCCGGTGGATCAAACTTCTGCTCCTGGGGGTTCTCATGGTAGCCCAGCACGAAGATAACGTGCTCTGTCTCACCGGGTTCCAAATCGACCTGGACATGGTGGGCGCCTATGGGCGCCCAGCCGTGAGCAACCGAATTCGACAGCCATCCCCGCTCGACGCCTACCGGTTTGTCCCAGCCACGGTAAGCTCCCACAAAAGCCTCCCGTTGCGTGTCAAAACCCGCCAGCTCGCGAGAGCAGGCAAAGAAGGCGAAGTGATTGCGCCGCTCGCGGTATTCCGTCTTGTGGTAGATGACGCCGTCCTCGATTTCCACCTCGCCGATGCTGAAATTGCGCTGGAAATTCGTGGTGTCGTCCTGCGCATCCCACAAGCAGAATTCAACGCTGGAAAAGATGGAGAGCGAGGCATGCTGCATGCGCCGGTTGGTAACGGTGAGCTGCCAAATCTCGAGGTCCTCGCCAAAGGGGACGAAGTAATTGGTTCGCGCCTCGATGCCGCTGTAACGCGAGCCGATGATGGTGTAACCCAGGCCATGACGGCAGGTGTAGTTTTCGAGATCGTGCCGAGTCGGCTGCCAGGAGGGTGACCAGAATTCACCGGATTCATCATCCCGCAAATAGATGTAGCGGCCGCCCAAATCGTAGGGAACGTTGTTGTAACGATACCGCGTGAGGCGTCGCAGTCGCGCATCGCGGTGGAACGAGTAGCCCCCCGCCGTATTCGAGATGATTCCAAAATAGGCTTGGCATCCGAGGTAATTGATCCAGGGCAAGGGGGTATCCGGCTGCGTAATGACATACTCTCGATTCTCATCGTCAAAATACCCGTATTTCATGAGGAGGGCTCCAGAAATAAATGTTCGGTATTGTGAAACGGATTCCCGCCTTCGCGGGAATGACTGCATTTCACTGGACGCGCAATTATACCCGAATCCTTGGAGCGCGGCAGCGGAGCTTGCTGAGTTGCCGCACTCTTATTCCATTTGCAAAGCCAAGAGGAAATTGAGACACTCATTGTCCTTAATACTCCGATTGTCACGAAGGGGAACACGGGCATGCGGGATTCTCTCGACGATTTCTCCACCGACACGCCCAGCCGTCGAACTTTCGAGAGTCTAGCAAGCCTCCTTCTTCTCCTGGTCATTTTGGCGGCCCCTGCCTGCGGGCAGAAGAACGACAGTCCAAGCATTAAACTGGATCAGGTTGGATATCCGATTGACGCTCAGAAGATAGCCCTGATAAGTATTCCGGCTCGGACTTTTCAGGTGAAACGGAGCGTGGACAACGTCGTGATCTTTGAAGGGACATTGAGTGCGGGGGCCACAGACTCGAACTCAGGGGACAGCGTCCAGGTTGCGGATTTTTCGGACCTACGGACCCCGGGAACTTATTACCTCGAGGTCCCCGGCGTAGGCCGCAGTTGGACTTTTTCCATCGCCCCGGATGTTTTCTCCCGAACGTATTATTTGGCCATGCGGGCGTTTTATGGACAGCGCTGCGGGACGGCGGTGAACCTGGGGCCGGAGTTTCCCGGATACGCTCATGCGGCGTGTCATCTAGAGGGCAGGTTCCATTCTTCTTCCGGAAAACAAGGCCGGCGCGATAATGTCGGCGGTTGGCATGACGCGGGGGACTACGGCCGTTACATGGTGAACTCGGGAATTGCCACAGGCACGCTCCTTTGGGCTTGGGAGATGTTTGGGTCAAAGCTCAAGGCCATCAGGCTGAATATCCCCGAGAGCGGCAATGGTACGCCGGACATCCTCAATGAAGCGCGCTGGAATCTCGAGTGGATGCTCAAAATGCAGGACGATGATGGGGGCGCCTGGCACAAGCAAACTAGCGAGCACTTTTGCGGTTTCGTGATGCCGGAAGAGGACCGCCTTCCTAGCGAAGTGATTGGCACCGGAAAGCCGCCCTACAAAAGTACCTGCGCCACCGCTGACTTGGCGGCAGTGGCGGCGATCGCAGCGCGCGTGTATCAGCCGTTCGACAAGGACTTTGCCGCCAGTAACTTGCGCGCCGCGCTGGCGGCCTGGACCTGGACCGAACGCTATCCGGAGGAAACGTTCAAAAACCCTCCGGGAGTCTCCACCGGAGAGTATGGCGATGCGGATTGCGGAGACGAGCAGCTTTGGGCGGCGGCAG